>Ga0209370_1000422_pt1 | contig 59508 bp, 55 predicted proteins | sample AgamicAtPrz_FD_187164 | JGI IMG/M metagenome (GOLD analysis project Ga0209370, IMG submission 187164) | Agave microbial communities from Guanajuato, Mexico - At.P.rz (SPAdes) (version 2) | ecosystem: Host-associated > Plants > Phyllosphere > Phylloplane/Leaf | place: Guanajuato, Mexico...
TCTCGTACGCCGGCAACTTCATGCGCATGATGTTCGCCACGCCCTGCGAGGAGTACAAGCCCAACGACGTGCTGGTGCGCGCGATGGACCGCATCTTCACGCTGCACGCGGACCACGAGCAGAACGCGTCGACCTCGACGGTGCGGCTGTGCGGCTCGTCGGGCACCAACCCGTTCGCGGCGATCGCGGCCGGCGTGGCCTGCCTGTGGGGCCCGGCGCACGGTGGCGCCAACGAGGCCTGCCTGAACATGCTGAACGACATCCAGCAGATGGGTGGCGTGGCCAAGATCGGCGACTTCATCAAGCAGGTCAAGGACAAGTCCAGCAACGTCAAGCTGATGGGCTTCGGTCACCGGGTCTACAAGAACTACGACCCGCGCGCCAAGCTGATGCGCGAGACCTGCCACGAAGTGCTGAACGAACTGGGCCTGCACGACGACCCGCTGTTCAAGCTGGCGATGGAGCTGGAGAAGATCGCGCTGGAAGACGAATACTTCGTCGCCCGCAAGCTGTACCCGAACGTGGACTTCTACTCGGGCATCGTGCAGCGCGCCATCGGCATCCCGGTGCCGCTGTTCACCGCGATCTTCGCGCTGGCCCGCACCGTTGGCTGGATCGCGCAGCTCAACGAGATGATCGGCGACCCCGAGTACAAGATCGGCCGTCCGCGCCAGCTGTTCGTCGGCGCCACCAAGCGCGACGTCAAGCCGATCGCCCAGCGCTGATCGGGACCGCGAGCCGCCCCGGCGGCTCGTCGCTGCGAAGCCCCTGCGCCCGAGGCCAGGGGCTTTTCTTTTGAATATTTGATGCGCGGGGTTCGCCCGAGCACGGCTTCCATCAAGCTTGCGGTATGCTTTGCAAACGTTTGCAATTGACGGAACACGCCAGTTTGGCACGAGCAGGGGACCGAATCTACCGATGAGCACCATCAAGGATGTGGCCGCTTTGGCGGGGGTGTCCTTCACCACGGTCTCGCATGTGCTGAACAACACGCGGCCGGTCAGCGCCGAGGCGCGGGCGCGCGTCCTGGCGGCGGTCGACGAGATCGGTTACCTGCCCAGCGCGGTGGCCCGCTCGCTGCGGCGCAGCGAGACCAAGATCGTCGGCGTGCTGGTGCCCAACGTGCGCAATCCCTTCTTCGCGGAACTGGTCGTCGGCGCCGAGGAGTGGTGCCGCCAGGCGGGCTATTCCGTCTTCCTCTGCAATTCCGACAACGATCCCAAGCACCAGCAGTCCTACCTGCGCACGCTGCTCGAGAAGCGCATCGACGGCCTGCTGCTGAGCTCGGCCGGCGACACCGAGGCGCTGGCCAGCACCTTCCGCCATGCCAGCGTGCCGGTGGTGACGGTGGACCGCCTGGTGCCGGGCGCGCGCGCCGACCGCGTCAGCGTCAACAACCAGCTGGGCGCCTTCGAGGTGGTGCGCCACCTGCTGGAACTGGGCCATCGCCGCATCGGCTGCGTCAGCGGACCGGGCGAGTTCGAGGTCACCACCGAGCGCGTCGCCGGCTGGCGCAGTGCCATGGAGCAGCGCGGCCTGGCGGCCCGCCCCGAATGGCTGGCCGAAAGCGACTTCAGCACCGCCGGCGGCTACGAGGCCGTCAAGGCGCTGCTGACGCGTCAGCCCGAGCTCACCGCTGTCTTCACCTGCAACGACCTGATGGGCATGGGCGCCTTGCGCGCCGCCGCCGAGATGGGCCGGGTCGTGCCGCGCCAGCTCTCGGTCGTGGGCTTCGACGCGATCGAGCTCGGCAGCTACGTCTATCCCGCGCTGACCAGCGTGGGCTGCTCGATCCGCGAGCTCGGCCGGGAGGCCGGCCGCGCGCTGATCGAGCGCATCGAGAATCCCCAGGCGCCGTTCAAGGACCTGCAACTCGTGCCGCAGGTCGTGCTGCGCGAGAGCACCGCGGCGCCGTCGTCTCCGGAGCTTTCATGACTTCAGCCCAGGCTGCGGCCACCGTCGTGGTGGTCGGCAGCGTCAACATGGACCTCGTGGCCCACGCCGCGCGGCTGCCCGCGCCGGGCGAGACCCTGATCGGCCAGGCCTTCGCGGGCACCCCCGGCGGCAAGGGTGGCAACCAGGCGGTGGCTGCGTCGCGCCTGGGGGCCGAGGTCGCGCTGATCGGCCGCGTCGGCATGCGCCAGCATGGCCAGGACCTGCTGAGCGCGCTGGAGGCGGAACGCGTCCACACCCAGGCCGTGCGCCGCGACGAGGCCGCCTGGCCCGGCGTGGCCGTGATCATGGTCGCCAGCGAGGGCGGCGAGAACGCCATCGTCGTCGTGCCCGGCAGCAACGCGGACCTGGCGCCGGCGGACGTCGAGCAGGGCGGGGCGCTGCTGCGCCAGGCCCGGGTCGTCGTCGCCCAACTGGAGGTGCCGGTGCCGGCCATCCAGCGCGCCTTCGAGATCGCCCGCCAGTCCGGCGTGACCACGGTACTGAACGCCGCGCCGGCGCAGGAGCTGCCGGCCGCCTTGCTGGCGCTGAGCGACTGGCTGGTCGTCAACGAGACCGAAGCGCTGCAACTGGCGCGCGCGGTGACGCTGCCCGGCGATGCCGACGAACTGACGATCGCGCGCGCGACCGGGGCGCATCTGCGCACGCTGGGGCCGCGTCACGTGCTGGTGACGCTGGGCGCCGCCGGCGCATGGCTGCTGTGCGACGCGCATCCCGAGGGCCTGCATCTGGTCGCCGCGCGCGTCGAGGCGGTGGACACGGTCGGCGCGGGCGACACGCTGGTCGGCGGCCTCGCGGTCGGCCTGGCCGAAGGGCTGGTGGCGGCGCGCGCGGTGGCGCTGGGCCAATCGGCCGCCGCGCTCGCGGTGAGCCGCGCCGGCGTCCAGCAGGCCATGCCCCACCGCTCGGAACTGCCGGAATTGCCCGAGCTCGCCGCGCTGATCGCGAAGGCGGCACACTCCGCCGACGGCAACCCCTGACCCTGGAGCGCAGTATTCCCATGGACAGCACGATCCCGGCTTCCGCCCGCATTCCCGTCCTCTTCGACACCGACCCCGGCATCGACGACGCGCTCGCGCTCGCCTTGCTGGCGCGTCATCCGCGCTTCGAGCTGCTGGCCGTCACGACAGCCTTCGGCAACGCGCCGGTCGAGACCACCACCCGCAACGCGCGGGGCCTGACCGCGCTCTACCGCCAGGACATCCCGGTCGCCGCCGGCGCCGCCGGCCCGCTGCTGGACAAGCGCCGCCGCAAGGACGCCGCGCACGTGCACGGCGACGACGGCCTGGGCGGCATGGCCGCCGGCCTGCCCGCGCCGACGCGCCCGCTGGATCCGCGTCCGGCGCATCGCCTGATCTGCGACCTCGTCAACGCGCGCCCCGGCGAGATCACGCTGGTGGCCGTCGGCCCATTCACCAACCTGGCGCTGGCGCTGGCGCACGATCCCTCGATCGCCGGCAAGGTCCGGCGCGTGATCGTGATGGGCGGCGCCTTCGGCCTGAAGGGGCATGGCGGCAACGTCACGCCGGTGGCCGAGGCCAACATCATGGCCGACCCCGAGGCCGCCGACCAGGTCTTCACCGCGCCCTGGCCGGTCACCATCGTCGGCCTGGACGTGACGCAGGAGGCGATCATGCGCGAGGCCGACCTGGCCAGGCTGCGCGGCCGCGGCGAGGGCGCCGGCGACCTGCTCTGGCAGGCCACCCGGCATTACCAGCAGTTCTACGACGCGCGCGACGGCATCGGCGGCATCTATGCCCATGACGCGAGCGCCGCGGCGCTGCTGCTGGTCCCGGAGGCCTTCACCCTGCGCGCCGGCCCGGTGCGGGTCGTGCTGGAGGGCATCGCCACCGGCCAGACCATCCAGGACTGGCGCAACGAGCACGGCACCGGCACGCCGTGGAGCGGCCACCCGTCGCAGCAGGTCTGCGTCGCGGTCGACGCGGCGCGCGTGCTGGCGCTGTTCGACGAGATCTTCTGACGCTGGCGGCGGCCTTCGCCACGCCTTCGAGTTTCAAGACAATGCACGGCGCGCCGACCCGCGCCCCAAGGAGAACCTGATGACGACCCAAGCCGTGAAGCTGCTGTTGCCCCGCTGGCTGATCACCATGACCCCCGGCAGCCCGGTGCTGGAACAGCATGCGCTGGCGATCGAGGGCGAGCGCATCGCCGCCGTCCTGCCGCGCGACGAGGCGCTCCAGCGCTACGCCGATGCCGACCGCGTCGAGCTGCCGCACCACGTGCTGATCCCCGGCCTGATCAATGCCCACACGCACTCGGCGATGTCGCTGCTGCGCGGCGTGGCCGACGACCTGGCGCTGATGGACTGGCTCAACAACCACATCTGGCCGCTGGAGCGCCAGTGGGTGAGCGAGGACTGGACCTACCAGGGCTCGCTGCTGTCCGCGGCCGAAGCGCTGCGCGGCGGCGTCACCTACCTCAACGACATGTACTTCTTCCCCACCGCGATGGCCCGCGCGGCGGTGGACAGCGGCATCCGCGCCGGCGTGTCGATCAACGTGATCGACTTCCCGACCGGCTACGCCGCCAACGCGCAGGACTACATCGAGAAGGGCCTGGCCGCCTACGAGCAGTTCAAGGGCGAGAAGCTGCTGGACTGGACCAGCGCGCCGCATGCGCCGTACACGGTCTCGGACGAGACCTTCATCCAGCTGCGCCAGCTGGCCGAGAAGTACGACCTGCAGATGCACTGCCACATCCACGAGACGCAGGACGAGATCGACGGCAGCCTCAAGCAGTACGGCGAGCGTCCGCTGGCGCGCCTGAACAAGCTGGGCCTGCTGAACGCGAAGATGATCGCCGTGCACATGGTCCACCTGAGCGACGACGAGATCGACCTGGTCGCGAAGCAGGGCGTGCACCTGGTCCACAACCCGAGCTCCAACCTGAAGCTGGCGTCGGGCGTGGCGCCGGTGAAGGCGCTGGAAGCGGCCGGCGTGAACACCATCCTGGGCACCGACGGCGCCGCTTCCAACAACCGCCAGGACATGCTCAGCGAGATCCGCGCCGCCGCGCTGCTGGCCAAGGGCGTGACCGGCGATCCGCTGACGGTGTCGGCGCGGACCGCGCTGGAGATGGCCACCGTGCGCGCCGCCAAGGCGATGGGCCGGGCCAGCGACCTGGGCACGCTGGAGGCCGGCAAGCTGGCCGACGTCGTCGCCGTGGCGCTGGACTCGATCGAATGCCAGCCGGTCTATCACGCGGATGCGCAGCTGGTTTATGTCGCCGGGCGTGAACATGTCACGGACGTGTGGGTGGGCGGCCGGCAGGTGCTGTCGAATCGCAACGTTCTGACTTTCGACACCCAGGCCTTGCAGGGGCGGGTGGCGGACATCGTGGCTAAGATGCGCGCCGGGCGCTGATCCCCCCTGAACACGGGGGTGGCGGCGCCGAGGGGCCGGCCGTCGACCTGACCGCCGGTGTGCAGGAGACACAGCCGGCCGTCACCGCGCGCCGGTGGGACAGATCACCATGAGCAAGCCTTCCCGGAGCCGGCCCCTGAGCCGGTTCGTCGCGACCATCGCCACCGCCGCCACCGCGGTGCTGGCCCTTGGACTGGGCACCGCCGCCCGCGCGGACATCCTGATCGGCCAGACGGCCGGCTTCACCGGCCAGGTCGCCGCCAGCGTCAAGGAACTGACGCTGGGCGCCAAGCTCTACATCGATCACGTCAACGCCGCCGGCGGCGTCAACGGCCAGAAGATCGACCTGCAGTCGCTGGACGACGGCTTCGATCCCAAGCGCGCCGCGGCCAACGCGCAGACGTTGATCGACAAGGGCGCGGTCGCGCTCTTCCTCACCCGCGGCACGCCGCACACCCAGGCGGTGATGCCGCTGCTGGAGAAGGCGCAGGTGCCGCTGGTGGCGCCGTCGACCGGCGCGATGCTGCTGCACAAGCCGGTGCATCCTTACGTCTTCAACGTGCGCTCGACCTACCAGCGCGAGGCCGAACGCGCCGTCCAGCTGCTGCTCGAGATGGGCAACACCCGGATCGCCCTGGTGCAGGTCAACGACACCTTCGGCGCCGATGGCGTCGCCGGCGCGATGACCGGCTTCAACGATCGCAAGATGAAGCCGGTCGCCCACTTCACCTACGAGCGCGAGAAGCCGGACATCGCCGGCGTGGTCAAGCAGCTGATCGCCGCCGATCCGCAGGTCGTGCTGCTGGTGGCCTCGCAGCAGATCACCGCCGACACGATCAACGCGCTGCGCGCGGCCGGCTCGCGCATCCTCGGCGCCACCTTGTCCAACAACGCGTCCAACGGCTTCGTCCAGCTGCTGGGCCAGAACGCCGCCGGCGTCATCGTGTCGCAGGTGTTCCCGAGCGAGCGCAGCACCAACCTGGCGATGGTCAGAGAACTGACCGACCTGGTGAAGGCCAAGCCGGCCGAAAGCGGCGGCCTGGTCACGCCGGCCATGATGGAGGGCTTCGCGAGCGCCAAGGTGCTGGTCGAGGGACTCAAGCGCGCCGGCAAGGACGCGAGCCGCGCCAGCCTGCTGCGCGCGCTGAACAACATGTCGCGCTACGACCTGGGCGGCATGGAACTCAACTTCAGCGCCACCGATCACACCGGCACCAACTACGCCGACATCGCCATCATCGATCCGCGAGGCCGATTCCTGCGCTGAGCCTGGACCGTTCCATTCCTCAGTTGACGGGCGCCTTCGGGCGCCCGTTGTCATTGGATATTTCGGAATTCACCGAATCCGTCAATGGACGGTATTCAAAGCCTTGACAGGGTCTTTTGATACTCGGCGGCTGAATGCCGGCGTTGGAAATATTCGCCAATCATGATCTTTCTCACGACCATCCTCGTCGAATAGCAAATTTAGGCTGATCACTCACATTTGTGAGTTATTAGCAAGTGAGGCGTACTCGGACACACTGCCGGCCGAAACCTGCAGACGGACTGCTGTCATGAAGAATATGTACGCGATCTCCATCGGTCTGGCCTTCGCCGGCGCCGGGTGCCTGCTGGCCGAGAAATCCACGCGGTCGATACCCGGGAATCCCTCATTTGAACTTACTGTCATCGGTTATCTGTTGATCAGCGGCGGACTGATGCTGCTGATCGCCTGCCTCGCCGCCTCGGCCGACGCCTGGCTGCGAACCCGACGGCGCCGCGCTTGCGCTCCTCCCGAGCCGGATTGGGAGCGCCATCCACCGCCAATCGTCGATCACCACTGACTCCAGTCACCCAGCAGTTTTTGTTTACTTGCTTCGGTGATTGCTCGTTTCCTGCCGCTCGCGAAACTGTGCCCGCCCATGGCATTGGGATAACGAGAGAAGGAGCTGAGGAATGAGTATCGCCGTCGTGATCATCGAGGACGATCCGGCTGTCATGAAAAGGCTGGTGGACGTGATTTCAAATAGCAGTTTCTGCGAAGTGGTCGGTGTCGCCAGGAATCGCGGCGAAGCGATGGCCGCGATTCTGGCCAACCGGGCCGATCTTTATCTGATCGACCTGGGACTGCCGGACGCCGACGGGGTGGAGCTGATCCAGCTGGTGCGGGAAAGGTGTCCGGAATCCCGCAGCATGGTGCTGAGCACCTTCGGCGACAGCAAGCACGTGATGCGCAGTCTGCGCGCGGGCGCCCGTGGCTACCTGCTCAAGGACGAGATCCAGCCGTCGCTGGTGGAGAAGCTGGTCAGCGCGCACAACGGGCAGGCGCCGCTCAGCCCGGCGGTGGCCCAACTGGTGGTCGAGCGGATCTCCATGCTGGAGAACAACGTGCGGCCCCAGGTCGATCGCGAGAAGGTGCTGCGCGATCTCGGCATGGGCGAGCGCGAATGGGAGGTCCTGCGCCTGCTCATCGAGGGGCTGCCCATCGTGGAGATCGGTCGCCGGCTGAGCATCTCCCATCACACCGTCAACCAGCACCTGCGCAGCGTTTATCGCAAGCTGGGCGTGAAGTCCCGCGCGATGGCGGCCAACGCGGCGCGGCTGCATGGACTGATCGATGAATAGCCCCCGCCGCGGCTCGCTGAAGACGGTCTTCTTCTGGCTGAGCTTCTTCATCATTGCGCTGCTGGTGATCGCCACCAGCACTGTCGCCACGCGCGTCTACCACGTCGACGCGATCCGCGACCTGGAGGTCGTCGCCGCGGCGCCCGATTCGCGCGATGCGGGCCCGGAGGCGCCGCGCCTGGCCGGGCGGGTGCTGGTCCGGGCGCCACGGGTGGCCTTGCCCCATGTCGAGGACGTGAGCCAGGCCGGCGGATTCAAGCGGGTGAGATTCCGCATCGACCTGGACCGCTACCTCGAGCGGCCGACCGCCTGCTGCGAGATCGACGCCGACGGCGGCGTGATCGGCGGCAGACGCATCCCCGGCACCAGCCTCGTGATCAGCCAGGCCCTCGACGGGATGGACGTCTACCTGAACGGGGTCTGGGTCGCGGGCCTGCCGAAGTCGAACGCGAGCGGACGCTACAAGTGGTACCGGCCGCTCCAGGTGCCGCTGGCGCGCCGACTGCTGCAGCCCGAGGGCAACCAGTTGACGGTCGAGCTGACGACCTGGGATCCGCAGATCCAGCTCGCGCCGATCTACATCGGGGACCTGGACGCGATCTCCACCATCCATGAGCTGACCCTGTTCATCGGCTCGTCGCTGGCCAATGCGTCCAACGTCTTCTGCCTGCTGGCGGGCATGTTCATGCTGGGGGCGTGGCTGGCGAGCAGGAAGGACGGCGCCGTGTTCCTGCACGCGGGCGCCACCACGGTGCTGTGGTCGGTGCTGTTCACGCTCGTGCTGCTGCCCTATGTCCCGGCGGCGTGGCTGCCGCTGTGGACCTGGGCGCAGTACGCCTGCATGGGCAGCGTGATCGCGGTGCTGACGCTCTTTCTGTTCGCCTTCGTCGGCGAGCCCCTGGGCTGGCGCGGCCGCGCGGCGCTCTTCGGCACGGCGGCGTTCGCGGCGCTCGCCTATCCGCTGCTCGGGCTGCGCGGCCGGGAATGGCTGGACCTCTGGTGGCTGCCCACCATGCTGTGCTTTCACCTGTACGCCTGTTCGCGACTGGCGCTGCACATCGCCCGTACCCGCTCACGCACGGCGATGTCGCTGCTTTTCCAATCGGTGCTCGCGCAGGTGTTCGCGCTGCGCGATCACAACGCGGTGCAGCACCTGATCTCGATCCCGATGCCGGAGGCCGGCTGGTCGATGACGCACCTGCTGGTGGCGCCGATCTTCCTCAGCCACCTGAGCGTGCCGCTGCTGCTGTTCGTCGTCGCCCAGATCCTGCTGACGAAGTTCCAGGCCAACGTGAAGCGCATCCGCGACCACAACCGCATCCTGACCGAGACCCTGCAGCAACGCGAACGCGAACTGCTGATCAGCCACAACCGCCAGCGCGAGATGGAGAACGAAGCCGCCATGCAGCTCGAGCGCGACCGCATCTATCGCGACCTGCACGACGGCATCGGCTCCAAGCTGGTGACGACGCTGTTCAGCGTGCGTGACCGCGCCATCGACCATGAACGGCTCGAAGGGCGGCTGCTGGAGGCCTTGACGGACCTGCGGGAGATCATCTCGGTGACGCAGGTCCGGGAGCAGCGAGCCTTCCAGGACATCCTGTTCACCTACTGCAGCGGCCTCGACGAGGCGCTCACGCGGGCCGACTTCCAGGTCGAATACGAGGTGCCCGAGGGGCTGGAGCTCGTGCTGCTGGCCGACTTGTCGAAGCAGCTCATGCGCATCGTCGAGGAGTCGGTGGCCAACACCATCAAGTACGCCGGCGCGAGCCGCCTGTCGATCCGCATGGCGATCGTCGAGGCGGAATCGCTGGAGGTGGTGATCGAAGACAACGGCCAGTCCGGCGACCGGCGGGGCGAGGCGGCCGACGCGACCGGTCGTCGCGCCTCCGCCCTGCGCGGCGGCACCGGTCTGGCAGGGCTGCAGCGTCGCGCCCGGCGCATCGGTGCCAGCTTCGACTTCGAGCGCACGCCACGCGGCGCCCGCACGCTGCTGCGGCTGCCACTGCGCGTGCCCGGCGACGCGTGGCCGGGAAACGAGTCGGTCCGCGACAGCTCTCAGTTGGGCGCGGCTGCATTCCCACCGGGCTGAGCCATCGAACGCCGGGCCGATCCTGGAAATACTGGCGTCCCGGCCCGAATCGCGGGCCAGTCGACGAAGCCCCGGCCATGCCTTCCTCCCGTCCTTCCCGCAGTGGCGTCACGCTGGTCCAACGCCTGATGGCGCCGCAGCCGCCGCAGGTCCACTTCGCCCGCCAGGCGGTGATCGATGGCTCGGTCGAACCGATGGGCCTGGAACTCGCCTTCCGCTGGAAGGAGGGGCAGCGCCGGCCCCCGCGACCGCCAAGCCCCGGCGCCACCAGCCTGCTGCTCAGCCGGGCGCTGCTCGACGGCGGCTTGATCCAGCAGCGGCGGCCCGGCTGCCTGTTCGTGGACATGGATGCGCCGGCCCTGCTCAGTCCGGTCGCCGACGTGCTCTGCGGGGCGCTAGGCGCGATCCAGCTGCCGACCGATGTGCCGGTGCAGGCGTCGACCACCCGCCGCATCGCGCAACTGCATGCCCGCGGCTACCAGTTCGCGCTGGCGGGGATCGCTTCGCCGGACGACCCGCGCCTGGCCTGGCTGCCGATGGTCGCGTTCCTGAAGCTGGACGTGTCCTTGGCGCCGCTCGATGCGTGGGCGCCGATCCAGGACCTGGCGCGCCAGGCCGGGGTGGCGCTGATCGCCGATCGGCTGACCGAACCGGCCGACTACCTGCGGCTCAAGGCCCGGGGTGTGCGCTACTTCCAGGGGGACCTGCTGGGGCCGCCTCAGGAGGAGTCTCCGCGGGCGCTGCCCAGCTGCGATCTCGATGTCCTGGCGCGCTTGTTCCGCCTGGCGCGCCTGGGCGCGCCGCACGACGCGCTGGCCATGGCCGCGGCGGCCGATCCGGCGCTGGTCGTCCGGCTGCTGATGCTCCACCGGCTCTACCTGAACCGGCTGCGGCCGCCCGCCTCGTTGACGGAGGCCTTGGCCGACCTGCCCGAGCAGGTCCTGATCGGCTGGCTGCATGTGCTGCGCACCAGCACCTTCGATCTGTCGCCGCACACCCGGAGCTGGTCGCAGGCCGTGCGTGAGCAGATCCACAACTATCGCGCCCGGCTGATCGGCGCTCGCGCCTGCAGCAGCCCGGCCGAACTCGAAGCCAAGGTGTTCGATCTCTATCGCCGCCTCTGCTCACGCGAGTCGATCCCCCCGCCGACTCGACCGACCCTGCTCGAGCGCTGCGGCCCCTTTTGACGCGCAGAAGTAAAAAGCCCCGCGGTGCGGGGCTTGCAGGGCGGCTTGCAAGGCTCAGTGGAGCGGCTCGTCCGGGTCCGGTCCGCTGACGACCGAGAAGCCCGAGTCGCCGAGCGTGCCGGCTTCGATCTCCTCCTCAGTCGCCTCGCGCACGTCGCAGACGGTCACATGGATGCGCAAGCCGACGCCGGCCAGCGGATGGTTGCCGTCGAGCACCACGTGCTCCGGATAGACCTCGGTGACGGTGTAGATGCGGTCCGCGGGCATGTCGGGCGTCGAGGAGCCTTCGGGCAGGCCCTCGAACTGCATGCCGACGTCGACGTTCTCGGGGAAGACCTCGCGCGGCTCGAAGCAGACGAGATCGCTGTCGTAATCGCCGAAGGCATCTTCGGGCTCGAGCGCGACGCTGACTTCGTCGCCGGTGGTCTTGTCGACCAACGCTTCCTCGACCTTCGCGAACAGGTCCTCGCCGCCGTAGAAGAACTCCATCGCCGGGTCCAGGACCTCGACGGATTGGCCTTGGGCGTCCTCCAGTCTCCAGGTCAAGGAGACGACGCAGGGGGCAGTGATTTGCATCGCGCGATTCTCTCAGACAATCCCTGCCCATGACTTCCAAGCCCACGTCCTCCTCGAAGCGCCCGCCGGCGCCGGCCGCCGCCTCGTCGGGGCTCGACATCGACGCCCGACTGCCGCTGCTCGGCGGCCTCAGCCCGGCGCAGTTCATGAAGCGCCATTGGCAGAAGCAGCCGCTGCTGGTGCGTCAGGCCCTGCCAGGCGTGCAGCCGCCCATCGACCGTGCCGGCCTGGCCGCGCTGGCCGCCAGCGACGAGGTGGAATCCCGTCTGGTCGCGCAGCAGCCCGGGGATCGCTGGACCTTGCGCCAGGGACCGATTCCCAAGCTGCCGGCCTGGAGCAAGCCGCAGTGGACGCTGCTGGTGCAAGGCCTGGACCTGCATGTCGACGCCGCGCACGACTTGCTCGGCCGGTTCCGTTTCGTGCCCGAGGCCCGCCTCGATGACCTGATGCTCTCCTACGCCAGCGAGGGCGGCGGGGTGGGGCCGCATTTCGATTCCTATGACGTCTTCCTGATCCAGGTCAGCGGTCGTCGTCATTGGCGCATCGGCCGCCTGGGCGTGTCGACCTCCGGCGCGCTGCGCGAGGATGTGCCGCTGAAGGTGCTCGCCGACTTCGAGCCGGAGCAGGACTTCGTGCTCGAGCCCGGTGACATGCTCTACCTCCCGCCGGGCTGGGCGCACGATGGCGTCGCCGTCGGCGGCGACTGCATGACGGCGTCGGTCGGTTTCCGCTCGCCTTGGCGAGGCGAACTGGCGAATGAACTGCTGGTGCGCCTGACCGACGACGAGGAGGCGCCGCGCGGTGACCGGATGTATGTCGATCCCCGCCAGGCGGCCACCGCCGAACCGGGAAGAATCCCCGAGGCGCTGACCGCCTTCGCGCGCGAAGCGGTGCTCAAGGCGGTGGCCCAGCCGCTTGCGCTGGAGCGGGCGCTGGGCGAGGCGCTGACGGAGCCGAAGCCGCGGGTGTTCTTCGAGCCGGGAGACGCGTTGCCGCCAGGGCGGGGCGCCCGGTTGAGCCCGCGCACGCGCATGATGTATGACGCGGCGCACGTGTTCATCAATGGCCAGTCCTTCCGCGCCGGCGGGCGCGACGCGACCCTCATGCGCCGTCTGGCGGATCGGCGGACGCTGTCCGTGGCCGAGGTGGCCCGCCTCAGCGAAGGCGCGCGCGACCTGCTCGATCAGTGGACCGAGGACGGTTGGATCCTGCCCGGTTGAACGGGCATGATCGTCGCCGCCCCATGGTCGCCCACCGAGATTTCCTGAGGAGCTCGACATGTCGCAGGAACCCCTGATCCCGGAAAACCTCCGACCGGGCCTCGTGGAAACCGTCGAGGAAGTCCGGCAATTGCTGCGGCAAGCGCTGCTGCTCGCCGCGTCGCAGGGCGGGCGGGAACTCTGCTGGCTCGACACCGACTTCGCCGCCTGGCCCTTGTCCGATCCGGAGCTCCTGGATGCCCTGCATCGCTGGGCGCTGCCGCACCGCCGGCTGCGCCTGCTCGCGGCGCTCGACTATGAAGCGCTGCGCCGCGTCCATCCGCGTTTCGTCCAGTGGCGCCAGCTGCACGACCATGTGGTGCAGGCGCGGGCCTTCGATCCGGCGGACCTGGGCGACCGCAGCACCCCGGCGCCGCAAGGCGTGGTGCTGGCACCCGGATTGCTGACCTTGAAGTTGTGGACGCCGGCGCGGGCGTCGCTGGCGCTGCGTGATGCCCGCGAAGAAGCCATGGCGCGCGAATGGTTTGACGCAATTGAGCAACGGTCTGCCGATTCGTTCGCCAGCAGCACCCTAGGGTTGTAAGACGATTACAAACTGGTGGCTATAATTGCCGGCTAGGCGAGGGAAGCGCTCGAGGTTTCTCGCGTCTTGGTCTGCTGAAGTTCGTACTGGTCATCATGTACGACTTCATTAATTACCGGTAATTGATTGTTCGTCTAAAAGTTACTTGAGGACAAGTATGAAAAAGTCGATTCTGATGGCCTCCCTGCTGGCCGCTGTTGCCCTGACCGCTTGCGGCAAGAAGGAAGAAGCTGCCGCTCCGGTGGCGACGCCCGCTCCGGAAGCTTCGGCTCCCGCCGTTGAAGCCTCGGCCCCGGCCGTTGAAGCTTCGGCTGCTGCCTCGGACGCTGCTGCTCCCGCTTCGGCCGCCAGCAACTAAGACGATCTCTCGTCCTGAGAAAGCCGCATGGGTTCGCCCATGCGGCTTTTTCTTTGGCGCCTCCATAGTGCAGGGTATCGGCGCGAACATCGCCCGCGCGCTGGTATTTGACTGGATATTCGAGCCCATGAAAAACGCCACCCGAGGGTGGCGATTTTGTTTTGCGCAAACTGAGGGCGTACGGTTGCCCGTCGGCCAGATCAGCGGACGTCTTCCATCAGCAACTGGAGGATGCGCTTGGCCAATTCGTCGGTCTGCTGCTGGCCCTTGTCGTCCTGGATCTGGACGGTGGACTTGCCGCCATCCGATTTGACCGACACGCGATAGCGAACGGCGCTGGAGGCGCTCTTCGCGCCGAACAGGCGCTGGAAGAAATTGGGCTCTTCCTTGCCGGCCTGGTTCGGGTCGGCATAACGCAGGAAGAACAGGCCTTGCTTGCGGTCGCGGTCCTCGATCGTGAAGCCGTGGCGGTCCAGCGACTGGCCGACGCGACGCCAGGCGCGGTCGAAGTCTTCGTTGATCTGCAGCTGGTCGGGCACGTCGGCCAGCGAGCGCGGTGCGGCGCCACGCGGCGCTTCGGCGAAGCTCGGCGCCGGCTGCTGCGCATTCGCGACCATGGCCTTGGCGTCTTCTTCCTTGCCGCCGAGCTTGAGCATCAGGCGCGAGGTCATTTCGGCCTCGAGTTCCGGATCCGACGGGCGGGGCTGCCAGCCGGTCTCGTCGCGCTGCGAGTTCGTGTAGATCTCGACCAGACCGCGGTGCGTCACGTAGATGTCGGTGCCGCCCTGCTCGTTGCGTTCCAGGCGAGTGCGGTACTTGTCGCGCTCACCGGTCGAGTACAGCGAATCCAGCAGCGAGCCCAGCGCCTTGCGGATGAAGTCCTGGGGCAGCTTGGCCTTGTTCTCGGCCCAGTTGGTCTCCATGACGCCGACGTTCTGGTCCTCGGATTCGATGGTGAAGCCGCGCTCCTGCCAGAAGCTCTTGATCTGCGGCCAGAGTTGCTCCGGCGGCAGCGCGCTGTGCAGCCAGCGCGCGTTGCCCAGGCGATGGAACTCGACGTTGCCCGCCTTGTCCAGCGCCACGGGGGCGCCGGCGGTGGCGCCAATCGCCTGGCGCTGCGCGTTCGGCTGGGCGGCCATCTGCGCGGCGCTGATCGGACCGGTCGGGCGGTTTTCCTTCGGAAGCTGGGTCAGGTCCGGCGGCACGTCCAGGCCGGTGGTCTGCTTGGCCTGGGTGCGGTAGTCGACCTTGTCGCTGGTGGTGATGCTCTCGAACGTGCTGCACGCCGTCAGCGAGGCCAGCGCCATCAGGCAGGCCACGCGCACCGGGGTGGGAGCGCCGGATTCAGGAAGGGAACGAGTCACGCTGGAGATCTCCGAGGTAGGTCGCTGCGGCCCGCGGCCGCTGAAGGAAAAGGAGCCGCCGGCGGCGCCGGCCGGCGGTGATTAGAGCAGGCCGGCCTCGCGCAGGGCAGCTTCGACCAGTTGCTGGCCCGCCGGCGTCAGCGGCGTCAGCGGCAGGCGCAGATGGTTGCTGCCGCGGCCCAGCTTGTTCAAGGCCCACTTGGCCGGGGCCGGGCTGGGCTCGCAGAACAGCTGCTTGTGCAGCGGCAGCAGCTGGAAATGCAGCGCGGTGGCCTCGCGCACGCGGCCCTCGATCGCGGCCATGCACAGCTCGTGCATCGCCTTGGGGGCGATGTTGGCCGTGACGCTGACCGAGCCGCGGCCGCCCATCAGCATCAGCGCGATGGCGGTGCCATCGTCGCCGGAATAGATGCTGAAGCCTGGGGGCGCATGCTTGATCAGCCAGGCGGCGCGCTCGATGTTGCCGGTGGCCTCCTTGATGCCGAAGACGCCGGGCAGGGCCGCGCAGCGGATGGCCGTTTCCGGCGCCATGTCCGCCACGGTCCGGCCGGGCACGTTGTACAGCATCATCGGAATGTCGACCGCTTCCGCGATCGCCTTGAAGTGCTGGTAGATGCCCTCCTGGGAGGGCTTGTTGTAGTAGGGGACCACCGACAGCGTGGCGTCGGCTCCGACCTGCTTGGCGAAGCGGCTCAGCTCGATGGCCTCGGCGGTGGCGTTGGCGCCGGTGCCGGCCAGGACCGGCTTGCGGCCCTTCACATGCTCGACCGCGACGCGGATGACCTCGCGGTTCTCTTCCATCGTGACGGTGGGCGACTCGCCGGTGGTGCCGACGACGCCGATGACGTCCGTGCCCTGGTCGATGTGCCAGTCGATCAGGCTGCGCAGCCCGTCGAAGTCGATGCGGCCGTCTTCATGCATCGGCGTGACCAACGCGACGATGCTGCCAACAATTGCGTTCATTGAGGATTCCTCGTGATCGGCGGATTCTACTGAAGCGCCGGGGCGCTTCCGGGGCTCCGCGCTCAGCGCAACCGGTATCGCGGGTAGACCCCAGGCGCGGCCCCCGTGGCGTCCGCGGCGGGCGCGCCGGCGGCGGGCCGCTTGTCGCGAACGGCAGCAACGCGCTGCACGTAACGACCGTTGACGCCGCCGGCCGCCGGGCCGGTCGGCTCCGGCTCGATGAAGCCATCCTCGTAGGCGATCACGCGCAGGCCGTCGACCGCGTCCAGCAGTTCCCCCGGACGCAGCAGGAACTCGGGCCGCGCGGGGCGGCCAATCGTCTGCTGTCCGTCGGTAAAGGTTTCGTAAATCAGCCAGCCGCCGGGCGCGACGGCCTCGACGATGCGCGGCAGCAGCGGCCGCCACAGGTAGTTGGTGACCAGCACGAGGTCGAACGCACGCCCCTCGAGCGGCCAGGGGCCTTGCTCGATGTCGGCCTGGATCAGTTCGACGCGACCGGAGAGCCCGGCCAGCCCCGCCAGGGCCGTCGTGTCGCGGTCGACGCCGGTGACCGCCACGCCGTCGCCCGCCAGCAGGCGCAGGTGGCGGCCCGAGCCGCAGGCCAGGTCCAGCGCGGTGAGGCCGTCGCGGTCGCGCCAGGCCTGGGACCAGCGCAGCACCCAGTCGCTGGGCAGGCCCGCGCCATGGCCGCCGCCGGCGACGGGGCGCGACGGGCTGCCGAGGAAAGTCGTCATGCTCATGCCGGCCGCTGTTCCTTCTTCAGCGCCTTCAGCGCCATGCGATCGACCATCGCCGGCGCCAGCAGCTTGAGCCAGCGGCCCAGCTTGCCCTTGGTCGTCATGACGATGTCGCGCTCGCGGGCCAGGGTGCCGTCGAGGATCAGCCGCGCGCATTCCTGGACGGTCATCGCGCCGCGTTCGTCCAGGCTGCTCAGCCCGGAGGCCTGGCCCTGCGCGTTGAAGCCGCGGTAGCGGATCTGGGTGTTGACGACCCCGGGATAGGCGATGGTCACGCTGACGCCGCTGGCCGCGACCTCGGTGCGCAGCGCCTCGAAGAAGCCGGTCATCGCGAACTTGGTGGCGCTGTAGGCGGTGCGACCGGGGATGCCCAGCAGCCCGGCCAGGCTGGAGACCGCGACGATGCGGCCCTGGCTGGCCTTGAGCGCGGGCAGCGCCGCCTGGGTGCACCAGGCCGAGCCCCACAGGTTGATCTGCATCAACCGCTGGTACCAGGCCAGGTCCTTGACCTGGTCGAACAGCGCGTGCGCCGACATGCCGGCGTTGTTCACCAGCACGTCGATCGCGCCGAAGGCGCCGAGCGTGGCGCGCACCAGCTCCTGGCAGTCCTCCTGGGACTCCACGTCGCAGCGCTGCACCAGCGTGCGGGCGCCAAGCGCCTCGCATTCCGCCGCCACCCGTTCCAGCTTGTCGACGCTGCGCGCGGCCAGCACCAGCGAGAGCTTGGCGCCGTCGCGCCGCGCCCATTGGCGCGCCAGTTCGGCGCCGATGCCGTCCGAGGCGCCCGTGATGATCACGACCATGTTGTCTCCGTTCTCCTTGTCAGATCCAGAACCCGAGTGCCCGCCACGCCGCCGCGGTGGTCCGCGGTCTGTCGTGGCCTCTTGCCGGTGCGCATCGGCTTCGTCCGCGGCCGGCGCTCAGAAGCAGGCCCAGATCGCATCGCCCAGCTGCTGCATCAGCGAGGGCTGCGTGTAGGCCAGGAAGACCGCCGCCAGCACCGCCGCGGCGCCCAGCCCGGCGAGGATCCGACGGAGCGCGCGCCGTGTCATGGTGGGGTTCCCGGAGGCCGGCCTCAGGCGGCGGCCGGGACCGGGCGGCGCGCGATCGCGGACTCGCGCACCGGCAGGTTGGCCAGCATCGCCATCACGCCCAGCGCGATCGCCAGGTACCAGACGACGTCGTAGGAGCCGGTCGCGTCGTAGAGCTTGCCGCCCAGCCAGACGCCCAGGAAGGAGCCGATCTGGTGGCTGAAGAACACGAAGCCGCCCAGCATCGACATGTGCTGCACGCCGAAGATCTGCGCCACGATGGCGTTGGTCGGCGGCACGGTGGACAGCCACAGCACGCCCATCACGGCGGCGAAGACGTAGACGCTGGCCGGCGTCAGCGGCACGTTCAGGAAGATCAGGATCGCGATCGAGCGCAGCAGGTAGATGGCCGAGAGCAGATAGCGCTTGGGCAGTCTCTGGCCCAGCGTGCCGGCCGCATAGGTGCCGAAGACATTGAAGAGCCCGATCAGCGCCAGCGCGTTGGTGGCGACCTGCGGCGTCAGGCCGTGGTCCTTCAGGTAGCTGGGCATGTGCACGCCGATGAACACGACCTGGAAGCCGCAGACGAAGTAGCCCAGCATCAGGAGCTGGAAGCTGCGGTAGCCGAAGGCCTCGCGCAGCGCCTGGCCGATGCTCTGGTGGTGCGCGCCGTGGGCGGCGTCCCGGGCCGGCTCGCGCAGGCCGAAGGCCAGCGGCACGATCAGGCAGGCGGCGATCGCCAGCACGAACAGCGCGTTCTGCCAGCCGCTGTAGCCGATCAGCCAGTTCTCGACCGGCACCATCAGGAACTGGCCGAAGGAACCGGCCGCCGCCGCGACGCCCATCGCCCAGGAGCGCTTCTCCGGCGCGACGTTGCGGCCGATGACGCCGTAGACCACCGCGTAGGTGGTGCCCGACTGCGCCAGGCCGATCAGCACGCCGGCGCTGCCCAGGAAGCCGGCGGCGGTCGTGGAGACGGCCATCAGCGCCAAGCCGGCCGCGTAGAGGAAGGCGCCGGCGACCAGCACCCGCAGCGCGCCGAAGCGGTCGGCCAGCATGCCGGCGAACGGCCCGGCGGCGCCCCAGGCGATGTTCTGGACGGCCAGCGCCAGCGAGAAGGCTTCCCGCGTCCAGTCGCGGTCCATCGTCACCGGCGTCAGCCACAGCCCGAAGCCGTGGCGGATGCCCATCGACAGCGTGACGATCGCGGCGCCGCAGATCAGCACCTGCTGCAGCGACAGCGTGCGGGACGAGGAGGGGGAGGTCGGGATCGCGCTCATCCGGGCAATGTAATGGCTTCGGGTCGGCTTGGCTGACACCTGAATGACGCACATCCCTCGCGGGGGGGCGGACTGGTCGGTCGCGCTCAGCCCGACTTGCCCGCAGCCGGTTTGGCCTTGCCCTTGGCCGGGGTCGACTTCTTCGTGCCGCGGGTGCCGGCCTTCTTGCCGGTCGCCTTCTTCTTGCCGGGGGCCGCGTTGAGGGCGTTGTTCTCCTCGCCGGCGGTGGCGGCCACGTCCTCCAGCTGGGTCAGCACGCGGCCCTGCTTGATGCGCAGCAACGGCTTGTCCAGCGCGTCCAGGTCCTCGAGCGGATTGCCGATCAGCACCAGGAAGCTGGCCTCGCAGCCGGGCTGGAAGCAGCCGAGCTTGCGCTGCGGAAACAGCGCCCGCGGCGTGTCGACGGTGGCCAGACGCAGCAGCGCGGCCTTGTCGAGCACGCCCAGCTGGTCCAGGTGGTGCAGCTCGTTGAGCGCATTGCCGGTGAACAGGTCCGAGCCGACCAGCAGCCGCGCGCCGGCCGCCTTCAGGCGCTCCAGGTTCTGCTTCTGGACCGCCTCGATCCGCGCCAGCAGCTCCGGCGCCGGCTGGAACAGCCGCGTCGCGACGGTGGCGGTGACGATGCCGACCTGCTTCTCGGCGGCCAGCGCGGCGACCTCGGGCGGGATCAGGTGGGTCTCCGGCGCCTCGCCGTGCTGGGGGAAGTAGCCCGGCAGTTCGGCGATGAAGTCGGCGCCGGCGCGCACCGCCGCGGCGAAGTCGGCGACGCTCTCGATGTGGACCACCACGCGGCGCTGCTCGGCATGGGCGCGGCGCACGACCTCGGCCACGACCTCGGGCGTCACGCCCAGCCGGCCGCGCAACTCGGGCTGCTGGCGCAGCTCGGGGCGGTCGTGGTAACTCATGATGACCTTCACCAGGTCGCTGTGGCGGCCGGCGATCAGCGGCCACTTCCTGGCCACGTCGTCGGGCGTGTCCATCACCAGCACCGCCTTGTCGACGATCTGGTCCAGCGTCATCGGCGGCGTGCCCGACTGCAGCATCGCCAGCGGCTGGCCGTCCGACGAGGTGATGCAGGCGGTGGCGAAGAGCACGTCCGGCGTTTCCGGCTGCGAGATCCGGGCGCGGATCGGATCGATCGCGGCCGGATCGGCGCACAGCATCGCGGCGTAGAACACGCCGTCGCGCAGGTAATCCTGGCCGAACTTGTCCAGGCCCCAGGCGCCCTGCAGGTTGTGGTTGTGGGCGTCGGCGAGCGGCGCGACCAGCGTCTGGCCGCGCAGCTCCAGCAGCCGGTTGACCTTGCGCGGGCGCTTCTCGACGAAGCGGCCGTCCTCGACATAGAGGGTCCCGCTCTGCAGCTTCTCGCCGTCGAACCAGCGCGCGTGGCGCAGCTCCATCGCCATCTCGGGACTGGCCTTGAAGTCCTCCGCCCGGGCCGGGCCCCCCGCGAGCAGCGCGCTCAGGGCCACGGCGAGCGGCGCCAGCAGGGCCCGCACGGGGCGGACGGCGTGGAGGGGGCGGGACGGGGCGGGCATGAAACCGGGGAGGGCGACGGTGGGGGAGTGCGGCGGACCCCCGGTAGCGGGGCCCGACAAGCCGGGAAGCGGCGGATGCTACGACAGCGCCTCCCCCTCGCCGGCGTCCGATCGGTAACCGGACGTGCCGCCGCGTACCCGCCGTGCGGCATGCGCGCGGCCTTGCAGCGCAGGCCCCGCTTCCGAGGGGAAACCCCCATGGGAGCGACCCCTGCCATCCGGCGTCAGGGAGCGTCACCGACGCTGCATAGAATCCCGCCCCATGGCAACCAAAGCAGTCAACCCACCTGGCAGCGCCCCGGGCAGCTACGGCGAAGGCTCGATCCGCGTCCTCAAGGGACTGGAGCCCGTCAAGCAGCGTCCGGGCATGTACACCCGCACCGACAACCCCCTGCACATCATCCAGGAGGTCATCGACAACGCGGCGGACGAGGCCCTGGCCGGTCACGGCAAGCGCATCGCCGTCACCCAGCACACCGACGGCTCGATCACGATCGAGGACGACGGCCGCGGCATTCCCTACGGCCTGCACCCCGAGGAAGGCGTGCCGGTCGTCGAGATCGTCTTCACCCGGCTGCACGCCGGCGGCAAGTTCGACAAGGGCTCGGGCGGCGCCTACAGCTTCTCCGGCGGCCTGCACGGCGTGGGCGTGTCGGTGACCAACGCACTGGCCAAGCGGCTGCAGGTGACGGTCTACCGGGAGGGCCAGGTCGCGACGCTGGCCTTCTCCGGCGGCGACGTCGTCGAGCCGGTGGCCACGCGCAAGGCCGACCTCAAGGCCGGCGACCGCAAGACCGGCACGACGGTGCGCGTCTGGCCCGATGCCAAGTACTTCGAGAGCGCCGACCTGCCGAAGAACGAGCTGGTCCACCTGCTGCGCTCCAAGGCCGTGCTGATGCCCGGTGTCACCGTGACGCTGACGCAGGAGAAGAGCGGCGAGACGCAGACCTGGACCTACAAGGGCGGCCTGCGCGACTACCTGATGCAGTCGCTGCCGGCGGATCCGCTGATCCCGCTGTTCGAGGGCGAGCAGTTCGCCACCGCCTCCGAGAGCGAGAACTTCGCCGAGGGCGAGGGCGCGAGCTGGTGCGTGGCCTTCACCGAGGAGGGCCAGGTCATGCGCGAGAGCTACGTGAACCTGATCCCGACGGTGGCCGGCGGCACGCATGAATCGGGCTTGAAGGACGGCCTGTTCGGCGCGATCAAGGGCTTCATCGAGATGCACGCGCTCGCGCCCAAGGGCGTCAAGCTGATGGCGGAGGACGTGTTCTCGCGCGCCAGCTTCGTGCTCTCGGCCAAGGTGCTGGACCCGCAGTTCCAGGGCCAGACCAAGGAACGGCTGAATTCGCGCGACGCGCTGCGGCTGGTGTCGGCCTTCGTCAAGCCGGCGCTGGAGCTGTGGCTCAACCAGCATGTCGAGCACGGCAAGAAGCTGGCCGAACTGGTCATCAAGCAGGCGCAGACCCGCCAGCGCGCGGCGCAGAAGGTCGAGAAGCGCAAGAGCTCCGGCGTGGCCGTGCTGCCCGGCAAGCTGACCGACTGCGAGAGCACCGACCTGCTGCACAACGAGCTGTTCCTGGTCGAGGGCGACTCGGCCGGCGGCTCCGCCAAGCTGGGCCGCGACAAGGAGACCCAGGCCATCCTGCCGCTGCGCGGCAAGGTGCTCAACGCCTGGGAGGTCGAGCGCGACCGGCTGTTCGCCAACAACGAGATCCACGACATCTCGGTGGCCATCGGCGTGGACCCGCACGGCAAGAACGACGAGCCCGACCTGTCCGGCCTGCGCTACGGGAAGATCTGCATCCTCTCGGACGCGGACGTCGACGGCGCTCACATCCAGGTGCTGCTGCTGACGCTGTTCTTCCGCCACTTCCCCAAGCTGATCACCACCGGCCATGTCTACGTGGCGCGGCCGCCGCTGTTCCGGGTCGACGCGCCGGCGCGCGGCAAGAAGCCGGCCGCCAAGCTCTACGCGCTGGACGAGGGCGAGCAGACCGCCATCCTCGACAAGCTGCGCAAGGAAGGCGCGCGCGAGGGCAGCTGGAGCATCAGCCGCTTCAAGGGCCTGGGCGAGATGAACGCCGAGCAGCTCTGGGACACGACGCTCAATCCCGAGACCCGCCGCCTGCTGCAGGTGCAGTACGGCGACCTGGACTTCGCCGACACCGAGGGCGCCATCAACAAGCTGATGGGCAAGGGCGAGGCAGCGGCCCGCCGCGAGCTGATGGAGCTGCACGGCGACGCCATCGAGGTCGACGTCTGAGGACCCTATGCCCCCACGCTCACTTCGTTCGCTGCCCCCCGAGGGGGTGCTCAACGCCCTTCGGGCGGCCGGGCGGGCGTCGGACGATGCGCCCCCACGCTCACTTCGTTCGCTGCCCCCCGAGGGGGTGCCCAACGCCCTTCGGGCGGCCGGGCGGGCGTTGAGGCCGACATGGCCAGCACCGTGATGCAAGACCACCGCGTCACCCTGCGACCGACGATGCTGTCCGACCTGGACTTCGTCGTCGGCGTGGAGCAGGACGCGGGCAACCGGCCCTTCATCACGCCCTGGGAGCGCACGCAGCACGAGGGCGCCATCCGCTTTCCGGACGCGCGCCACTTCATCGTCGAGCTGGATGCCGAGCGTGCCGGCTTCGTGATCCTGCAGGGCTGCCGCAATCCCAACCGCTCGGTGGAGCTCAAGCGCATCGTGCTCGGTCCGAAGGGGCAGGGCGTGGGGCGGGTGTGCGTGCGGCTGCTCAAGAAGATGGCCTTCGCGCAACTGGGCGCGCACCGCTTCTGGCTGGACGTGAAGGGCCGCAATACGCGCGCCCAGGCGCTGTACCGCAGCGAGGGCTACGTCGAGGAGGGCCGGCTGCGCGAATGCGTGCGCGCAGAGCCGCTGCCCGACGCGCAGGGCGTGATGGGCGAGGGCTTCGACGACCTGATCGTGATGTCGCTGCTCAAGCGCGAGTTCGAGGCGCGCGTGGCGCAGGGGCTGGAGCCGTCATGAGCCACGGCCGCGGCCCCACGACGCGCGGCGTGCGGCTGCGCAAGCGCCTGGCGCTGAGCATCGCCGTGGCCTTCGCGGCCAAGCTGACGCCGGCGCATGCGGAGCTGTGGGGCTACGTGGACGCCGACGGCATCGCGCACTTCGCGCCGACGCAGGTCGATGGCCGCTTCCAGCCGGTGATGTCGCCGCTCAGCGGCATCCAGCGCGTGCCCGGCAAGACCGACCACGGCCAGCGCATGCTGACCTGGCTGGACATCGCGCCCGAGGTCAAGGCGGTGCAGCCCTACCTGCGCGAGGCCGCGGCTGCGACCGGCGTGGATGCCGAACTGCTCAAGGCCATCATCGCGGTCGAGTCCGGCTTCCGGCCGGAAGCGGTGTCGCTGCGCGGCGCGTCCGGGTTGATGCAGATCACGCCGGCCACGGCCCAGCGCTACGCCACCGCGGAGGAACTGCGGCGGCCGCTGCACCTGCTGGAGCCGCGGACCAACGTGATGATCGGCGCGCGCATGCTGGCGGACCTGACGCGGCGCTTCGGCCGGCTGGACGCGGCGCTGGCGGCCTGGAATGCCGGCGAAGGCGCGGTGCGGCGGGCCGGCGGGCAGATGCCCGACATCGACGAGACCCAGGCCCATGTGCACCTGGTGCTGGAGCTGTACTGGGCGCTGCTGCAGCGCAGCCTCGGCGCCCGGGCCCGGCAACTGACGATGGTCGCCACGCCGCTCGAGTGAGCGGGCGCGGCGACCGAGGATTTCCCAAGAAGATTCGAACGACCGGCGCAGGCCGGCATGAGAGAGATGACGCAAGAGACCTTTGATTTCGAGACGCCGGGCCAGCCGGGCGGCGGACAGGCGCCGTCGGGCGACGCGCTGACGCTGGCGCAGTACGCGCAGCAGGCCTACCTGGAATACGCGCTGTCGGTGGTGAAGGGCCGGGCGCTGCCCACCTACAGCGACGGCCAGAAGCCGGTGCAGCGCCGCATCCTCTACACGATGGAGCGGCTGGGCCTGAGCTTCGCCGGCGCCACCGGCGCCAAGGCGGTCAAGAGCGCCCGCGTGGTCGGCGAGGTGCTGGGCAAGTACCACCCGCACGGCGACCAGGCCGCCTACGACGCGATGGTGCGCATGGCCCAGGACTTCAGCCAGCGCTATCCGCTGGTGGACGGGCAGGGCAACTTCGGCAGCCGCGACGGCGACAACGCCGCGGCGATGCGCTACACGGAAGCCCGGCTGTCGATCTACTCGCGGCTGCTGCTGGACGAGCTCGACCAGGGCACGGTCGATTTCCAGCCCAACTACGACGGCTCCGAGAACGAGCCGCGCGAGCTGCCGGCGCGCCTGCCCTTCGTGCTGCTGAACGGCGCCTCGGGCATCGCGGTGGGCATGGCCACGGAAGTGCCCAGCCACAACCTGCGCGAGGTGGCGGAAGCGGCGGTGCTGCTGCTCAAGCGCCCGGACGCCGGCGACGACGAGCTCTATGCCGCGATCCAGGGCCCCGACTACCCGGGCGGCGGCCAACTGATCAGCTCGGCGGAGGAGATCCGCGCCGCCTACAACACCGGCCGCGGCAGCCTGAAGCTGCGCGCGCGCTGGAAGATCGAAGACCTCGCGCGCGGCCAGTGGCAACTGGTCGTGACCGAGCTGCCGCAGGGCGTCAGCACGGCCAAGGTGCTCGAGGAAATCGAGGAGCTGACCAACCCCAAGGTCAAGACCGGCAAGAAGACGGTCACGCCGGAGCAGCTGCAGCTCAAGGCCTCGGTGCTGGCGGTGCTGGACAAGGCCCGCGACGAATCCAACAAGGACGCGCCGGTGCGCCTGGTGCTGGAGCCCAAGAGCCGCACCATCGAGCAGCAGGACCTGATCAACACGCTGCTGGCGCACACCAGCCTGGAGACCTCGGCGCCGCTGAACCTGACCATGGTCGGCGACGACGGCCGCCCGGTGCAGAAGACGCTGCGCAAGATCCTGACCGAATGGATCGGCTTCCGTCTCAACACGGTGACGCGCCGCACGCAGCACCGCCTGGACAAGGTCCGCGACCGCATCCACATCCTGGAAGGCCGGCACGAGATCCTGCTGCACATCGACGAGGTCATCGCGCTGATCCGTCACTCCGACGAGCCCAAGCCGGCGCTGATCGAGCGCTTCAAGCTCAGCGAGCGCCAGGCCGACGACATCCTCGAGATCCGGCTGCGCCAGCTGGCGCGCCTGGAGTTCATCAAGATCGAGCAGGAACTCAAGGGCCTGCGCGAGGAGGCCGGCAAGCTCGAGGAAATCCTGTCCAACCCGTCGGTGCTGCGCCGCACGGTGGTCAAGGAGATCGAGTCGGACGCCAAGCAGTACGGCGACGAGCGCCGCACGCTGATCCAGGAGGACAAGCGCGCCGTGGCCGAGGTGCGCATCGTCGACGAGCCGGTGACGGTCGTCGTCAGCCTGAAGGGCTGGGTGCGCGCGCTCAAGGGCCATGAGGTCGATCCGGCGGCGCTGGCCTTCAAGTCGGGCGACTCGCTTTACGGCGTGTTCCCGTGCCGCAGCGTCGATCCGCTGGTGGTGCTGGGCAGCAACGGCCGGGCCTATTCGGTGCCGGTCTCGGCGCTGCCGGGCGGCCGCGGCGACGGCCAGCCGATCACGACGCTGATCGAGCTGGAATCCGGCAGCCAGATCGCCCATTACTTCGCCGGCGCGGCGACGCAGAAGCTGTTGCTCGCGGGCACCGGCGGCTTCGGCCTGGTGGCCGAGGTCGGCGACCTGGTCGGCCGTCAGAAGGCCGGCAAGGGCTTCCTGAGCCTGGAAGGCGAGGAGCGGCCGCTGCCGCCCGCGGTGGTGCCGGCCGGCGAAGTCGCCGGGGTGCAGGTGGCCTGCCTCTCGATGGCGGGGCGGCTGCTGACCTTCGCGATCGACGAGCTCAAGCACCAGCCCAAGGGCGGCCGCGGCCTGACGCTGATTGACCTGGACGCCAAGGACGCGCTGGTGAGCGTCGCGGCCTTCACCAACCAGCTCCTGGTCAGCGGGACGGCGCGCGGCGGCAAGGCCAAGGAGGAACCGCTGAAGGGCGTGGCCCTGGCCGGTTATGCCGGCAAACGCGCCAAGAAAGGCAAGGCCTGTGACCTGATGCAGAAGCCGATGAGGGTGACGGCGGCCTGAGCGCCGGTTGGGGCGCCGGCGAGGCGCGCTGGCATGCCCGATTCAGGCACGCAGGGGACAAGCGTGTCCCCTGTTTCTTACCGCTGTGACGCACCGCAACAAAAGTCGCGGGTTTGTGCAAGACACGAACGCATGCTGCAGTGCAAACTTCCTCACGAATCAACTCGTTCTCGGGATGGGAGCAGCATGAAGTTCAAGTCTCTCGCCGTGGCGCTGGCCGCGGCCCTGATCGGTGGCGCCGCCGCCGCGTCGACGCTGGATCCGGTGTTCGTCACGCCGACCAACGGCAGTTTTTCGGACGTGGTCCTGGGCAGCTTCACCCTGACGCAAGCGTCGGACGTGACGGGCTCAGTGTTCGCCGCGACCTCGATCGACTTCGGCAGCGGCTTCACGCTGCCGCTGCAGTCGGTGAGCTTCAGCTTCGCCGGCCTGAATGGCACCGGCCTGGCCGTGACCGACCTGGACGCCAGCGCGGGCGGCTTCCGTTATGCCAACCTGGCTGCGGGCACCTACCAGCTGATCGCCAGTGGCACGCTGGGCGGCACCGGCTTTGGCAACGTCGCCGTGCTGTCGACGACGGTCAATGCCGTCGCGGCCGCGGTGCCGGAACCGGCCACCTACGCCCTGATGCTGGCCGGTATCGGTGCCCTGGGCGTCGCCGCCCGCCGCCGTCGCGCCTGAGCGCCCCGCCGCGTCATCTGACGCGGCGTCCTCTGCGAAGCATCGCGCTCTCCCGGCGTGGTGCTTTTTTCATTTGGGCGGCTCAAATTCATTGCGCCGCGACGCGGCGCGGCCACAGTGCTCGCAGCCAGCGCGGCCGCCACGACAAGGTGGCCGCGATCGCTACCGCGCCGCCGGCCAGCAGCATCAGCCACACGAGCACCGCCATCGTCGGATGGTCCGCCCCGAGGCACAGCCCCAGCGACGCGGCGAGCGCCAGTGCGCCCGCCACGCGCAGCGCGCGCGCCAGCGACGGCGGCGGGGCGGCATCGCCATGGACCTGTTCCCAATGCGTGTCCATCGCCAGCGCCAGCCAGCCGAAGCCGAGCACGGCGTTGACCGCGGCACCGGTGAGCAGCCAGGTCGGCTCAACCATGGCGCGCCTCCGCGGCCGCCAGCACGGCGGGCGACTGGCCAGTGGCCGTGGCCTTCGCCCGCCGACCGAGCCGGCCGGCCGCGAGGATCGCCACGGCCGCGGTCGCCAGCAGGCTGAGGTCGACGCCCGCCACCGGCCAGTAGCCGGCCGCGAGGGTGCGTCCCAGGTGGTCGCCGGTGGTGACCGCATTGGCGACGACCGCCGTCACCGCGCCGGCGGCGATCAAGCCGCACTGCTCACGCCAGGCCGGGTTCATCCGCGCCCGCGCGAGCGCGCCGCCGCGGGCGAAGGCGTGCAGCATCGCCAGGCCCCAGGCGCTCCAGAACACCGTGCGCTCCCAGTCGCCCTTGTCGGCGAGCGACTCCGGCAGCAGCCGGTTGGCCACCAGCATCGCCATCGTCGCCACCAGCATGCCGGTGACCGTGGTGACCGCCAGCGCATCGACCACGCGGCTGCCCGCGCTGCCCGCCTTCGCATGCTGCTGCTTGCGTTTCTCGACGAAGAACAGGAAGCCGGTGGCGATGCAGACGCAGCCCAGCAGCCCGCCCAGCACGTACAGCCAGCGCAGCAGCCAGTGACGGAAGTGCTGCAGGTGCAGCCCGGTCAGGAACTCGTTGACGCTGTCCACCGCGCTGCGCGGCGGGTCCTCGCGCAGCAGCTCGCCGGTGGTCGCCTTGAAGTGGATGCCTTCGCCGGTCAGCGCGACGCGGTCGGTGCCGGCGCGATAGACGCTGACGTAGGCGTTGGCGTCGCCCACATGGCTGACGTAGACGAAACCCACGTCGCCCGCCATGCCCTTGGCCTGCCAGCGCCGCTGCGCCTGCGCCACCATCGCGTCCACCGAGGCCATCGGCGCGGCCACGCCGGCGCGCTCGTGCGGCAGGCCGGTCTCGCGCGCCTCGACGCGCTCGTGCAGCTCGTGCAGTTCATGCAGCTGCGTGTGGGCCACCGGGAAGTAGATGCCCGCGAAGATCACCAGCCCGGTGAACGCGAAGAAGAAATGGAAGGGCAGGGCGACCACGCCGGTCAGGTTGTGCAGGTCCAGCGCGCTGCGCTGCACGGTCTTGTGGCGGCGGAAGGTGAAGAACTCCCGGAAGATCTTGCGATGCATCACCACGCCGCTGATGAGCGCGGCCAGCATCATCAAGGCCGAGAAGCCCACGATCCAGGTGCCCAGGTCCTTCCATTTCAGGTGCAGGCTGTAATGCAGCGGATAGAAGAACTCGCTGCCCACGCGCAACTGCCCCTGCGGCAGCACGGCGCCGGTGCGTGGGTCCAGCGCGTGGCTGGCGAAGACGGTCTCGTCCGGGTCCTTCGCGCGCGGCACCTCGAAGCCGGCGAACACCGACACCACCGGATCGCGGTGCGTGGTGTAGGCGCCCCAGCTGCGCACGACCTCGAAGCGCTCGGGCAGCGGCCCGTCGACGCGGCCGTCGAGCAGCGCGATCGCGTCCTTGTCCGGCTGCATGCGCTCGAAGGCGGGCTTGAGGATGGTGTCGAAGGACGGCATCGGCTGCGGCGCGAAGCGCGATGACGGGATCGCCCAGCGGTCGATCTCGCGGTCGAAGACCGACAGCGAGCCGAAGAAGAACACCACCATCAGCACGAAGCCCAGCACCAGGCCGAACCAGGTGTGCAGCCAGGCCATCGAGAGCCGGAAGTTCTGGAACACGGGTCGCTCCTTGTGTCAGGCGAGCAGCGCGCGCTGGATCAGCGCCGCCGCCCCGGTCATCAGCCCGCCGCCCACCAGCAGCACCGCCCAGCACAGGCCGACACGCCGCGCCGCGAAGGTCCACAGGAAGGCCACCAGGTAGAGCAGCACCCCGAGGATCGCGGCCAGGTGTTCGGCGTCGTGGAAGGGCATGCCCAGGCCATACAGCCCGGCATGGACGACGGCGATGAAGCCCCAGCAGAACGCATAGCCGCCGAGCACTGCCGCGCCGATGCGCGACAGCAGCGCCAGCGGGGGGAGCCGGCCCGGCGCGCGGGAGGGCGTGGGAGCGAGGTCGGTCATGGCGGCCGAGGGCATGAAGCGCTGTTGCAAATGCGAGGCATTATCGTCTTGTCAATGACTCAGATGCATGTAATTCGCATTTGCAGTAGCAGGTTTTTGTGGGACGGGCGCAAAAAAGAAGCGCTCCTGGGGAGCGCTTCGGTCGTGCGGGAGGCGGGGCGGCGTCAGAGCCGCGCCATCGCCCGGGCGCATTCCGGCACCAGGGCCGGGCCCTTGTAGATCAGGCCGGTGTAGAGCTGGACCAGGTCGGCGCCGGCCTGCAGCTTGGCGCGTGCGTCCTCGCCGCTGAGCACGCCACCCACGCCGATGATGGGATAACCGCTGCCCAGCGCCGCGCGCAGCAGGCGGATGACGCGATTGCTGGCCTCGAAGACCGGCGCGCCCGACAGGCCGCCGGTCTCGCCGGCATGCGGCAGGCCCTGCACCGCCTCGCGGGCGATCGTCGTGTTGGTCGCGATCACGCCATCGATGCCATGGCGCTTCAGGCTCGCGGCGATCACCGCCACCTGGTCCTCGTCCAGGTCGGGCGCGATCTTCACGAACAGCGGCACCTGCCGGCCGCTCTCGTCCTGCAGCGCCAGCCGGCGCGCCTGCAGCGGGCCGAGCAGCGCGTCCAGGGCCTCGTCGCTCTGCAGCTGGCGCAGGTTCTTGGTGTTGGGGCTGGAGATGTTGACGGTGATGTAGTCCGCGTGCGGGAACACGCCTTCCAGGCCGATCAGGTAATCGTCGACGGCGCGCTCGATCGGCGTGACCGCGTTCTTGCCGATGTTCAGGCCCAGCAGCCCGCCGTGGTGGCGGAAGCTGTGCGAGCGCTTCACGTTGGCGATGAAGGCGTCCAGCCCCTCGTTGTTGAAGCCCAGGCGATTGATCAGCGCCTGCCTGGCCGGCAGGCGGAACATGCGCGGCTTGTCGTTGCCCGGCTGCGCCTTGGGCGTGACGGTGCCCACCTCGATGAAGCCGAAGCCCATCGCGCCCAGGCCGTCGATGCAGCGCCCGTTCTTGTCCAGGCCGGCGGCCAGGCCGATGCGGTTGGGGAACTTCAGGCCGGCGACGGTCACCGGATCGGCGACCCGCGTCTGCGCCCAGGCGCACTGGGCGGGCGTGTTCTGGAGTCGGGCGATGCTGCCCAGGGTCAGTTCGTGCGCGTGTTCGGGATCCAGGCCGAACAGGAAGGGACGGGCGAAGCCGTAGGGGATGAGGGCCATGATGGGGCGGCATTGTCTCATCGCGCCCTTGCCGGGCCGGCGGCGCCTAGGCTTCGCGTGCGAACGGTGATGGGGGACTCGCCCTAGCTCCAACGGGCCCGGGCCCGGACGGGCACGCCGCCCGAGCCGGTTTCACGGGGCGTTCGGCGGGTGGTCGGGGCGATCCCAGGGCGGCACGTCCCCCCATCGCTCGACACAGAAATCGATCAGCGCCCGGACCTTGGGACTCGGAAAGCGGCTGGGCAGATAGACCGCGTAGAGCGTGTCCGCCTCGGCCGGCCCGCCCAGCGGCGTCCAGCCGGGGAGCAGGGCGGTGAGGCGGCCGGCGCGCAGGTCGCGGCCGATGGCGTAGGTCGGCAGCACCGCCAGGCCCATGCCGGCGAGCGCGGCCACGCGCAGCGATTCGCTGCTGTTGGCGGTCAGGCCGCTCTCGAAGCGCAGCGCGCCGGAGATCTCGACCTCGGCCTCGCCCCGCTCCGGATGGCGGAAGCGCCAGCGCTCCGGCGCGTGCAGGTAGCCGAAGCGCAGGCAGCGGTGGTCGGCCAGTTCGGCGACCGAGGTCGGCGTGCCCTGGGCCGCGAGGTAGGCCGGCGATGCGCACAGCACGAAACGGATGTCCGCCAGCTTGCGTGCGACCAGGCCGGGGCTAGGCCGGCCGGTGAGCCGCAGCACCAGATCGAAACCTTCCTCGGCCAGGTCGACGTAGCGGTCGTTGAGCCCCAGCACCACCTGCAACTGCGGATGGCGGGCGCAGAACTCGGTGAGCAGCGCCGTGAATTGCAGGTTGCCGAACGCGGTGGACGTGCTCAGGCGCAGCACGCCGCGCGGCTGCTCGCACTGGCCGGCGAGTTCGGCATCGAGCGCCTGCGCCTCCTCGAGCAGCCGCAGCGCGCGCTCGTACACGCCGCGTCCCTCGGCGGTGGGGCTGATGCTGCGGGTGGTCCGATGCAGCAGCCGGGTGCCCAGCTGCTGCTCCAGCCGCGCGACCTGCTTGCTGACGGCGGACTTGGTCGCGCCCAGCAGCTTGGCCGCGCCCGAGAAGCTGCGCGCGTCGACGACGCGGGCAAAGGCCTGCAGGTCTTCCAGGCGTCCCATGGGGGTCCTCCGATTGTTCTCGATCTGGAAACTCTAAAACGAAAGCAGAGCGGATTGTGTCCGGAGCGACCCGTTTCTAGAGTGCGTCCATTGATCTTCCGAAAGGACCTCGCCATGACGACTGCCACCCACGGCGCCTTGCCGACCCCGTCGACCGCGGGCGCGGATCGGCTCGGCGCGCTGGTCGCGCTGAGCCTGCCGGCGCTCTTCATCCTGCTGTGGAGCACCGGCTACCTCGCCGGCAAGCTGGCGCTGCCTCACGCCGGTCCGTTCACCCTGCTCGCGCTGCGCTTCGGGCTGGCGGCGGTGGTGCTGCTCGGCGTGTCGGCGGCGACCGGCGCGCCGTGGCCGAAGACGCCGCGGGCCTGGATCCACCTCGGCGTGGTCGGGCTGTTGATGCAGGTGCTGCACTTCTCCGGCGTCTACTGCGCGATCGCCTGGGGGCTGCCCACCGGCGTGGCCGCGCTGCTGATCGGCCTGATGCCGCTGGCCACCGCGCTGGGCGCGCACCTGTGGCTGGCCGAGCGCCTGAGCGCGCGCCAGTGGCTGGGCATGCTGGGCGGCCTGGCGGGCGTGGCGCTGGTCATCGCGGATCGCCCCCTGGGCGGTGGCGCCTGGCAGGCCTATGGCGCGGGGCTGCTCGGCCTGATGGGGCTGGTGGCCGGCACGCTGTACCAGAAGCGCTTTTGCGCCGGCATGGACCTGCGCACCGGCAGCGGCATCCAGATGACGGTCTCGGCGCTCGCGGTGACGGCCCTGGCGCTGTGGCGCGAGCCCGGCGTGGCGGACTGGAGCGCCGAGCTGATTGGCGCGACGCTGTGGCTGGGCCTGGTGAACTCGATCGGCGCCTTCAGCCTGATGTTCGTGATGATCCGGCGCGGCCAGGCGGCGGCGGTGGCGCGGCGTTCTACCTGATCCCCGGCGTCTCGGCGCTGATGGGCGTGGCGCTGCTGAACGAGCACCTGGGCGCGCTGTCGCTGGCCGGATTCGTTGTCGCGGCCGCGGCGGTGGGGTTGGCGTCGATGAAGCGGGGCGGTTGATGCCCGGGATTGCGCGGCGGCGGATAATCGCCGCTTCCTTTTCCGCGTTTCCGTGTCCGAGAGGGCACGCGCCGCCGCCATGAAGCACCTCGACCATCCGCAGCACGACCGCGAAGTCGGCTCCGCCGACGCCACCCGCGACGCCACCCGCACCGACGACACCCGCATCGACGCGGTCCGCCCGCTGATCTCGCCGGCGCTGCTGCTGGACGAGCTGCCGCTGCCCGAGGCCTCGCTCGAGGTCGTCGAGACGGCGCGGCGCGAGATCAGCGACGTGCTGCACGGCCGGGACGACCGGCTGCTGTGCGTGGTGGGGCCCTGCTCGATCCACGACCACGGCCAGGCGATGGACTACGCCCGCCTGCTCAAGGACCTGCGCGAGGAGCTGAAGCAGGACCTGCTGGTCGTGATGCGGGTCTACTTCGAGAAGCCGCGCACGACGGTGGGCTGGAAGGGCTACATCAACGACCCGCACCTGGACGGCAGCTTCCACATGAACGAGGGCCTGCGCCTGGCCCGCCAGCTGCTGCTGGACGTGACGGCGCTGGGCCTGCCGGCGGGCACCGAGTTCCTGGACCTGCTGTCGCCGCAGTACATCTCGGACCTGATCGCCTGGGGCGCGATCGGCGCGCGCACCACCGAGAGCCAGAGCCACCGCCAGCTGGCGTCGGGCCTGTCCTGCCCGGTGGGCTTCAAGAACGGCACCGACGGCTCGGTGAAGATCGCCGCCGACGCGGTGCTGGCCGCGCGCGCCAGTCACGCCTTCATGGGCATGACCAAGATGGGCCTGGCCGCGATCTTCGAGACCCGCGGCAACGACGACTGCCACCTGATCCTGCGCGGCGGCAAGGCGCCGAACTACGACGCGGCCTCGGTGCAGGCGGCGGCCGAGGTGCTGAAGGCGGCGGGCCTGCGCGAGCAGCTGATGATCGATTTCTCGCACGCCAATTCGTCGAAGAAGTACGAGCGCCAGATCGACGTCGGCCAGGATGTCGGCGCGCAGATCGCCGGTGGCGACGCGCGCATCACCGGCGTGATGATCGAATCGCACCTGCAGCCGGGCCGCCAGGACCTGCTCGCGGGCCAGACCAAGGCGGACCTGCTGCCGGGCGTGTCCATCACCGATGCCTGCCTGGGCTGGAGCCAGACCGAGCCGCTGCTGCGCTCGCTGGCCGCCGCGGTGCGCCAGCGCCGCGACCGCCAAGGCGCGTGAGCGGCGTGCCGAGCCGTGTGGGACACGCTGACGGCGTTGGCGGCCCATCCCTGGGCCTACCCCGCGTTCTCGGTCGTGCACTTGATCGGGCTGGGCGCGCTGTTCGGCGGCCTGCTCGTCTTTGAACTGCGCGCGCTGGGCGCGCGCCCGGAGCTCGATCCCGGCGCGCTGGCGCGACTGGCGATTCCCACGGCGCTGGCGGGCTTCGCGCTGTGCGCCGTCTCTGGCGCAGCCATGTTCGCGACCCAGCCGCAGGAGCTGTGGGTCAATCCGGCGCTGCGGGTGAAGCTCGCGCTGATCGCTGTGGCGGGCCTGAACGCGGCCTGGTTCCACTGGCGCGGCGGCGTGCGGGCGCAGGACCGCCTGGGCCGCTGGCAATGCCTGCTGTCGTTGGGGATTTGGGTCGCTGTCATCATCTGCGGGCGCTGGATCGCCTTCGTCTGACGTCCTTCCCGCCAGCGCGTCCTTCAGGTCCTTCACGCCCTTCAAGGAGGCTTCGATGGAACGTCGTCTGTTGCTGGCCGCGCTCGCGGCCGCGCCCCTGATGCCCGCCGCCGTCCGCGCCCACCATGGGTGGAGCGGCTTCGACCAGGACCGCCCGCTGTACCTGGAGGGCCGCGCGGCCAGGGTGACCTGGCGCAATCCGCATGCGGAGCTGGATCTGGAGGTGCCGGAGCGGCTCGTGCTGCCGGCCGACCTGAAGCAGCGAGTCCTGCCCAAGCAGACGACCGCCGTCGACGGCGAGGCCCTGCTCGCGAAGACGCAGCTGCCGACGCGGCGCGACCGGCGCTGGGAGGTCGAGCTGGCGCCGCTGACGCGGCTGGAGGCCTGGCAGGTCGAAGAGATCAGGCCTGGCACCCAGGTGTCGGTGATCGGGTTCGCCGCCCCGGGCGAGCAGGGCGCGGCAGTGCTGCGGGCGGAGTACCTGTTCGTCGGCGGGAAGGTGTACGGGCTGCGGTCGTCGCCCGCTTGAGCGGCGGAGATAATCCCGCCTTTCCTCTCCCGCCAGTTTTCCGGCCCTCTACGACGAGCCGTCGCTCGCCCCTCCATGACCCAAGACGAATTGAAGACCCTGGTCGGCCAGGCCGCATTGCAGTACGTGACGCCGGACACGGTGGTGGGCGTGGGCACCGGCTCGACGGTGGACAAGTTCATCGACGCGCTGGCCGCCAGCGGCGTGCGCATCGCCGGCGCGGTGTCCAGCTCGGTGCGCAGCACCGAGCGCATGAAGGCGCTGGGCATCCCGGTACTGGACGCGTCGGAGGTCGAGTCGCTGCAGGTCTACATCGACGGCGCCGACGAGATCGACCGCCAGGGCCACATGATCAAGGGCGGCGGCGCGGCGCTGACGCGCGAGAAGATCGTGGCCGACCTGGCGACGACCTTCGTCTGCATCGCCGATGAGAGCAAGCTGGTCGACGTGCTGGGCGCGTTCCCGCTGCCGGTCGAGGTGATCCCGATGGCCGCCGCGCAGATCGCGCGCCGCTTCCGCGCGATGGGCGCCGAGCCGGTGCTGCGCCAGGACTGCGTGACCGACAACAGCTGCCGCATCCTGGACGTCAAGGGCCTGCGGATCACCGATCCCGCCGCCTTCGAGGCCGAGGTCAGCCAATGGCCCGGCGTGGTCACCGTCGGCGTCTTCGCCCGCAACAAGGCAAGCGTGTGCCTGCTGGGCACGGCGCAGGGCGTGAAGACCTTGACCTTCTGACCGGCGCCTGACCGCCCGCCTCAGCGCAGGCGGAACACCGAGATCGCGCCGGCCAGCCGCTGCGACTGTTCCTTGAGGCTCTCGGCCGCGGCGGCCGACTCCTCCACCAGCGCCGCGTTCTGCTGCGTCATCTGGTCCAACTGGCCGATGGCCGCGTTGACCTGCTGGATGCCGTCGCTCTGCTCGCGCGAGGCGGCGCTGATCTCGCCGATGATGTCGGCCACGCGCTGCACGCTGGCGACGATCTCGGTCATCGCGCCGCCGGCGTCCTCGACCAGGCGCGAGCCCGATTCCACGCGCTCGACGCTGGCGCCGATCAGCGTCTTGATCTCCTTGGCGGCCTCGGCGCTGCGCTGCGCGAGCGAGCGCACCTCGCTGGCGACCACCGCGAAGCCGCGGCCCTGCTCGCCGGCACGGGCGGCTTCCACCGCCGCGTTCAGGGCCAGGATGTTGGTCTGGAAGGCGATGCCGTCAATGGTGCCGATGATGTCGGCGATGCGGCGCGAGCTCTCGCTGATCTCGCCCATGGTCGCCACCACCTGGCCCATCACCGAGCCGCCGCGCTGTGCGGTCTCCGCGGCCGAGCTCGACAGCTGGTTGGCCGTCATCGCCGAATCCGCGGTCTGGCGCACGGTGCCGGTCAGCTGCGTCATCGAGGCCGCGACCTCCTGCAGGTTGGAGGCGGTCTGCTCGGTGCGCGCGCTCAGGTCGTGATTGCCGGTGGCGATCTCGGCGCTGGCGGTGCCGATGCTCTCGGCGGAGCCGCGCACGTCGCCGATCAGCTTGAGCAGCTGCGCCTGCATGCCGCCCAGCGAGCCCAGCAGCTTGCCGGTCTCGTCACGGCCGCCGGCCGGCACCGGCCGGGTCAGGTTGAAGTGGGCGATGGCGTCGGCGACCTCGGCCGCGCCCTGCAGCGGGCGGGTGATGGAGCGCGTCAGCGCGACCGCGAACCAGGCGCCCAGGCCCAGCGCCACCAGCGAGAACACCAGCAGCGCCGTGCGCGCTCGGCGGTTGGTCGCGTCGAGCTGCAGGGCGGCCTCGTCCAGCAGGCTGCGCTTGTGCTGCACGATGGCCTGGATCGCTTCCTGGAACCGGGCCGCGGCAGGCTGGAAGTCGCGGTCGAAGACCTCGCGCGCCTTCTCGGCGTCGCCGCTCTTCTTGCTGGCGGCCACCGCGTCGCGCGAACTCAGGTAGCCCTTGCGGGCCTCGCTGAGGGTGTCGAACATCCGGCGCTCGTCCGGCGTGACCATGTAGCCGTCGAGCCGCTTCTGCAGCTCGCCCGACTGCCGGGTCGACTCGGCCGAGGTCGCGGCGAAGAACTGGGCGAGGCTGGGGTCGGCGCTGACGGCGATCGCGCTTGTGCGGTTCACGCCGTTGGTGATGTTGCGGTACCAGTCGGAGGCGACGCGCTCGGCGGCCAGGTTCTGGTTGAGCATCACGTCGGTCTCGGCGGCCACGCGGCCCAGCGCCAGGTAGCTCAGGCCCGAGCCCACGAAGGCGATCAGCAGTACCAGGCCCAGCACCACGCCGAGCCGCTGGCCGATCGATCGGCCGGCGACGAGATGAATCATGGATGTCCCCCAGAGATAGCTATGCGTTGATGGACCCGCGCCCTGGCGGGCGCGGGACGCCTTTGACGGCGTTTCCGGTCCATATCGACGCCGGCGCCCGGAACTTGAATGACGGCGGGGACTCGGCCCGGCGAATGGGCCTGCGATGCGTCATCCGTCACGCATCGGCGCGGGCTGCCGCTCCGTCCGATCCGAGCCACCGCGCGGTCGGGCTCGCTTGATCCTCCGCAAGAGGGATCTCACTCCCCCCGTCGGCTCCCCCAAGGTTGGCAAGTCGACGGCCGCGTCCGGTGGCAGAGTCGTCGCCTGGGACGAGCAGGACTCGTCATCGAAGCTGGAGAAGGCAATGCAAGGAATCGACAGTGGGCTGCGAGGCGATCGCAGCGGTGGCGGGACGGTGGAGCTGGCGATCCAGGTCCAGGCCTTGAAGACGCGGATGGACACGGTGCTGCCCACGCTGGCGACACGGGAACAACTGGCGCAGGAGGTCGGGGCGCTGCGCAGCGAGATGAAGCACGAGATCGGCGCCCTGCGCAGCGAGATGAAGCAGGAGATCGGTGACCTGCGCAGCGAGGTGAAGCAGGAGATCGGCGCGCTTCGCAGCGAGTTGAAGCACGAGGTGGGCACGCTGCGCGCCGAGATCAAGGACTCGATCGGCGGACTGCGCGCGGAAATGCATCAGACAGTGGCGAGTGCCATCAAGTGGGGGTTGGGCATCGGGCTGAGCGCGATCACCGCGGCGGCGGCCTTCGTGACCGTCATGTCGCCGCACTTTTCGTCCTTCTCGCGGGGCCGCGAGGCCGTGGCCGCCGTGGCGGCGGAGCCGGCCGAGTTGCCGACCCGGCCGTGACCCCGCGACCCGGCCGACTTGCCGACGCGACCGTGACCAGACGCCAACCCGGCGGTGACCCGCTTCAACCGCTGCTTCAACCGCTGTTTCAGGCGCTGTTTCAGCTGCTGCTTCTGCGCTGCTTCGCGCCGAAGCGCGCGGGGTCGATGGCCTCGGCCAGACTGGCTTCCATCGGCCACGGCGCGCCGTTGAGCTGCGCGGCGATGAGCTCCGCGCACAGCGTCGCCGAGGTGATGCCGCGCGAGCCCAGCGCGCCCAGCACCATCAGCCCGCGATGCCGCGGCCAGAAGCGCACCTGCTCGGCGCGCTGGGCGGGCGCTTGCGCCGGCACGGCGCCGACGATCGGCAGCCGGTCCGGCACCAGGCTGCGCCACCCCACGCGGCCCGCAAGGGGCGGCGGATCGTCATCGCGCGCGTCGATGGCGGGTGAGGGTGACGTCGGCGAGTCGCGCAGGGCACCGGGCAGCAACTCGGCCAGGCGCGCCAGGTTCTGCGCCTGATCCGCGGCGCGAAGCTGGGGCTCGGGGTCGTTGGCATCGGCGCTTGCGCCGAAGCACATCGTGCCGTCGGGCAGGCTCAAGGCGTAGCCGAGCCCGGCCACCGGCAGGGCAAGCGCGCATGGCGAGCGATCCGCCGGCAGGGTGCTCAACTGCCCGCGCTGCGCGATCCACGGCCACGCCGGGCCAGCCGACCAATCCGCCATCAGCGCGGCATTGGCGGTGCCGCCGCAGAGCACGACCGCGTCGGCGGTCGCCAGCGTCGCCCCATCCGCGCCCAGCGCGATCCAGCGATCGCTGGCGTCGTCGCGCCGCAGGCCCGCCACGACGGCGCCCAGGCGCAGCGAGAAGCCGGGACCGCCTGCCGCCTCCGCGAGCCAGGCCGCCGCGAGCGCCGGCGGCGACACCGCGCCACCGCCCGGAAAGTGCCAGGCGGGCCGGCCCAGGGGAAGCTTGGCCAGAGCGGCGGCGGCGTCGGCGTCGAGCGCCTGGATGTATGCCTCCGGCAGGCCGCTGCGCACGAGCAGCTCGCGCATCTCGTCGAGCGCCTGCGGCGCGCGCTCGACCCGCAGCAGTCCCCATTGCAGCCAGGGCAGGGCAGGGGCGATCCGGCGCAGTTCGCGCTCAGTGGCCAGGGCCGCGGCCCGGTTGAAGCGCGCGTGTACCCCATCGTCGGCGTGGATCGTCCCGTGGAAGAGCCCGCCCGGATTGCCGGAGGCCTGGCCGGCCGGCGTGGGACCGGCCTCGAGCACCGTCACCCGCAGGCCCTCCCGCGTCAGCACGCGGGCGCAGGCCGCGCCCGCCAGGCCGGCGCCGACGATCACCACGTCGCGCGGCGCAGGATGCGGCGCGGCGCGGCCGGGTGGCGCCGGCGCGCGGTGGCGCGGCGCGAAGCTCGCGACGGTCGTCGCCCATTTGCCGCCGGTGCCGGGCCGCTTCTCCACCTGGAAACCCGCGGCCGTGAGTCCGTCGCGCACCGGCCGCGCCACGCTCCAGGTCGCGGCCGTGGCGTCGGGCGCGGCCAGCCGGCCGGTCTGGCGCAGCACGGCGTCGTCCCACAACTCGGGGTTCTTCGCTGGCGCGAAGCCGTCCAGGAAAAACGCGTCGACCGACGCCACCAGCTCCGGCATCCATTCGCGCGCGTCGCCCAGCGCCAGCATCAGCCGCACCCGGCCGTCCTCGAAATCGAGCAGGTGCAGGTTGGGCGTGAGCGGCGGCCAGGCCTCGATCAGCTGCGCGGCCAGCTCGGGCGCCGGCGAAGCGGCATGGGCGCGCGCCAGGTCCTCGCGGGTCAGCGGGTGCTTCTCGAGGCTGAGGAAGACCAGGCGTTCGCAACGCGAGGGATCGTCACGCCATGCGGCCCAGGTCGCCAGGAAGTTGTTGCCCAGGCCGAAGCCGGTCTCCAGCACGACGAAGCGCGTGCGGCCGGCCCAGCGGCCGGGCAGGCCGTTGCCGGCCAGGAAGACCTGCCGCGCCTGCTCGAAGGCGCCGAAGGGGGCGTGGTAGAGGTCGCCGAAGTCCGGCGCATGGGGCACGGCGCCGGAGAAGTCGACGCGGGCGGGGACGATGGGCGCGGTCTTCATGGGGAGTGGCCGCGAGTATGCCCAAGCCGGGCGGGGCGTAGCCGCCGGTGACGGCGGAAAGGAAAACAGCGCCGATGACGGCGGAAACGAAAACGGCGCCGATGACGGCGCCGTGGTCTGCCGGCTGAAGGCCGATCAGGAGGTCGACTTCGGGCGCGTCAGCGCCGCGCCGGCCGGGCGGTTGCCCTGGCTGCCATGACGGCTGCCCTGGCCCTGGCCCTGGCCTTGACCGTGGCGCTGGCCGCCGGCGTTCTGGCCCGACGAGGCGCGCTGGCCTTGTCCCTGGCCACCCTGGCCGCCTTGGCCGTGACCCTGGCGCTGCTGGCCCTGGCCGCTGCCCGAGCCACCGCTGCGCTGGCCGCCTTGCGCGCCCTGCGCCGGACGTCCGCCCTGGCCGCCGCCTTGCGGACGACCCTGGCCTTGCGGACGACCGCCATTGCCACCGCCGCCACGACGGCCACCGCCGCCGCCCGCCGGACGCGGCGAGCCCGAGGACTTGCCCACGCCGCCGTTGAGGACCATGCGGCCCATCACGATCGGTTCGGCCTTGGCGTTCGGGTCCGGCTCGAAGCCGGGCACCACCTCACGCGGGATCTCGCGCTTGATCAGCTTCTGGATGTCGCGCAGGAAACCTTCCTCGTCGACGCACACCAGTGATAGCGCCTCGCCCTGCGCGCCCGCGCGGCCGGTGCGGCCGATGCGGTGCACGTAGTCCTCGGCGACGTTGGGCAGCTCGTAGTTGATGACGTGCGGCAGCTGGTCGATGTCGATGCCGCGCGCGGCGATGTCGGTCGCGACCAGCACCTTCAGGTCGCCGCTCTTGAACTCCGACAGCGCTTTGGTGCGGGCGCCCTGGCTCTTGTTGCCGTGGATGGCCATCGCGGTGATGCCTTGCTTGTCCAGGAACTCGGCCAGGCGGTTGGCGCCGTGCTTCATCCGCGTGAACACCAGCACCTGGTGCCAGTCGTGCTTGGTGATCAGGTGGGCCAGCAGTTCCTTCTTCTTGTCGCGGTCGACCGGATGGATGCGCTGCGCGATCGTGTCGGCCGTCGCGTTGCGGCGCGCGACCTCGATCAGGCCCGGGTTGTCCAGCAGGCGGTCGGCCAGCGCCTTGATCTCGTCGCTGAAGGTCGCCGAGAACAGCAGGCTCTGCTTCTTGGCCGGCAGCAGCGCCAGCACCTTCTTGATGTCGTGGATGAAGCCCATGTCCAGCATGCGGTCGGCTTCGTCCAGAACCAGGATCTCGACCTTGGACAGGTCCAGCGTGCCTTGCTGCGCGTGGTCCAGCAGGCGGCCCGGCGTCGCCACCAGGATGTCCACGCCCTTGCGCAGCTTGTCGATCTGCGGCTGCATGCCGACGCCGCCGAACATCACCATGCTGGTCAGCGGCAGGTACTTGCCGTAGGTGCGCACGCTTTCCTCAACCTGCGCGGCCAGTTCGCGCGTCGGCGTCAGCACCAGGGCGCGGATGGCGATGCGGCCCTTGGCGTCGCGCACCGGCTTGCCGGCGGACAGGCGCTCGAGCACGGGGAGGGTGAAGCCGGCGGTCTTGCCGGTGCCGGTCTGGGCGCCGGCCATCAGGTCGCCGCCGGTCAGGACGGCGGGAATCGCCTGGGATTGGATGGGGGTGGGGGTCGAGTAGCCGGCATCGGCGATCGCGCGGAGCAGGGGCTGGGAGAGCCCCAGTGCGTCAAAACTCATAAGCTGCTTTGTTCGTGCCCGGACGGGCTTTGTGTGCAGCACGCCGGCCGGTGAGGCCTGGCGCCAGTCTTCGGCTGCCGTGGGAGAGCGTGAGCTCAGAAATGAAAACCGCGGCAAGACTGAGCCGCGGTGATGGGCGGGATTGTAGCCGAGGGGTGTCCCTCCACCGGGGGAAGGGTCCCGCCCGAAGTGGGAAGGATGCAAGTTCCGCACGGGTTGCTCACGGGATCGACACGTGCCGTGGACAGCTTCGCGCAAGCTCGGTGACAGCCGTCGCTCAGCCGTTCGTGTCGGCGCCCGCAGTCGTGTTTCGGCGCGGTAAACCGCGGGTAAAAAGGGCCGCGAGGCCCGTGTTGATCGGCCTTCGGACGGGGTTGCGGCGGCATAGTCTTGCGCCAGTGTTTCCACTTGTCCCCTTGTCCATGAGCGCCTTGTTTCCCGATCCCGCCGCCGGCACCCATTTGCTGCTGCTGGACCCCGACCCGCATGCGCGCCTGCGAATCGCCGGCCTGATGCGGGCCTGGGGCTTTCGCGTCACCGACAGCAGCGAGCCGGCCCTGCTGGACCGCGTGCCGCTGCTGCCGGTGGACCTGGCCCTGATCGATCCGAGCGACGCGCGGGAGGCCGGCTGGGGCGCGCTGACGCGCTTGAGGCAGCGCTCGCGGCTGCCGGTGATCGTGCTGCTGCAGCAGGACAGCACGCTGGAGCGGGTGCTGGCGCTGGAGCGCGGCGCGGATGCGGTGCTGGCCAAGGACGGGGAACCGCGTGAGTTGCAGGCGCGCATCAAGGCCTTGCTCCGGCCGCGTGAAGGGGACGCGGCGGAGGTGCTGATGTTCGGGCGATTCAGGCTCGAGCCGATGACCCGCCGCCTGACCGGGCCGGGGGGCTTCTGCGTGGTGCTGTCGCAGAGCGAATACAAGCTGCTGCGCGCGTTCCTGGAGCGACCGCACAGCGTGCTGCAGCGGCAGGAGCTGCTGCATCTGGCGCGCGGCGACGGCGTCACCGCGCTGGAGCGCAGCGTGGACCTGATGGTCTCGCGGCTGCGGCAGAAGCTGCACGACGACCCCAGTTCGCCGTTGATCCGGACCGTGCGGGGGATCGGGTATCTGTTTGATCCGCCGTTGAGGTGAAGGAAGAGGCGGGCGGACTGCCATCGCCGCTGGCCCTCACCCCTCCCTCTCCCGCAAGCGGGCGAGGGTGTTCGACCGAGCGCTCCCCCCGCGAGCGGGCGGGGTAAGCCGATCACCGCTTTTCTTGCACCCTCTCCCGCGAAGTGGGAGAGGGAGGGGTGAGGGCCAGCGGCGGCGGAAGTGCCAAGGCTTCCCGTTCGCCCGAGGGGCCGACGGTCACTTCCCAGCAACCGACGCCCAGCGCAGCTCGAACCAGTTGTCCGGGCGATGGACCACCGTCACGTTGGCGCGTGTCGCCCACGGGATCATCTGGCGGTGCAGCGGGATCAGGTGCACCTGTGACCGGAACTCCCGCAGTGCGGCCTTGATCAGCTCCTCGCGCTTCTTCGGATCGGATTCCTCGCTGGACTGCGCGGCCAACTGGTCGAACTTGTCGTCCGTCCAGTTGCCGAAGTTGTACTGCCCCACCGACTTCTCGCCGCGGTTGCGCATCAGCGGCGTCATCGCGACTTCGGCATCGGTGATGCTGCCGCCCCAGCCATACATGTAGAGGCTGGTGTCCAGCTTCTCCAGCTTGGGGAACATCAGCACGCGCGGCTGCGCATTGACCTTGACCTTCACCTTGAGCTGCGACCACATCGAGGCCAGCGCCAGGCAGATGCGCTCGTCGTTGATGTAGCGGTTGTTGGTGCAGTCGAGCGTGACCTCGAAGCCGTTGGCATAGCCGGCATCGGCCATCAGCTTGCGCGCCGCCGCCAGGTCGTAGGGCAGCCGGGTCTCGAGCTGTGGGTCGTTGAAGGCGCCCAGCGGCGAGGGCGTCAGCCCGCCCGTGGGCAGGCTCAGTCCGTTCATCAGCTTGGTGCGCAGCGTCTGGATGTCCACCGCCTGGTAGAGCGCCTGGCGCACCCGCAGGTCCTTGAACGGGTTCTTGTCGCCCGGCACCTTCCCATACAACAGCTTGTCGCGCGCCTGGTCCATGCCGATGAAGACGATGCGGTTCTCCGGGCCTTCCTGGACCTTCACCTGCGGCGTCTGCTTGAGCTTGGGGATGTCGCGCGGCGAGGGATCCAGCACGAAGTCGATCTCGCCCGAGACCAGCGCCGCCAGCCGCGTCGCGTCGTTGGCGATCGGCGTGTAGACGGCGTCCTGCACGTTGCCGTCGAACTGGCCCCACCAGGCCGGATTGCGCTTGAAGGTGGTGCGGATGCCAGGCTCGCGCGCCGTCAGCTGGTAGGGGCCGGTGCCGTTCGCATGCGTCGCGGCGTAGGTCTCCTGCTTGTCCTTGAAGTTCTGCGGCTTGACGACGTTGTGCTGCTCGCACCAGCGCTTGCTCATGATGAACAGCGTGTCCAGGTGCTGCAGGAAGATGGGGTTGACCTTGTCGAGTTGGAATTCGACGGTGAAGTCGTCGATCTTGCGCGGCGTGCCCACCGCCTGCGCGTAGACGCTGATCTGCGAGTACGGGTCCTTCGCCCGGTTGATCGAGAACACGACGTCGTCGGCGGTGAACGGCGAGCCGTCGTGGAACTTCACCCCCTGGCGCAGCTTGAGCCGCCACAGCGTCGGCTTGAGCTGGGTCCACTCGGTGGCAAGACCCGGCACCAGGTTGAGCTGGCGGTCGCGCGAGACCAGCCGCTCGTAGACCTGGCCGTTCATCGCGTTGGTGACGATCTCGTTCTGCGAATGCGGATCGGCCGTCTGCATGTCGCCCTGGCTGGCCCAGCGCAGCGTCTGGGCCTGCGCGCCGCCGGCGATCAGGGCCAGCGCCAGCGGCAGAGCGCCCAGCGCGGCGCGGGCGGCCCGGGTGGTGGTGGCGCGCGGCGCGCGGCCTCGGACGGAGATGGAACGGAACGGCAGCATGGTCATCTCGGTGCGAACAGGAAGGGCAGGGCGGTCGAGTTTAGGGGCATGGGCGGAAGCTGCGACAATGCCGGCCTATTGCCCGGGCGAGCCACCACCGCCCATGCACGCCCCGGCCCCTGGATCGCCCCGCGATCCCCGGCGCCCGAGGGGCCCCCAGGTCAACCCACGAAACGCTGAAGAACCATCGCCATGGCTCAATACGTCTTTTCGATGAACCGCGTCAACAAGACGGTTCCCCCGAAACGCCACATCCTCAAGGACATCTCGCTGTCCTTCTTCCCGGGCGCCAAGATCGGCGTGCTGGGCCTGAACGGCTCGGGCAAGTCCACGCTGCTGAAGATCATGGCCGGCGTCGACAAGGAGATCGAGGGCGAGGCGATCCCGATGCCCGGCATCAAGATCGGCTACCTGGAGCAGGAGCCCAAGCTGAATCCGGACCAGACCGTGCGCGAGGCGGTCGAGGAAGGTATCGGCGGGGTTTTGGCCGCCAAGAAGCGTCTGGACGAGGTCTACGCCGCCTATGCCGAGCCGGACGCCGACTTCGACGCGCTGGCGGCCGAGCAGGGCGAGCTGGAAGCCATCATCGCCGCCGCCGGTTCCGAGAACACCGACCTGCAGCTGGAACTGGCCGCCGACGCGCTGAACCTGCCGCCCTGGGACGCCAACATCGGCGTGCTGTCCGGCGGCGAGAAGCGCCGCGTCGCGCTGTGCCGCTTGCTGCTGTCCAAGCCCGACATGCTGCTGCTGGACGAACCGACCAACCACCTGGACGCCGAATCGGTCGAGTGGCTGGAGCAGTTCCTGCAGCGCTTCCCCGGCACCGTGGTGGCCATCACCCACGATCGCTACTTCCTGGACAACGCCGCCGAGTGGATCCTCGAACTGGACCGCGGCCACGGCATCCCCTGGAAGGGCAACTACTCCGACTGGCTGGACCAGAAGGAACGCCGCCTGGAGCAGGAGCAGAAGTCCGAGGACGCCCGCGCCAAGGCGATGAAGGAAGAACTGAAGTGGGTGCGCTCGAACGCCAAGGGCCGCCAGGCCAAGAGCAAGGCGCGCCTGGCCCGCTTCGAGGAACTGAGCGACGTCGAATACCAGAAGCGCAACGAGACCAACGAGATCTTCATCCCGGTCGCCGAGCGCCTGGGCAATGAAGTGATCGAGTTCGAAGGCGTGACCAAGTCCTTCGGCGACCGCGTGCTGATCGACAACCTGTCGTTCAAGGTCCCGCCGGGCGCGATCGTCGGCATCATCGGCCCCAACGGCGCCGGCAAGTCGACGCTGTTCCGCATGATCCAGGGCGTCGAGCAGCCGGATTCGGGCACGGTCAAGATCGGCAAGACCGCCAAGCTGGCCTTCGTCGACCAGAGCCGCCAGAGCCTGGACGCCAACAAGACGGTGTGGGAAGACGTCTCGGGCGGCCTGGACAACATCGTCGTGGGCAAGTTCGTGATGCCGTCGCGCGCCTACATCGGCCGCTTCAACTTCAAGGGCAACGACCAGCAGAAGATGGTCGGCCAGCTCTCCGGCGGTGAGCGCGGCCGCCTGCACCTGGCCAAGACCCTGGCCCAGGGCGGCAACGTGCTGATGCTGGACGAACCGTCCAACGACCTGGACGTCGAAACCCTGCGCGCGCTGGAAGAGGCGCTGCTGGAGTTCGGCGGCTCGGCGATGGTGATCTCGCACGATCGCTGGTTCCTGGACCGCATCTGCACCCACATCCTGGCTTGCGAGGGCGACTCGCAGTGGTTCTTCTTCGACGGCAACTTCCACGAGTACGAAGCCGACAAGAAGAAGCGTCTGGGCGAGGAAGGCGCGCGTCCCAAGCGTGTGCGTTTCAAGCCGATCACCTGATCGACCCGGCATCCTCACCCCCGATCCGCGCCCTCTGGCGCGGATCGCGCCAGGCGCCCGCGAGGCCTCGATTTCAAGAGGCGTCGCGGGCGTTTTTCATTGGGGGCGATTCATTTCACGAATCTTTACGGCGCACCCATGGGCGATTGACGCGCGCCGCCGACCATCTCCTCACCCCCAAACGAATTGGAGATTTCGAGATGGTCAAACGCATTACCCGACCCCTCACGATGCTGGCGCTGGCCGCGAGCCTGGGCCTGGGCGCGCTGGCGGCGCAGGCCCAACCCGCCCCTGGCGACATGCCGCCGCCCCCGCATGCGATGCATCGCGGCCACGACTTCGACGGCTTCGCGATGCAGGGTCGCCTGTTGAAGGAAGCCGGGGTCACCGACGCCCAGCGCGCCCAGCTCAAGCAGATCTTCGAAGCCGCCCGCAACGACCTGAAGGGCCAGCGCGAGACCGGCCGGCAGCTGCACGAGCGCATGGAAGCGCTGTTCACCGCGCCCACCGTCGATGCCAACGCGGTCGAGCAACTGCGCCAGCAGATCGCCGCGCAGCACGAGGTCGCGTCCAAGCGCCTCACGCTGGCGATGATCGACGCGTCGCGGGTGCTCACGCCTGAGCAGCGCGCCAAGATCGCCGAGCTCAAGAAGCAGCAGCGCGAGAAGATGAAGCAGCGCATGAAGGATCGCGGCCAGCATCGCAAGGACCGCCAGGGCGCGAATCCGGACAACCCGGTGCCGCAGCCTTTCACCGAACGCTGAACGCGAGAGGCCGGCTATGCTTCAGTCTTTCGATGAGTCCGCGGCGCGCGGCCTGGCCGATCCGGCCCGGTCGGTGGCCGCCTCGCAACGCCCGATGAATCCACGACTGCTCCTGATCGACGACGACGCCCGGCTCACCGCGATGCTGGGCGACTACCTCAGCAGCGCCGGCTTCGATGTGAGCTTCGCTGGCTCGCTGGCGCAAGGGCGCTCGGAGCTGGAGGCCGGCCAGTTCGAGCTGCTGGTGCTGGACCTGATGCTGCCCGACGGCGATGGCCTCGAGTTCTGCCGCCAGCTGCGCGGTGACAAGCGCTGGCGCCGCCTGCCGGTGCTGATGCTGTCGGCCCGCGGCGAGCCGATGGACCGCATCCTGGGCCTGGAGCTCGGTGCCGACGACTACCTGCCCAAGCCCTTCGAGCCCCGCGAGCTGCAGGCCCGGGTGAAGGCGTTGCTGCGCCGCACCGAGCCGCAGGCGATGGGGGACGAGGTGCTGCGCTTCGGGCGGCTGGAGATCGACCTCGCGGCGCGCCAGGTGCGCCTGGACGGCAACGCCTGCGACCTGACCAGCCACCAGTTCGACCTGCTGGTCGTGCTGGCGCAGAGCCCGGGCCGGGTGCTGTCGCGCGACCAGATCATGGACGCGCTCAAGGGCCATCCGCTGGAGGCCTTCGACCGCTCGATCGATGTGCACATCTCCCGCATCCGCTCGGTGATCGAGGACGACCCCAAGAACCCGAGACGGGTGCTGACGGTGCGCGGCGCCGGCTACGTGTTCGCACGCAAGCAGGACGCCGAAGGCCTCGAGTAAGTGAAGGCGCTGTACCTCCGCATCTACGTCACCGTCGTGGTGGTGTTGCTGGCCTTCGCGCTGGGCTCGGCCTGGCTGTTCCAGGGCCGCATCGAGCAGGAGCGCGGCACCTTCGAGCAGGCGGCCTCCGAGCGGCTGGTGGCGCTCGCGGTGCTGGTGCAGCGCGCCTTGCCGCCGTCGACCGCCTCCGTCGACGAACAGGCCGATGCCGTCGAGGACTGGGGCCAGCGCCTGCGCATGGCCCTGGCGCTGGAGGATGCGCGCGGGCGCCGCATCGGCGCCTCGCCGCTGTTCGAGCGCCGCGAGGACCTGCCCGGCTCGCGGGTGCAGCGTGTGCCGCTGGATGACGGCCGTCACCTGCTGTTCCTGCGCCTGGCGCGTCCGCCCGGCGCGTCCGGCCCGATGGGGCAGGACAAGCTCGAGGCCGAGGCGCGCGCCGCGAGCGGACCTCGCCGCGTCTTCCGCGAGCGTCGCGATCCCTTCGTCGACGGTCCGCCGCCCGAGCCGCGTGATCCCGGGCGCCGGGAAGGCCGGACCGAGATGGACCAGATGCGCCAGCGCATGCTGGACCGGCTCGAGCAGCAGCGCCGCGAGGAAAACGCGGCCTCCTGGGTGCCGGGCTGGGTGCCGCGCCCGAGCGGCGAGGCGCTGGCGGTGTTGCTCGCGGTACTGTTCCTGGCGGTAGCCGGCGGCGCGTACCCGGTCGTGCGCCGGCTCACGCGGCGGCTCGAATCGCTGAAGTCGGGCGTCGAGCAGTTCGGCTCCGGGGACCTGAGCTTCCGGGTGCAGGACAACGGCAAGGATGAAGTCGCGGCGCTGGCCACCAGCTTCAACCGGGCGGCCGAGCAGATCGAGACGCTGCTGCGTTCCCACAAGAGCCTGCTGGCCAATGCCAGCCACGAGCTGCGCTCGCCGCTGGCGCGGCTGAAGATGGCGTTCTCGATGCTGGACGACGCCTCGCCGGCGCAGCGGGCGCGGCTCGGCCACGAGATCAACACCAACATCGCCGAACTGGATGCGCTGGTCGAGGAAGTGCTGCTCGCCAGTCGCCTCGAGGGCGGCGCGCAGTCGCTGCGGCTCGAGCCGGTGGACCTGCTCGCGATCGCCGCCGAATCGGCCGCGCAGGGCGGCGCGGAGCTGGAGGTCGAGGACGGCCTGGGCCAGTTGACGGTCCGGGCCGACGACCGCCTGTTGCGTCGCGCGCTGCGCAACCTGCTGGAGAACGCGCGCCGCTATGGCGGTCCGGTGGTCGAGCTGAAGGTGCGTCGCGCCGGCCAGGACCGCATCGAGCTGCAGGTCTGCGATCGCGGCCCGGGCGTGCCCGAGCCGATGCGCGAGCGGATCTTCGAGGCCTTCTTCCGCCTGCCCGGCCATGCCGAGGTGTCCGGCGGCGTGGGCCTGGGGCTGAACCTCGTCAAGCAGATCGCCACCGCCCACCAGGGCACGGTGCGCTGCGACGCCCGGGAGGGCGGCGGCAGCTGCTTCGTGATCACGCTGCCGCTCAACTGAGCGCTCGTGGGGGGCGAAGACCCCTCACCCCCGCCCTCTCCCCGCAAGCGGGGAGAGGGAGTTTCATTGAGTGCGTGGTCTCCTTCTCACCCTGCCAGGGCTGAGGGCGAACGCCGAGCGCCAAGGCGCACTCCCTCGCTCCGTGAGGCGGAGAGACGCGACAACCGGGCGCCACTGCGCACTCCCTCGCCCCCGAGAGGGGGAGAGGCAGGGGTGAGGGGGCTCGTCGCAGGATCTCAGACGATCCACGCAGCCCGCTCCGCGAAGTTCAAGCCTTTCTGACTTCCCGCCGATGCACGAGCGCCAGCAGCACGCTCAAGCCCAGCGCGGCCGCCGCCAACCCGACCGACGCCGCGCTCCAGAACCCACGCGCGCCCTGCATGACGGCCGGCAGCTCGACCTCATGCTCCCCGAAGGCGAGCCAGTAGCCTCCGCCCAGTCCGAGCCCCCAGATCGCGAACGCATAGATCAGCATCGGCGCGGTCGCGATGTGATGCGCGCGCAGCACGAAGGCCGCGACCGTCTGTCCGGCGTCCGACACATGGAACAGCCACAGCCAGCCCAGCAGCGGCAGCGCCGCGGCGACGATGGCTGCGTCGCTGGTGTAGAGCCCCAGCACCTGCTCCCGCAGCGCGAAGATCACCCCGCCCAGCACGAAGGCGATGGCCAGCGCGATCTCCAACCCATGCCAGCCGAGCCGCCGCGCCGCCGCGTAGTCGCGGGCCCCCAGCGCCTGGGCCACCAGCGTGCTGCAGGCGTTGGCCTGCGCCAGCGGCAGCATGAACATCATCGCGACCAGGTTCGCGCAGAGCTGATGGCCGGCCACCGGCGTCGTGCCCAACCGCGCGATGAAGATCGCCATGAAGGTGAAGCCGGTGACCTCGATCAGCACCGAGGCGCCCATCGGCACACCGAGCTTGACCAGGCGGACCAGCGTCGCCCGGCGCGGCCGGTGCAGCCCCGTCCCGGCGAATCCGAACGGCGCATAGAACGGGTCGCGCTTGAGCACGACGAGCGCGATCAGCAGCTGGCTCCACATCACGATCGCCGTCGCGATCGCGCAGCCCACCGCGCCCAGCGGCGGCACCTGCAGCGGTCCGACCGAGAAGCCGGCGATCAGCAGCGCGCTGGCCGGGAATTTCAGCAGCAGCCCGCCGATCTGCAGCGCCATCACCGCCTTGGGCCGCGACACCGCCGTGTTGAAGCCGCGATACGCCGTGAACAGCAGCGCGGCCGGCAGCGCGATGCCCAGCATGCGCAGGTAGTCCCGCACCTTGACGGCGATCTCCGGGCTCACCTGCGAGATCGCCAGGAAGGGCTGCGGGAACCAGAGGATCAACTCGCCCACGACCGTCAGCGCGAGCGCCAGCCAGGCGGCCTGATGCAGGCTGTCGCCGGCCTCGGTCATGCGCCTGGCGCCGAACAGCTGCCCCGCCACCGGCGAGATCGCCAGCACCACGCCCATCAGCCCGACGAACACCGAGGTGTAGACCGCCGAGCCCACCGCCAGCGCCGCCAGGTCGATCGCGGAATGCCGCGCCACCAGCAGCGTGTCGATGGTGGAGTAGGCGAGCACCGCCAGCTGGCCGATGAACACGGGCCAGGCCAGCGGCAGGATCTGGCGCAGGCTCCGCAGCCGTCCGCCCAGCGCTGCCCGTGCGCCGGCATTCGCGGCGTCGTGGGCGCCCGCGGTATCGGTCAAACGGACTCCCCGCCGGCCGTGTCCCGCTCCGGCGCGCCCGGCTCGAGCGGCGTCGCGTCGCCGCGCCGCTCGATGGCCCGCTCCGCATAGCGGTTGAAGCGCCAGGCCGTGCCCTCGAGCGTGATCCGCCGCCAGGTCGCGCGTTTCTCGCCCGGCGTGAACACCGGCCAGTTCTGCACCTCGTCGAAGCTGCGGCCGCAGCCCTTGCAGAGCTCGTCGCCCTGGCTGGTCGAGCAGATCGCGATGCAGGGCGCGTCCGGCGTCGTGTCGTACCAGCGCATCCAGGCGTCGAGCGCCGGGGCGGGCATCGAGTCCTCGTCGCACTCGGTTTCGTGGTGGAAGACCATCAGCGCGTAGACCTCGGCCAGCGCGCGCAGCTCGGGACCGAGCGACACGCCGTCGCCCGGCGCGCGCTGGCGCCACCAGTTGATGGCGGATTCGATGTCGGTGATGTGGATGCCAGCCATCTCAGCCATCTCAATAGTCGATGCCCATCGCGCCGCGCACCTCGCGCAGCGTCTTGCGCGCCACTGCACGGGCACGTTCCGTGCCGACCTCGACGATCCAGTGCACCTTCTTCGGGTCGGCGAGCAGTTCGTCGGCGCGCTCGCGCCACGGCGCCTGCTCGTCGTGGATCGCCTCGATCAGCGGCTGTTTGCAGTCCAGGCAGCCGATGCCCGCGCTGCGGCAGCCGGACTCCACCCAGGCGCGGGTGTCGCTGTCGGCATAGACCTTGTGCAAGGCCCAGACCGGGCAGCGCTCCGGCTCGCCGGGATCGCCGCGGCGCACCCGCTGCGGGTCGGTCTGCATGGTGCGCACCTTTTCGGCGACGACCTCCGGCGCGTCGCGCATCGCGATCGCGTTGCCGTGGGTCTTGCTCATCTTGCGGCCGTCCAGGCCGGGCAGGCGCGAGGTCTCGGTCAGCAGCGCCTGCGGCTCGGGGAACAGCGGCGCCGCCTGCTGGCGGTAGAGGTGGTTGAAGCGCCGCGCGACCTCGCGCGTCACCTCGACGTGCGGCGCCTGGTCCTCGCCGACCGGCACGAAGGCCGCCTTGTAGATCAGGATGTCCGCCGCCTGCAGCAGCGGATAACCGAGGAAACCGTAGGTGGCCAGCTCGCGGTTCTCCGCCACCAGGTCCTTGTAGCTGGGCATGCGCTCGAGCCAGCTCGACGGCGTGCTCATCGCCAGCAGCGTGAACAGCTCGGCGTGCTCGGGCATGCGGCTCTGGATGAACAGCGTCGCCTGGGCCGGGTCGATGCCGGCGGCCAGCCAGTCCACGACCATGTCGTAGACGCTCTGCTCCAGGCCTTCCCGGTGCTGGTAATGGGTGGTCAGCGCATGCCAGTCGGCGACGAAGAAGAAGCAGTCGTAGGCCGCCTGCAGCCGCACCCAGTTCTTCAGGGCGCCGTGGTAATGGCCCAGGTGCAGCGCGCCGGTCGGGCGCATGCCGGAGAGCACGCGCTGGCGCGGGAGGGGAGGCGGATGGTCGGTCATGGCGGCGGGCTGGGCGGTGGCCGCGGCGCGGGACGGTCGCACCGCGAGGCGGGGCGGGCGGCCATCCGGGCGAGCGGCGGGAGGGCGATTGTAGGGAGGCACGGCCCGCGCGCGAGCCGGTCATGCCCATGCCCTTGGCTACACTGCCGGCCCATGAAGCACATCGTGATCCTGATCTCCGGCCGCGGCTCCAACATGGAGGCCATCGTGCAGGCCTGCGCCGCCGGCGGATGGCCGGCGCGCATCGCCGCGGTGATCAGCAACCGGCCGGACGCCGCGGGGCTGGCGTTCGCGCAGGCGCACGGCGTGCCCACCGCGGTCGTCGACCACAAGGCCTTCGGCAAGGGCGACGCCGCGCGCGTCGCGTTTGACGCCGAGCTGCAGCGCGTCATCGACGGCTTCAGCCCCGATCTGGTCGTGCTGGCCGGCTTCATGCGCATCCTGACGCCGGGCTTCACCGCCCACTACGCGGGGCGCATGCTCAACATCCATCCCTCGCTGCTGCCGGCCTTCCCGGGCCTGCACACGCACCAGCGCGCCATCGAGGCCGGCTGCCGCGTGGCCGGCGCGACGGTCCACTTCGTGACCGCGGAGCTGGACCACGGGCCGATCGTCGCGCAGGCGGTGGTGCCGGTGCTGGACGGTGACGACGAGGCGGCGCTGGCGGCCCGGGTGCTGCGGCTCGAGCACCGCATGTATCCGAGCGCGGTGCGCTGGTTCGTCGAGGGCCAACTGGCCGTCGAGGGCGCCCGCGTGCGCCATGCCGGCGGCGAGCCGCAGATGTTCAGCTGACGCTGGGCCGGCCGGGCGCTCAGCCCAGCATGCCCGCCAGGAAGTTGATCGTCAGCGCCAGCACGACGGTGTTGAACACGAAGGCCTGCACCGCCTGCACCAGCACGAGCCGCCGGATCGGCCGCGAACTCACGACGACGTCCGAGGTCTGCGAGGTCGCCGCCACCGTCGCGGCGAAGTAGAGGAAGTCGATGTAGTCGGGCGCCTCTTCGTCGCCGGGGAACTCCAGCCCGTGCGGCGCCTTGGGCCCGCAATGGAACAGCGAGGCGTAGGCCAGCCCGAACTCGACCGGCAGCAGCAGCCAGGAGCCGGTCAGCGTCGCCGACGCCACCAGCAGGTGCGGCCAGGCCTTCAGCAGGCCCGCTTCCTTGACCTGGGCGAGCTCCAGCGCGATCGCCGCCATGCTCGCGGCACCGCCGAGGATGGCCAGCGCCAGCACCGTCGGCACGCTGTCGGCGACGGCGCGGGCCTGCTCCTCGACGTCTTCGGCGTAGGTGTGGAACATCCGCCAGCCGATCAGCAGCAGGTAGGTCCAGACGCCGGCGCTCCAGCCCAGCAGCAGGCGGGTGTGCCAGGCCAGTTCCATCGGCCACGAGGCCGCCAGCAGCGCGCCCGTCGCCGCGCCGATCATCAGGCGCGGGCGGCGCTGGATCTGGTGCAGCAGCGGCATGGCGGGCGAGGGCCTCAGTCGCCGATCCGGGCGAAGCGGGGCACGGCGCGGCCGTCCACCTCGACGCTGCCGAAGAACATCGCGTGGGGGCGGACCCAAAGGCCCGAGTCGCCGTACAACGGGCGGTAGAGCACCAGCGGCTCCAGCGTCTCGCTGTGGCGCACGACGCCGTGGACTTCGTACTCGCCGCCCTTGTAATGGCGGTAGCGCCCGGGCGGCGCCTGGGGCAGCGGGGCGAGCGGGTCGCCGGCGCCGTGGCTGGCGGGGAGCGCGGTGGGCGCGGCGCTGGGGTGGGGGGAGGGCGGGGCGTCGCTCATGCGGGAAGGCTCGGGGATAATCCGGCGATGCATCCTAATGCCCTTCTTGAACTCTGCGCCGAACTGGTGGACAGCCTGCTGCTGTTCGACAAGCCGGCCGACGCTCTGGTCTCCGACTTCTTCCGCGCCAACAAGGCCCTCGGCCAGCGCGAGCGCCACACCATCGCCGAAACCGCCTACGCCGTGCTGCGCCAGCGCCCGCTGCTGCAGCACCTGGCCCAGTCCGGCCGCGGTCCGATGGCGCGGCGCCTGGCGATCCTCGCCTGGGCCGGCAACGAAGCGTTCCTGCGCGGCGCGCTCAAGGACGAGGAGCAGCAGTGGCTCAAGCAGGTGGGGTCCATCGACCGCGCCAAGCTGCCCGAGAAGCTGCGTCATAACCTGCCCGACTGGCTGGTCGAGCCGCTGAAGGCGCGCCTGGGCGACGAGCAGTTCTGGCAACTGGCCGACGCCGTCAACACGGCCGCGCCGCTGGACCTGCGCGTGAACCTGCTCAAGGCCAAGCGTGAGGAGGTGCAGGCGGCGCTGAAGGACAAGGGCTTCAATTCGACGCCGACGCCGTATTCGCCCTGGGGCCTGCGCCTGGACGGCAAGCCCGCGCTGCAGAAGCTGCACGTCTTCACCAGCGGCCAGGTCGAGGTCCAGGACGAGGGCAGCCAGTTGCTGTCGCTGCTGACCGAGGCCAAGCGGGGCGAGATGGTGGTCGACTTCTGCGCCGGCGCCGGCGGCAAGACACTCGCGCTGGGCGCCGCGATGCGCAACACCGGCCGGCTGTATGCGTTCGACGTGTCTGGGCACCGGCTGGACAAGCTCAAGCCGCGGCTGGCGCGCAGCGGGCTGTCCAACGTCTATCCAGTCCAGATCAGCAATGAGCGCGACGACCGGATCAAGCGCCTGGCCGGCAAGATCGACCGGGTGCTGGTCGACGCGCCGTGTTCGGGCCTGGGCACCTTGCGCCGCAATCCCGATCTGAAGTGGCGCCAGTCGCCCGACAGCGTCAAGGAACTGCATGCCAAGCAGGTGGCCATCCTGAACAGCGCCGCCCGCCTGCTCAAGCCGGGCGGCCGACTGGTCTATGCGACCTGCTCGCTGCTGGATGCCGAGAACGAGGCGGTCGCCCAGGTCTTCTCCGAAGCCCATCCCGATTTCACGCTGCAGCCGGCCCAGGAGGTTCTGGCCCATGCGCAGGTCGACGCCGAGCAGGCCATGGCGCTGTCCGACAACGGTTACCTGCGCCTGTGGCCGCACCGCCATCACAGCGACGGATTCTTCGCGGCCGTCTGGGAACGCAAGAAGTAAGGCGGGCGGGCCGATTGGGATGCCGTAATTCTTATGACGAACTAATCGCCGGAGCGGACCGCTCTGCGAACCGGATCGCTGTCGTTCGAGTGGCGGCAGGGTTCGTTCGATGGATCACGATGTCAGGCCATTCCAACTCTGGTGCGTCAAAAGCAGGCGGGAAAGCCGGTCTGATTTGGGCGATTTCTAGAGGGCCTCGCCTACAATCGTGGTTTCCTGTGGACAACTGGCTCCTTGCGAGCAGGGTTAGGACCGAATGAACGTATTGATGTCTGTGCACGATGCCGTCCTCAACTGGATGATCGACGGCTTCACCGGCGCCAGCTGGTGGCAGATCGTGGTCTTCACGCTGGTGGTGACGCACATCACCATCGCCGGGGTGACGATCTTCCTGCACCGCGCCCAGGCGCACCGCGCGCTCGACCTGGGGCCGATCCCCTCCCACTTCTTCCGCTTCTGGCTGTGGCTGACCACGGGCATGGTCACCCGCGAGTGGGTGGCGATCCACCGCAAGCACCACGCCAAGTGCGAAACCGAGGAAGACCCCCACAGCCCGGTCACCCGCGGCATCAAGACCGTGATGACCCGAGGCGCCGAGCTGTACCGCGCCGAGGCGAAGAACGAGGAAACCATCAAGAAGTTCAGCCACGGCGTGCCGGACGACTGGATGGAGCGCCATGTCTACAGCGGCCGCTCGGTCTGGGGCGTGTCCCTGATGATGATCATCGACCTGGCGCTGTTCGGTGTGGTCGGTCTGGCGGTCTGGGCCGTCCAGATGGTCTGGATCCCGTTCTGGGCCGCTGGCGTGATCAACGGCGCCGGCCACTACTGGGGTTACCGCAATTTCGAGGCGACCGACGCGTCGACCAATGTCTCCCCGTGGGGCCTGATCATTGGTGGCGAGGAGTTGCACAACAACCACCACACCTATCCCACCTCGGCCAAGTTCTCGGTCAAGCCGTTCGAATTCGACATCGGCTGGGGCTACATCCGCGCGATGGAGATGATCGGTTGGGCGAAGGTCCGCAAGACCGCGCCGCAGATGAAGACGGGCGAGATCAAGGCCGTCGCGGACAAAGACACGCTGGAAGCCATCATCGCTAATCGCTACGAGGTGATGGCACGTTATGCCCGCGGCCTGCGCGGCGCCTGCAAGGACGAGCTGGCCAAGCTCAAGGCGGCGGGTGAGCAGCACAGTGTCAAGTTCCACCAGTTCAAGCTGGCCAAGCGCTGGCTGCATCGTGACGCCGAGAAGATCCCGGCGGTCTTCCAGGCGCAGTTGGATGGCGCTCGCGCCGCCAGCCCGGTGCTCGACAAGCTGGTGACCATGCGCGAGGAGCTGCGTCAGCTGTGGACTCGCACGAACGTGTCGGCCGAGCAATTGGTGCATGACCTCCAGGCGTGGTGCCGCAAGGCTGAGGAAAGCGGGATCGCCGAACTGAAGGCCTTCGCGATGGGGTTGCGCGCAGTGCGCGCCTGATCGACCGGCACGCCTGTCGCCTGCGGTGAGGTCGTCTTGGTGATGGCTGTCACCGGGCGACGGATGAAGGAATGCAAAGGGCGCCCTTACCGGGCGCCTTTTTTCATTGGGGCGCCCATAATTTGTTGGGACCCTCACACAAGGAGACTGACATGATTGCCGCAATCCCGTTCAAGCGCATCGCGCTGGTCAGCCTGATGACCCTGAGTTTTGGGGCGATGGCGTCGGTGGCCCAGGCGCAGGCGGAGGTGAGTTTCGTCAAGCCGGAGAATTTTTCGGACATCGGCTTCAACTACGTGGACCGCACCACGGCGATGAAGCAACTGGAGGATCACTTCAAGGCGCTGGCCGCCCGCGAATTGCCGGGCAAGCAACTGAAGATTGAAGTGACCGACATCGACCTGGCCGGGGAATTGGAGCCGGCGGCCCGCGTCGACCGCCTGCGGGTGCTTCGCACCGTCACCATTCCCCGGATGAGCTTCACCTATACGCTCAGCGAGAACGGCAAGGTCCTGAAGTCCGGCAAGGCGGACATCAAGGACATGGACTACCAGAACGCAAGCAACCGCTACTTCGACTCCGAGCCGCTGCGCTATGAGAAGAAGATGATCGACGACTGGATGGCCAAGGATCTGCTGGGCAAGGACCGCTTGGCGCGCGTGACGCCCTGAGCGGCGCTGGACGGCTCAGTTGGGTGGCGCGTCGCCCGCGCTCCAGAATGAAAAAACCCGCCGATCGGCGGGTTTTCTTCAAGGTGAGGGCGGTGCTGTCGCAGCCCTCTCATGCTGAATCACTTCAGCTTGGTTTCCTTGTACAGCACGTGCTTGCGCGCCTTGGGGTCGAACTTCATGAATTCCAGCTTTTCGGGCGTGGTCTTCTTGTTCTTGTTCGTGGTGTAGAAATGACCGGTGCCGGCAGTGGATTCCAGCTTGATCTTTTCGCGTCCGCCTTTGGATGCCATGGTGTCGCTCCTGGTTCAGTGATTAGGCTTGACCGCGGGCACGCAGGTCGGCCAGCACGGCGTCGATGCCCTTCTTGTCGATCAGACGCAGCGCGGCGTTGCTGATGCGCAGACGGACCCAGCGGTTTTCGCTTTCGACCCAGAAACGGCGGTATTGCAGGTTCGGCAGGAACCGGCGCTTGGTTTTGTTGTTGGCGTGGGAAACGTTGTTCCCGACCATGGGCTTCTTGCCCGTGACTTCGCAGACGCGTGCCATGAGGACACTCCGATACTTGTCATCCGGCGACC
>Ga0209370_1000424_pt1 | contig 59303 bp, 41 predicted proteins | sample AgamicAtPrz_FD_187164 | JGI IMG/M metagenome (GOLD analysis project Ga0209370, IMG submission 187164) | Agave microbial communities from Guanajuato, Mexico - At.P.rz (SPAdes) (version 2) | ecosystem: Host-associated > Plants > Phyllosphere > Phylloplane/Leaf | place: Guanajuato, Mexico...
TGGGGTTACTTATAAGTTTTAAAGGCGCTAAGGTTCTGAGGGACTAAGATTCTGAGGATTATAGTAACAAAGTAACAAAGGAATAAAGGCTTTAGCCAAACTAGAGATGTTTGTCTAAAGCCTTTAATTTTATTTATAATTTCATCCAGCTAAAGCTGGACGCTATTTAATTTCTAAAAAATCCTTTTAATCTGTGTATCCCGATAGCTATCGGGAGTGGCTTTAAAAAAAATCTTTGCGTCTTTGCTCCCGATATTATCGGGATTGCAAGAATATAATTATGCCTCCTTAATCAACGGAATCAATTTTGTACCAATCAATTCAATGGCATTCATTAATTGTTTGTGTGTCAATCCAGCATTATCCATCTGAAAAGTAAATCGGTCAACACCGCCCAGTGCTTCGCTGTGACGAAGGATTTTCTCTGCAGCTCTTTCTGGACCTCCAACGATTAAAACGCCTAAATCATCAATTAACCCGTCAAATTTGCCTTTGGTTACAGGAGGCCAGCCTCTTTCATATCCTAATTTTGTCCATAATTCGGCGTAACCTGGATAATATTCTTCAATTGCTTTTTCTGTGGTAGTGCCAACATAACCTGGTGAATGCAAGCCCACTTTCAACTCTTCAGGTTTATAGCCAGCTGCTTTTCCAGCTTCGCGATATAAATCGATTAAAGGTCTGAAACGATGTGTTTGCCCGCCAATTATGGCAACCATTAAGGGAAGTCCCAACGAACCTGCTCTAATAAAAGATTCGGGTGTTCCGCCAACGCCAAGCCAAATAGGCAATTTTTCCTGTAAAGCTCTTGGGTAAACCGGTAAATTATTTAGCGCAGGACGAAATTTTCCTTCCCAAGTAACAAATTCATTGTCTCTGATTTGAAGCAATAGCTCGAGTTTTTCTTTAAAAAGAGCATCATAATCTCTCAAATCATATCCAAAAAGGGGATAAGCTTCAATGGCAGATCCTCTACCTACAACAATTTCAGTTCTTCCTTTTGAAATTAAATCTAAAGTCGCAAAACTCTGATAAACTCTAACAGGATCTGCTGCACTTAAAACGGTTACAGCACTTGAGAGTCGAATATTTTTTGTCCTTGCCGCCGCTGCACTCAAAATAACAGCTGTAGCAGAATCTAAAAATTCTTTTTTGTGATGTTCACCAATTCCGAAAACATCTAGACCAGCCTGATCTGCAAATTCAATTCTCTGCAATAGCTGTTCCATAGCGTCAACGCTGCTCAGCGTGTTGTTGTCGCCATACATTGCCGAAGCAAAACTGTCTATTCCTATTTCCATAAGCTTAATTTTAAATTCCAATATTGAGAAATTCCAATATTGAGAAATTCCAAATTCCAAATTTCAAAATCTAAAATCTGAAATCTGAAATCTAAAATCTACAATTATCTAGTGTGAGAAACCAAATGAAATACTGATAATAATAATCGCAATAACAATTAATGTAATGCCGACATATAAATAATCTTTTTCTAATAAAAACGAAAATAGCGAAAGCAAAACACGTAAAACTGGCGTAAGGAAAAGCAAAATAATACCAGTAAATATTAAGGATTCACCATTTCCTTGAATTGCACCATTGTAAACAGCCGCAATTACTTCAAATATATTTCGGTCATTTTCTTTAAAAACAGAATAGTCTTCAATCTGATTTCCGTTGTGAATCAAATATACAATTCCGCCAATAAAGGCTACTGACAGTGAAATCCAAACTCCGTAACGAAGCAGGTTTCCTATGATAGTTTGAAAATCTTTTTCTCCAAATTTTTCTTCCTGTACCATATTAGATTTTTCCATTTAGTCCGTTATAAATCATGTTTATTGCCAAAACAAAAATCAGGCAGGCAAAAAATATTCTCAATTTCTTCGGATTTGTTCGCACTAAGATTTTGGCTCCAGCCATAGCTCCAAACAAAACTCCAATTACAACTGGCATACAGATTCCTGGCTCGATATATCCTTTTTGAATATAAATTACAGAACTTGCCATTGCGGTAACTCCCATCATGAAATTACTAGTTGTTGTTGAAACTTTAAAAGGAACACGCATAATATTGTCCATTGCAATCACTTTAAAAGCGCCAGAACCAATTCCGAGAAGACCAGACATCATTCCGGCAACTCCCATCATGCTGAAGCCGCCAAGCACGTTTTTAGTTCCGTATTTTATGATCTCACCATCGTGAGAAGGATAAGTTCCGTCCAATTTTAGTTTTTTTGCCAGCGGACTAGACTCCAAGACAATATGTTCTTCTTTTTTTCGAAGCGAATTAATTGCAGAAAAAATCAGCGTTAAACCGAATAAAACCGCTATAAAAGAAGTAGGGGCAATTGTAGAAAGCAAGGCACCACAAACTGCTCCGATAGTAGTGGCGATTTCGAGAAAAATTCCCATTCGCATATTGGTAATTCCTTCTTTTACATAAGCTGCGGCTGAGCCTGAAGAAGTGGCGATAACAGAGACTAAAGCGGCTCCAATGGCATAATGAATATCGACACCGAGAATAATAGTAAGAAGCGGAATAATAATGATACCGCCTCCTAAGCCTGATAATGAACCTATAAATCCAGCTAAAAAAGCCCCTAGAATCATTATCAATGTAAAGGTAAGTATTGTCATTTAAGGTATGTTTTTGTATTTGCTAATTTACGAATACAAATTTGTTCGAAACAGCTTTATTACCTTAAATATACCTTAAAAATGTTTGCTATTTTGGGTTTGTTGTTTTGGTCTACTAGAAACTTTGTCAAAGTTTTAAACTTTGACAAAGTTTAATGGCAGCAATAAGTTATATGCGATTGTCAACTGCGTAAGATGTTTTTCCAATATTAGCCAATAGTAAAGCCGCTGCAGCACTTGTCCAAACTGAATAATCAAAAGGTGCTTTTACAGAAACCGAAACTGACATGGCAAAAGCAAAAAAGAACATTAAAATGGTAGTTCCTAAAGCGGCAAGCCTAGTTTTGAAACCGAATAATAATAATAGACTGAGCAAAACCTCAAAAAAAGTGGCAACTCCTCCTAAAATTTCAGATATGGTTCGGTTTGCATATGGGTTGAGTGTTTGTGTATAAGTAACAAAATTATCCCAATTTCCCCAAGCGACTTGGTGGGAACCTGGTGCGCCCCAAATTCCAAATCGGTCTGCTACGGCCGAAAGCATTGTGATGGCTAAAACTATTCTTAAAATTAAACCTGCTTCTAATATGGTTATGTTTTTCATTCTGATTATTAATTTTTATTGCAATTTCATTCTGCAAATTTTATCTCAAAAAAGACAAAAATTGTCGAACTGTTTTTTTTAATAACGACAGAATCATCGTCAAATTGTTTAAAATAAACGACAAAATGCATAAAAAAGGGATAGATTGTTTTCTATCCCTTTTTGAATCTGGTGCGATTTTCTTATTTCAATGTCCTTTTAATTACAATTGCTGCTTGTTGTACAGCTGTTTGAATAGCAGGTACATTGGCAATCGGATTTAAAAGTCCGTAATCGTGAATCAAACCGTTGTATCTTGTTAAGGTTACAGGAACTCCAGCTTCATTAAGTTTTCTGGCATAAGCCTCACCTTCGTCTCTTAAAACGTCATTTTCAGCAGTTTGCACTAGAGCAGGAGGTAAGTCTTTTAATTCTGCCAAACTAGCTTGCAATGGAGAAGCGTATTTTTCTGTTCTTTTAGCAGTATCAGGTAAATAGTTATCCCAGAACCATTTCATCATGTTTTTAGTTAAGAAACGTCCGTTAGCATATAAATTATAAGATTCAGTTTCAAAATTAGCATCGGTTACAGGCCATAATAAAACTTGTAATTTAATATGTGGACCTTTTTTATCTTTAGCCATTAAAGTAATCGCAGCAGTCATATTTCCGCCCACACTGTTTCCCACAACAGCAAGGTTTTTACCATCTACGCCAATTTCTTTTCCGTTTTCAGAAACCCATTGTGTTGCAGCGTAAATTTCGTTAATCGCTACTGGATATTTGGCTTCAGGAGATGGCGTATAATCTGGGAAAACTGCAACAGCACCACTTTCTACAACCAGATCTCTCACTAATCTTCTATGAGTAGGATAATCGCCTAAAACCCATCCGCCGCCATGAATGAAAATGAATACGGGCGCATTTGCTTTTGCTCCTTTAGGTTTTGTAATATGAATTTTTACTTTTAATCCGTTTTGTGAAATTACTTTTTCAGATTCTTCGATACCAGAATAATCCACTTCAACTGATTTTTGAGCACCTACTAAAACGTTTCTTGCATCTGTAACAGATAATTGTTCTAATGGTTTTCCGTCACCTGAATTTAATGCATTTAAAAAGCTGCGAACCTCTGTAAAGATTTCTGGGTCATTTTGCCCTTTATAAGGTCTTTCTTGTGCTGAAGCAACTGTATTTACGATTAATAATGTTGCAATAAATAAACTTTGCTGTAATACTTTAATAGTTTTCATATCTTTTATGTTTTAATTATTTATAATTTGATAGGACAAAGATATGGCGCTAGTAAAGCTCTGAAAATGGATAAAAGTCTATTCTAATTGTACATTTTTCCCTTGAAGGTATTTTTTCTTGAAATTAGACGGAGTGTCGCCAACTTTATTGGTAAAAAGTCGGTTAAAATAAGCTGGATCTTCATAGCCGAGCTGGTATGCAATCTCTTTTACGCTTAAAGAAGAATACCCCAAAAGTCTTTTAGCTTCCAGAATAATGCGGTCTTTTATAATATCGTTTGGCTGTGTCAGTTCTAAACGATTGAATTTATTAGAAAGCGTTTTTGGAGCAACGCCTAAAATATCGGCATAATCGGCAACAGTATGTTTAGTTCTGAAATGAATTTCGACCAATCGGCTGAAATCTCTAAAGAAATCCATTTCTTTTGAAGGTTCTTCGTTTAAAACACCTAATTGCTGAATTTTCCAGATTCGCGTCGCTTTAATGATAAGCTGTTTCAAATACGTTCGAATCATTTCTTCCTGAGACGAATCGGGCGAAACAAACTCTTCCTGAATCTGATTGAAAATGCCTTCAATAAACAAAACCTCTTTATCGGGCAAAGTGGTCATCGGCATTTCGAATATATTATTGAATAGCAATCCGTCGCAGGCTACTTCGGCATCGTGAATCTGCACACAGTAAAAATCACGATTGTAATACATAAAATACCCCTGCTTTTTCCCTTCCTTATTAATCTGCAGATATTGATTGCTGTTGATAAAAAACAGAGAAGGACTTTTGGTTTGATATTGTTTAAAATCAATAGTAACCTGATAATCTTCTGGAAGATATAAGACCTTAATATACGCTTTGTATTCGTCGCTGTTTATTCCTTCTACAGTTTCCTGATTCAGAACCAGAAATCCCAGTTTTTTATAATTTGATTCAAATACATTATTAAGGTTCATTGCGGTTTGTTTTGGATTTTAAATTTAATGATTTTCTTTAGCGAAAGCAGCACTATTCATTGCCAATTTGAAGATGTTCCAGTTTTTTGCCAACCAAAGTTTTTTCGCCCACAATTTTAAATCCGAGTTTTAAATAAAGATTTTTCGCCAGCGGATTTTCTTCTTCTACCAATAAACCTAATGTCTGTTTGTTTTGATGCACATATTCGTTAATTAGAAAAACCAACAGTTTAGAACCAATTCCTTTTCCTTGATGATTTGGATTTACGCCTAATGAATCAATGTAAAATTCTCCAGCACGTGTTTCAAACTCGGGATCAAATTCTGGATTATAATGTGCTCTAACATATTCCACAATCGGATTTCGTAAAGCTTCTATATCAGAACCATTGTAAATATTGACTGCGCCTATGATTTCTCCATTTTCCTCAGCCACAAAACAGTTTTGATACGAATATTGGTTGTTTTCTCTTTCAACGAAATATTCTAGAAACTCTTTCGCGGAAGCGTAATCATTCTTAGCAATAAATTTGTAGATAATATCTTCCATTGCTAATAATAATATAGGAGCAATATATTTTGAGTCTGATTTTTCGGCTTTTCTGATATTCATGTGGAAGATTTTAGTGCAAACAAATTTACTTCATTTAAATATTTTCTCTCGCAGATTCTGCAGATTTAGCAGATTAATATTTGAAATATCTGCATAATCCGCTAAATCTGCGGGAGAAAGAAACTTAGAATCTTTGAAAAAAATGTACAAATATACGCTCAATATATACCAATCAGGAGATTTTAACTCGGCTTATATTTGTAGTATAGTTTTAATTTAAACATTAAAAAAATGAAAGCAATAGGATTTAAAACCTCATTACCCATAGAAAACCCAGAAAGTTTTATCGAATTTGAAGCTGTAAAACCAATTCCTGGGCCACACGATTTATTAGTTAAAATTGACGCGATTTCGGTAAATCCAGTCGATTTTAAAATTCGCCAGAATAGCGCGAAAGATACCGTTTTAGAAGCTCCAAAAATCATTGGTTGGGATGCTGTCGGAATTGTTCAGGCTGTAGGAGAGAACGTTACATTGTTTGAAGTAGGAGATCCTGTTTATTACGCTGGAGATATTACCAAACAAGGAAGCAATGCCGAATATCAGATTATTGATGAAAGAATTGTTGGCAGAAAACCAAAATCATTATCTATTGAAGAATCGGCTGTGATTCCGTTAACTGCTTTAACGGCTTGGGAAATTTTATTTGACAGAATCAGAATTAATGCTGACAAAGACAAAGGAAAATCGATTCTAATTATTGGCGGTGCTGGCGGAGTAGGTTCGATTGCCATTCAATTGGCCAAGAAAATTGCAGGTTTAACTGTTATTGCAACAGCGTCTCGTCCTGAAACGATTGAATGGTGCAAACAGCAAGGAGCTGATTTTGTGGTAGATCACAAAGACCTGATTTCTTCTGTTCGAGAAGCTGGTTTTGAACATGTTGATTTTATTCTAGATTTTGTAGACACCAATGCTTATTGGGACACGATGGTTGAATTGATTAAACCGCAGGGACATATCGCTTCGATCACCGGAAGCGCTGAGCCTGTAGTTTTGAACAAACTGAAAAGCAAAAGTGTTTCTTTTTCTTGGGAATTAATGTACACTCGATCAATGTATCAGACAGAAGATATGATTGAACAGCATAATATCTTAAATATTGTAGCAGACTTGTTAGACGACGGCATTCTGAAAACTACATTAAACACAACTTTAAACGGACTTACAGCCGAAAATCTTAAAAAAGCACATGAACTTTTAGAATCAGGAAAGACAATTGGAAAAATTGCGATTAAGTTCTAAAACATAAAATCGGCATTCAGATAGCTTAGAATAGTTATTTGGAACAGTTTTAAATAATATTGTTTTTAAATAAGAAATTTTTGTATTTTAGTCGGCTTACAAACCAAATTGAGTATAAATTTTTAACCTAAATCAAAATTATTTATGATTTCAAAAAACACAGACCTTGGATTATTACTGTTGCGCATCAGCACTGGCGGGTTAATGCTTTTTCACGGTGTTTCTAAAGTGATTCATGGAGTTTCGTTCCTTGTAGAAAACTTGGGTGCATTTGGATATGCGGTTTACATCGGAGAAGTTTTGGCGCCAATTGCCATTTTATTAGGATTCAGAACTAGAATTGCAGCAGTTCTTTTGGCAATAACTTGTGTGGTGGCAGTTGCAACAATGCACAGTCAGGAAATTTTTTCAATTAGTGAGCATGGAGGATATGCTTTAGAATTATTAATGCTGTATTTTTTAGGCGCTCTTGCATTGTTTTTTACTGGAGCAGGTAAATTTGCCATTTCCAAAAACAATCAGTGGGATTAATTTACAAATCAATTATAATAAATTAAAGAAGCTCTAAATTTCGATTTAGGGCTTTTTTATTTAAATCCCTTTCATTTTGAAAATCATCGTATCATTTTGATAGCCATTTCTAAATTAACTCAAACTGATTTTTTATTATTTGTTTTAAAATGAGTGGTTTATTATATAATAAGTTCCCTGTGGCACGCCTTTGTTTTTATGTTGAGGATTATTAAACAAGCCCTTAATTGTAAAACATGTAAAGAATATGAAAACAAGTAACAAAAGAAATAGAGAAATCACAAAAACGTATTTTTCAAATAAATCTAGACGAAACAAAGATCGATTCGTCAACTTAATGGTATTTACGGTTGTTCTTTTTATTACGGTTATGCTAATCGCTAAAATAGTTTAGTGCTATAGTATGAAAACCATTCAGGACAGAACAGATACGGCTGTTTTTTCTTTAAATGAAAAAGTTTGCGAATCTTATGATTTCGTTATTGAAGAAGCAACGGCTAAACATATTTTCTATATAAATGAGATCTGTGAAGAGACATTATCATCTGCGAAAGCTCGAGGGACAGGCATTTCAGGCCGACCGCCAGAACTGCTTGAGAAAAAGATGAAAGAAGGTGAAGCCATTATCGCATTTGCACCAGACGGAAAATGGGCAGGTTTTGCTTTTATATCTTTATGGGAAAAGGGTAAATATGTTTCTAATTCTGGATTAATTGTCGCACCTGAGTTTAGACATACAGGTTTAGCCAAAAAAATCAAAAGAAAAATCTTTGAACTTAGCCGTAAAAAATATCCAAAAGCACATATATTTAGCTTGACGACAGGTCTTGCCGTTATGAAAATGAATCACGAACTCGGTTTTGAACCTGTAACTTATTCTGAATTACCAAACGATGAACTTTTTTGGGAAAACTGCAAAAGCTGTATCAATTGTCCAATATTATTGAGCAAAGAAAGAAAGAATTGTTTGTGTACTGCCATGCTCTACGACCCTAAGAGCAACAATATCTCAGATTCTCTGGAATAAACCTGAAAAATGCTTTTTTATGCTATTTTTGCGCTCAAATTATTCCAATAAGTTACCAAAATAGCAATGAAATCTTTATCAGCACTTATCTTTTTTATTCTCTCTTTTTCTATTAATGCACAATCAGTAAATGGTATCGTAAATGATTCTGATGGAAAAGCATCAGCAGAAGTTTTAATTCGAAATCTAAATTCAAAAACACATGCACATACCGATGCAAATGGAAAATTTACCTTAGAAGGAACACAGATAAATGATAGTCTGATTATTACCAAAAAAGGATTTTCAACTCAAAAAATAAAATTAGCCTCTTTAGATTTTCTTTCCATTCAATTAGAAGAAAAACCATTTTTGTTGGAAGAAGTTAAGATTGGCAATAATTTAAAATACCTAAATACCATTTCTAAAATCGATTTTGAAATTCAGCCTATTTCAAATTCTCAGGATTTACTGCGAAAAGTTCCAGGACTTTTCATTGGTCAGCACGCTGGTGGAGGAAAAGCAGAGCAAATCTTTTTAAGAGGTTTTGACTGCGATCACGGAACCGATATTAATATCACCGTTGACGGAATGCCAGTAAATATGGTTTCACACGCGCATGGACAAGGTTATTCTGATCTGCACTTTGTAATTCCAGAAACAGTAGATAATATTGATTTTGACAAAGGAGCTTATTTTGTAGATAAAGGCGATTTTACAACTGCAGGATATGTTGGTTTTAATACCAAAAATTCTTTGCAAAACAGCTCTATTTCTTTTGAAGGAGGGCAATTTGATACTTTTCGTACCGTTGCTATGTTTAATTTATTGAATAAAGAAAGCCAATCGGCTTATTTTGCTGGAGAATACATGATGACCGATGGTTATTTTGATGCTCCTCAGAATTTTAACCGAATTAATTTGTTTGGAAAATACAACGCTAAAATGGAGAATGGAGACCGTTTGGCTATTTCGGTTTCACATTTTAAAAGCCAGTGGGACGCCAGCGGACAGATTCCTGACCGTGCAGTAAACGACGGAATAATTTCGCATTTCGGAGCAATCGATCCGAATGAAGGAGGAAATACAGACAGAACCAACTTTAATCTGCAATACGATGCAAAAATTGATGACAATACACACATTAAAAGCAGCGCATATTTAAGTAAATACGATTTTGAACTGTATTCTAATTTTACTTTTTTCTTGAATGATCCTGTAAACGGCGATCAAATCAAACAGAAAGAAAATAGAACCATTGTAGGTTTTCAGTCAGAATACGATCAGAAATTAAACGAAAAATGGCGTTTTAAACTAGGCGCTGGACTTCGAAATGACAATAATAAAGATGTAGAATTGTCTCATACCTTAAACAGAAAAACAGTTTTAGATTATTTGAGTTTAGGAAATGTCAACCAAACCAATCTTTTTGCCTATTCAAGTCTTGATTTTACTGCTGGAAAATGGTTAGTAAACGGAGGTTTGCGTTTGGATTATTTCAAATTTGGATATGAAGATCAATTGGCTGCAACTTATAGTAATCAGACGCAGACCAAAGCAATTGTAAGCCCGAAACTAAACTTTTTGTATACTCAAAATGACAAATTAAACTATTTCTTGAAGTTAGGAAAAGGATTTCACAGTAATGATACCCGTGTAGTTGTGGCGCAAAAAGGAGAAAAAATTCTTCCAGAAACATACGGAGCAGATTTAGGTTTAAACTGGAAACCATTTCCAAGAATGATTGTCAATTCGGCTCTTTGGTATTTATATCTAGCTCAGGAATTTGTGTACGTAGGAGACGAAGCTGTTGTGGAACCAAGCGGAAAAACAGAACGAAAAGGTTTCGATTTTGGAATTAGATATCAATTGACCAATTGGTTGTTCTGGAATGCGGATTATACCTATACACACGCAAGAGCAATAGACGAAACAAAAGGTAATGATTATTTGCCATTGGCTCCAAAAAACACTTTGATGAGCGGACTTTCGGTAAAGGATTTAAAAGGCTTCTCAGGAAGCATAAGAACCCGTTTCTTAGGCGACAGACCAGCAAACGAAGACAATTCGGTTGTAGCAAAAGGGTATTGCATAACTGATTTTTCTGTTAATTATCAGATTAAGAAAGTTTCGATTGGCGTAAACATCGATAACATTTTTGATACCAAATGGAAAGAAACGCAATTCTTGACAGAATCAAGACTAGCAAATGAAACCGATCCTGTTGAGGAAATTCATTTTACAGCAGGAACGCCGTTTAATGCACGTTTGATTTTGAAATACACATGGTAGAAATTGATTAATGTGGCAATTAGAAAATGTGCCAATTAGATAATGTGAGAAATTATCTAATTGGCACATTTTCTAATTAGTGGTTTATTTTAAATTGAATTGAGTCGAATTGAATTGAGTCGAATTGAATTGAGTCGAATTGAATTGAATTGAATCGAACCCTTCATTTTTAATAGGTGCTATCATTCCGTAGGAATGTTTCGTCGGTAGAAAAAAAATGGTATCCAGCCCAATTTATGTTCCGTAGGAACGTTTGATAGGTTAGATATAAAAAATGATGAAACCAATCAAACGTTCCTACGGAACGTAAAACGATTTAAAAACATATTTTTTTCTACCGATGAGATGTTCCTATGGAACATTTATCTCTTATCGTTTAAAATTCCATTTTCACCGAGCAGATTGTGTGTTCTACCGATTGCAATTTTAAATGATATACTCTAGATATACTTTTGATTCAAATTAAAACCTTAAAAATCAAAATTATGTCACTATTTACGCCTCTTCTTTGGATTTTGTTAATCGCTCCGATTATTGTTATTGCGTGTTTCAAATCGGAAAAACCAAACTTAAAATATTTAGCATTTTTTATTTTATATTTCCTTGCCGATGTGTTTTTGCAGGCGTCAGGAAAACAATTAATTAACTTGGATTTAAAGTTTAATTGGGCAGGAAAAATTCTAAGTCTGATTTTAGGATTGATTATTATTTTCTCCGCATCAAAAGAAGAAAGAATCAAAATCGGATTTACTTCTAAAACCAATTCACCAGCAAACTTGAAATTCGGATTATTGGTTTTCTTCGGATTTACTTTGTTCGATATTATTTTCAAACTGATTTTATTTCCAAAAGGCAATGCTTTCGATTTAGAAACTTTTCTTTTTCAAGCCACAATGCCCGGATTAACAGAAGAAATCCTTTTTAGAGGAATCTCTTTATGGCTTTTAGATAAAGCTTTTGCGCCAACATGGAATTATCGCGGCATCAAATTTGGCTGGGCATTTGTCATCGTAACCGTTTTATTTGGAGTTTCTCATGGAGCAATTTTAGATCAAGACTTACATTTGAAGTTTGATATTATTACCATGCTGTACTTAACCTTGATTTCTTCTCTAAGCGTTGGAATTTTAAGACAGTTTTCTGGAAATCTTATTTATTCTATTCTAGGGCATAACACGATTAATTTGATCAATGCAGTAATTAGAATTTTATAAAACCTGCCAAATTAAAGTTATATTTGAAACTGCTTTACAACCGTATTACATGCCAAATACCACATCGACTTCGGGATATTTTTTAGATAGAATCGCTTCGCTGAATTTTGATCACTTTTTCACCAAAAGAAATCGAGTTTTACTGCACGTTTTCATGTGGTTAGGTTTTTCTATTTTGCTTTTTTTGAGCTATGTAATTGGCTATAAATTAATCTATTTTGATGCTGTTTTACTAACCATAAGAATGACATTGGTCAATATGATTGTGTTTTATATGCTGTTTTACCTTTTGTTGCCAAAGATATTTTCAGGAAGCAAAACCAGAATTGTAATACTGATAATATTGGTTTTTCCAATTTCAATATTTGTTTGGATGGCGGCAACGTATTTTATTTCACTTTTGTATTATGCTTTAGGTATTGAAGTTACTTTTGGAGAACTGAAAGGCGTCATTAAAATGAGTGCAAACCAAACTTTTCTGGAAGCAGTTTCTCCAAAAAGAATGCTTTCTCAAACCATAATTATTATCTCATTGCTTTCGCCTTTTTGCTTTGCTAAAATATTGGTCGAAATCACGAAATTGTACAACAAGAAATTTCAAATAGAAAGAGAGAAAACGGCTTTGGAAATTCAGAATATTCAAATTGAGAAAGACTTTCTGAAAGCACAGCTGAATCCGCATTTTTTATTCAATACCTTAAATAATCTGTACGGATTAACGGTTAGAAAAGACAATCTGGCTCCAGAAGTAATCTTGAACCTTTCAGATATTATGAGTTACACGCTCTACGAATCGAACACTGAAATTGTCCGTTTGGAAAAAGAATTGGATTTCATTACAAACTATATCGCTTTAGAGAAAATGCGATATGCTGATGAAACGGATATTCAAGTTGTTATTGAAGGACAAACCGCTGGACTTTTTGTTGCACCACTTCTGACGTTTACTTTTATAGAAAATGCTTTTAAATATGGTTTAAAAAGCCAAAATGCCTTTATAAAACTCGACATAAAAATTGAAAACAATACTTTTTGGTTTAGTTTAGAGAACGATTTGGAAGAAACGGCAAAAGATTCTGACTTTGGCGGAATAGGAGTGGAGAATGCCCGTAAACGCTTAGAATTGCTATATCCAGACCAATACGAATTAGAAATTAAAAGACTGGAAAACTCGTTTAAGGTTGATTTAAAAATAGTTTTAAGAAAATAATGGAAAAGTTGAAATGCATTGTTGTTGACGACGAGCCAATTGCAAGAGATATTATCGAATCTTTTATTGCCGAAATTCCGTTTCTGGAACTTAAAGGTTCGTTTGCAGAAGCTTCAAAAGCACTATTGTTTCTGCAGGAAAATGAAGTAGATATTGTTTTCAGCGACATCGAAATGCCTAAGTTTAATGGTTTAGAATTGGCGCAATCGCTTACCAACGCTCCAGTTATTATTTTTATAACGGCGCACCGCAATTTTGCTATCGAAGGTTTTGAAACTGGAGCAGCCGATTATCTCTTGAAACCCGTTCGTTTTGACCGTTTTCTGAAAGCCGTAAATCGTGCCAAAGAATATCTTTCGCTAAAGAAAACAACTTCGGTTCATCAGATCAATTCCGATCGAATTTTTATTAAATCGGAAGGAAAGCTGATTAAGATTCTTTTGAGTGAAATTTTGTATGTGGAAGCTCAAGACGATTATCTGAAATTCGTTATCAACGGCGGATCGTACACGACTTTAGGAACTTTAAAATCAATGGAAGAAGTGCTGAAATTGCCAATGTTCTTTCGCGTTCAGCGTTCTTTTATTCTAAATCTCGAAGCGGTGAGAAGTCTTAACGGAAATATGATTGAATTGATCGATGGAAAAACCATTTCTGCGGCGTTGAATAAAAAAGAGGAATTGTATTCACTTTTAGGAATTAGATAAGTTTTTTAACCGCAAAGTTCGCAAAGAGTTTACGCAAAGAAACGCAAAGTTTAGTTATTGCATTTTATTTAAAGTTCACAAAGTTTTTCAAGTTCAGCCTTTGTGAACTTAAAATAAAATGTATTGGCTTAGAAATACTTCGCGAGCTTTGCGTAAACTCTTTGCGAACTTTGCGGTTAAATAATCAACGATTTTTCTGGATATAATCCGTTGGTGACATATTAAAATGCTTCTGGAAATTTCGACCAAAGCTCGTTTGTGATTTATAACCTACCATTTCTGCTATTTCATACATTTTATAGTTTTCATTTAGTAACAATTCTGCGGCTCTTTTGAGACGTACAATATTGATTAATTCGTTCGGACTCAGATTGGTAATATCTTTAATTTTTCGGTATAAAGTCGAACGGCTCATATTCATAATTTCAGCAAGCGATTCTACGCTTAAATCCTGATCAGTGATATTTTTAAGGATTTCGTCGTCAAGTTTTTTCAAGAACTTTTCGTCTGTTTTGTTATGCGCAATGCTTTTAATATGCGAAAGCGGTGAACTCGCATAATAATTCATAATCTGTCTGCGGTTTTCAATCAAATTATTGGCCTGCACTTTCAGATAATCCATCGAAAAGGGTTTTGCGACATAAGCGTCTGCACCCACTTCGAGTCCGTCGATTTGAGATTTTAGCGAGTTTTTTGCGGTCAATAGAATCACTGGAATATGACTCGTTTCCAGATTTGTTTTAATCTTTTTGCACATTGTAAATCCGTCCATAATTGGCATGGTTACATCTGAAATGACTAATTGAATGTTTTCATTATGAATGATTTTGATGCCTTCTTCGCCATTTTGGGCTTTTAAAACAGTGTAAGTCCCCGCCAATTCGGTAGTGATAAAATTCAACAGATCTTCATTATCTTCAACAACCAAAACTTGTGCTTTTTCGTTTTTGATTTCAATTGGTTCTTTTGGCGTTTCATTTTCCGTTTGTTCTTTTTCAGAATCGGCATAAAGCATAAATTCTTCTTCTTGATGTAGCGGAACGGTCAATTCGAAAATATTGAATTGAGAATCTTCAATCAATTCCAAACTTCCGTTATGCAATTGCGCAAGAGAATGTGCTAATGAAAGTCCGATACCTGTTCCTGAAGCCGTACTGCTGTCGTCAACCCTAAAAAACGGCTCGAAAATTTTATTTTTTAAATGAATTGGAATCACATTTCCGTCATTTTTTACAATCAAATGCAGTTTCTTTTCATCTCTGAACAAAGAAATGGAAACTTTTTTATTTGAATATTTAATAGCGTTGTTGATCAAATTGCTTAGAATTTTTTTGAATGCTTCTTTATCGACAAAAGCATGAATGTCTTTTTCTCCCAATTCCAAGTCAAATTCCAATTCACGCTCTTCAATTAATTGGCTGAATCTCAAATGGAAATTTCGAACCATCGAAGAAATATTCGCTTCGACGAAAGTCAATTTCAAACCGCCAATTTCAGATTTTCTAAAATCAAGTAATTCATTTACCAGTTTCAGTAAACGCGATGTGTTTTTCTTCATAATCGAAAGATGCTGAGGCACTTCTTCCGATTCGTATTTCATTCCCAAAAGCTTTTCTAAAGGGCCTTTAATCAAAGTCAAAGGCGTTCTGATTTCGTGCGCTACGTTTGTAAAAAAGTCAATTTTAGCCTGATAGATTTCTTTTTCTTTTTCGTCGTTTAGATGCTTGATTTTGCGGTTATTCTTAATCTGAGTCAGATTTTGAGAATAACGAATAATGTAATAAAAACCAGCGCAAATCAATGCGAAATACAGCAAATAGGCATAAATGCTCGCGTACCACGGCGGAAGAATTCGGATTTTCAGTTTTACTTCTTTGCTCCAAACGCCAAAACTGTTCAGTGATTTTACTTTAAAAACATAATCGCCAGGCGCGAGTTCGGTAAAGAAAACTTTGTTGTTTCTTCCTAAATAAACCCAGTCATTGTTTACGTTTTCGAGCTGAAACCAATATTCGGTCAATTCTGGCGCGGTATAATTTAAAGATGCAAATTCAAGATTAAAAGAAGACTGGCTGTTGTTTAATTCCAATTCGTCGAGAAAAGAAATAGACTGTTTAATAGGTGAGTCAGGACTGTTTACCTCAATATCTTTATTATTAATTTGAAGATTGGTAATGTAAATAAAAGGCGTGTATTTATTCTTGCTGAAGTGCTTCGGATTAAAGCTGATCATTCCGTTGAGGTTTCCAAAATACATATCGCCGTTCGTATCTTTAAAAGCCGAATTGTAATTGAACTGATCGCTCAATAATCCGTTTGCGGTGGTAAAAATCTTGATGGTTTTATGATCTGGACCAAATTTTACCAAACCTTTGGAAGTGGTCAGCCAAAGATTTTTAGAATCGTCTTCCAAAATAGAATAGAAAACATTGCTCGGCATTCCGTTTTTGGTTGTGAATTTGGTAAAAGTATGGTTTTGTCTGTTTACGAGATTCAGTCCATTTTCGGTTGCAATCCATAGGTTTTTTGATGAATCTTCAAAAATGGCATTTATCGTATTATTGCTAATGCCTTTTGGATTTTTATAATCGTACGTAAAAACCTCTTTTTTCTTTGTTTTCGGATTGTAAAATAGTAATCCATCGCGATAACTTCCCGCCCAAAAATTACCGTCGCTGTCTTCCTTCATATTCGTATAGTGATACGTTTCTGGAAAGAACTTCAGTATTTCAAAATTATCCGCCTGTTCATTATAGCGATAAAGTCCCGATGTTGTTACCACAATCAGGTCTCCGTTTTTCATTTCATAAAAAGAAAAAATAAAATTGCTGTGCAATCCGCTTCGGCCGTCGTTTGCGCTGTAATGTTTGAGAATTGCGCCCGAATTTCTATCTAAAACATCCAAACCATGTTCAAAAGTTCCAACCCAGATTTTGTCTTTTCTTGGCATTAAAGCATGAATATTATAATACGAAACGTTATAAGAAGTAAACTTCTGCGTTTTAGGATTAAAACGATTTACGCCTGCATCTTCTGTTCCGATCCATAAATCGCCGTGATCGTCTTTATGAATTTCTCTTACGGCGCTTCCGCTAATGGAATTCTGATTGTTTTGAGGAAAATACTTTTTAAACTGCGTGTATTGTTTCTGGTGGTAATTGACACCGCCAAAATACGTTCCGATCCAGATTCCGTTTTCTTTGTCAATTGTAATAGAATAAGCCGCATTATCTGAAATCGCATACGGATCGTTATAGTTTTTCTTAAGATTTACAGCCGTTTTAGTTTTTAGATTATATACATAAACGCCAGATTCGCTTGCAATCCAAAGTTCGTCATTTCCTTTTTTCCTGAATTGACGAACGAAAACCGGTTCTTTGATTGCGAATTGTAATTCAGTTGTGCTTTTGTTTTTTCTATTATATAGGAGTACGCCGTGATCTTGTGTTCCAATTACAATACTTTCTGAATCGACCGCATAAATCACGGTAATTCTGAAATTAGCTTTATTCGCGGGCGGATTTAATGGAATATTTTCAAAAGAAAGATTCTCTTCTGAGTAATGATAGATTTTATTGAGAGAAGAAGCCCAGATTTCACCCTTATAATCTTTCGTAATCGAAGTGGTAATGAAGTATTTGTTTGGATTGAAAGTGGTTGTTTGCTGCTTTTTTGATGCATATTTATACAAAATGTTGCCCGAAACAAACCAAATGTTGTCTTTTTGGTCATGATTGATGTCGTTGATGCGATCATTTATGGCTTCATTCAAAATCGTAAAACGATCCAGTTTTTTATCATAATGATACAAACCTTTATCAGTACCGACCCAAATTGTGCCATTGTGTTCGTGTAAAGATTGAATATAATTGCTTCCTAAACTATGAACAGGATCTCCGCTGCTTCTATAGGTTTTAAAACGATAGCCGTCAAAACGGTTTAAACCGTCTTTGGTTCCAAACCACATAAAACCGTCATTATCTTGTATTGAGGTCAAAACTGTGTTGTTTGAAAGTCCTTCTTCTACCTGATAATGTTTAAAATAATAGTCTTGCGCATTCGAAAAATTTATCGAAAAAAAGCTGAAATATAAAAAAAGAAAGAATTTACGCATAGTTGTATTTTTTAGGCTAAAATCTAGATTTCTGCAAATCGTCTCAATATTCTACAAAATGTTGCAGCTGAATGAAAATGGGCTGTTTTTAATACAATTTGAATCATTTGAGAGAGATATTGACACAAATGAAGCATTTTATTTTGAATAAAAAGCGCCTACTTTGAATTTTCAAATAAATGATATTGATAAAATTTTAAGGTTAAAAATACACTATCAATAAAATAAAGTTTGAAAAAACCAACCATTAATAATTTTGAAACAAAATGAACAATTTATTACAACTAAAGAATATTAGTTCTTTTTTTGCCCGTCTACCAGACGGCTAAAAAAGCGCCATATTTCATTCAACCAAACCACAAAAAGAAATAAAACTATCTAAAATGCAAAAATCAATGAAAACAAAGTTCACTCACTTTTTAACGAAGAGATATTACCTCTTAGTTTTCTTTAGTTTATTACTGCAGTCCGCTTTTGCCCAGCAAATAAATGTTACGGGAAAAGTGACTACCGCAGACGGACAAGCGGTTCCTTTTGCGAATGTTTTGATAAAAGGAACACAGAATGGCGCTGTTACCGATTTTGACGGAAGCTTTAAAATTTCGGCTAGCGGAAATCAGACTCTAGTTTTTAGTTCGCAAGGCTATAAAACAGTAGAAATTGCCATCAATAACAAAACTTCTATAAATGTTACAATGACAGAAGATGCCATGAAACTCGATGAGATAGTGGTTGTAGGTTACGGATCACAACAGAAAAAAGATCTTACGGGAGCTGTTGCATTAGTGAAACCTGACGAAATTCAGAAAAGACAGGTAACTACAGTTGCAGACGGACTTCAAGGGTTGGTTACGGGAGTTAAAGTTCGCGGTGGCGGACGCCCAGGACAAGAAGCCAACGTTGAAATTCGTGGACTTAAAAACCTTCAAAACACCAATCCATTATATGTAATTGACGGTTTAGTAACTTCTGCAAACAGAGACTTTAACCCAAATGATATTGAATCTATTCAGGTTTTAAAAGATGCTTCTGCAGCAGCAATTTATGGTTCTAGAGCTGCAAATGGTGTCATTATTATTACCACTAAAAAAGGAAAAAAAGGACCATTACAGGTTGAAGTTTCAGCAAAAAGCAGTTTTCAAATTATGCCTCGCTATGATTTAATGGGAACTGAGGAATTTGCCAAATACAACAATATGGCTTATGACAATGCTGGACTTCCGAGACAAAATCTGAATATGGCTGTAAATACAGATTGGCAGGATGCAACTTTTCAAACAGGAATGATTCAGGATTATAACGCTAGTTTTTCTGGCGGAAATGAGAATTCGAGCTTTTTTATGTCTGGAAATTATTTTGGAAATGAAGGAACAGTAATCGGAACCGATTTTGACAGAATTTCATTTCGTGTCAATTCAAGCGGTACAAAAGGAATTTTTAGCATTGGAGAAAACTTAGCAATCAGTAATGCTAAAACAGATGAAATGTCTGGAAATCCAATTATTGATGTGTACAGAATGACGCCAACGATTCCGCTTTACGATCCTTCTAACCCAGGCGGATACGGTTACGGAAAACAAGGAGTTGCGGACACTTTTGGTACAAACCCTTTGGCATTGGCTGATTTTTCTAATGTAACCAATCAAAATTTTAGAATTAGAGGAAACATTTGGTCAGAGTTAAAATTTGTGCCTTGGCTGAAATACCGTTTCAATTTTGGATATGAAACCAGTTTTGATTCGTATAAATACATGAGAAAAAAAGGAAGCTGGACATTAAACCAGCCTCAAGATCCTTCTCAAACCGATCAAAATAAAGGAAGATCAGAAACTTTGTTGTTTGAAAATACACTGACTTTCAAAAAAGAATTTGGAAAGCATGACATTACGCTTTTAGTAGGTCAGACATATCAAAAAGACAACTACGATCAGATTTACGGAACAAAAAGAAATCTTCCGATGAATTCTGGAACTGGACAATATTATGAGGTATTAAATCAAGGAGATTCGCCAGTTGTGGGAGGTTTCATTAACGAAGCGGCTTTAACGTCGTATTTAGGAAGGTTAGAATACAACTATGATAATCGCTATTTATTTAATGCGGTAATCAGACGCGATGGTTCTTCTAGATTTAGCGATGGCAATAAATGGGGCAATTTCCCTTCTCTTTCTGCAGGATGGAGAATTAGCAACGAATCTTTCTTTAAATCAGAATTCATTAAAGATTTAAAAGTAAGAGCAAGTTATGGTGAATTAGGTTCTGGAAATATCAGAGAATATGAATCTAAAAGCTTCGTTAATAATTTCGGACAAGTCGTATTAGGCAAAGACCAAACTTTGTATCCTTCTGCAACTCAAGTAAAATTATCAAACTCTCAACTACGTTGGGAAAAACTAAAACAAACCAACATCGGATTAGATTTGGGAGTTTTAAATAATGATTTGCGCTTAACAGCAGATTATTTCATTGCTCGTACAGAAGACGTGTTATTTGGTTTCCCAATTTTACTGACTACTGGAAACGACGGTGGAAATCCGATTTCTAATGCTGCAACTGTAGAAAACAAAGGTTTTGAGTTGGAATTGGCGTACAGCAAAAAAATCAATGATTTCTCTTTTAATGCTTCTGTAAACTTCACAAAAGTGAATAACAAACTGGTTTCTTTAGGTAACGGACAAAACGAAAACATTATTGGAAACACCATGACCCGAAGTGGAAACCCGGTAGGAATGTGGTATGTTTTACAAACAGACGGATTATTCCAAAATCAGCAGGAAATTGACAATTACAAAAATGCTGACGGAAAAGTAATTATGCCAAACGCGGTTCCTGGAGATATTCGTTTTAAAGACAATAATGGAGACGGGCAAATTACAAACGAAGACAAAGCAATTGTGGGAAGTCCATGGCCAGAATTTGAAATGGGTTTAAACGCTGGAGCTGAATATAAAAACTTTGATTTTTCTATGAACTGGATTGCTTCAAACGGAGCTACTGTTTACAACGGATTTAGAAGTGTTGTAGATCGTTTTGATGATAATAGTAACTACAGAAAAGGAATTCAGCCTTGGACACCAGAAAATCCAAATACCGATTTTCCTAGAGTTACAAAAGGTTCGACTTTGAACTCAAGAGGAGACAGTGACCGTTTCTTAGAAAGTGGCAATTTCATCAGACTAAAATATATTGGATTTGGATATAATTTGCCAAGCAGTGTTTTAGAAAAATCAGGAATTACAAGAGCAAGATTAACTTTATCTGCACAAAATATTTTGACTATCACGAAGTACAAAGGTTTAGATCCTGAGTTTAGCAATACGGGCGATAACAGAATTTTCGAAAGAGGTGTTGATAATGGTTCTTTCCCGAATCTTAAGACATATTCTTTTGGTGTTGAATTTAGCTTTTAATTTAAAAAATAGCGTAATGAAAAAAATAATCATACTGACAGCAGCTTTTCTAGGTCTTGTTTTTACCGCTTGTGAAAACGAATTGGATCTAAACAGCCCAAATGATATTACAGTTGACCAATATTGGAAAACTGAAAGTGATGCACAAGCCGGTGTAAACTCTATTTATGCCATGTTTTATAAAGACGGATTATGGGCAAGATGGATTTATTTCCGTCTGGATTTAACTTCTGATGAAGGGTATAGCGTAAGTCCGTGGACGGAATTGGCAGATTGGACAAGATTCAATTATATCAATTACAATTTTTGGGAAGGAAATGCCGTAACGTGGAGAGATACTTACAAAGCGATCTTTAGATGCAATCAGGTTTTAGCGAATGTTCCGAATATTACTTTTCAAAATGAAGATGATAAAAAGAAAATTATAGCTCAGGCAAAATTCTTTAGAGCCTTGCATTACTACTATGCAGCTGTAATTTGGGAAGATATTCCGTTGGTTTTAGAGCCATCTACGCCAGCAGATTTGCCAAAGCAAGTAAAAGTAGCTGAAATCTGGGCTCAAGTAGAAAAAGACTTGAATGAAGCCTTTGAGGATTTGCCAAGAGATTGGTCAGCAGACCAGTTAGGAAGACCAGACAAAGGTGCTGCTAAAGCTTTTCTAGCAAAAGTTTATATGCAACAGCACAAATGGCCAGAAGCAAAAACGGCTTTAGAATTTTTAATTTCTGGAGCAGGAGCGAAGTACAGTTTGGTGTCTAACTACCGAGATAATTTTACAGATACAAATGAAAACAACAGTGAATCTGTTTTTGAAATCCAATTTGGAGATCAAAGAAAAGGTGGAACTGGTGAAGATCAAAATGCAGCAGTTTCTAGTAATCGTTCTCAGTTCTTCGCACCAAGAGGAATTGGATGGTCTGACGGACAAGCGCGTATCTGGTTAGTGGATGCTTTTAAACAAGAAAACAATAAAGACGGAAAATTGGATGAAAGATTAAGATGGAGTTTATTTTATCCTCAATTATTAGCTGATTTCGGAGACAAAACATACGGCAGAAACTGGGAGTGGAACAATAATGAAGCTTGGTTTAGAAAAGGAAGCCGTGATTATTATAGAAATAATGAGGATTATTACAACCAAGTAAACTACAGATTGGTTCGTTATGCGGATATTTTATTACGCTACGCGGAAGTTCTAAACGAATTGGGAAACACTGCTCAAGCATATCAATATGTTGATTTGGTAAGAACTCGTGCCAACATGAATGCATTGGCAACAGCACATCCTGAAATTGGAAACGATCATGACAAATTCCTAGAGCGTTTGAAAATGGAAAGAGTTTTAGAATTATGTGGCGAAAGTGTTCGTTGGGAAGATTTAAAACGTTGGGGAGACTTAAATACTCAAGCTTCTGTTGATAAAATTGCGCTTCGTGATCCAGATTTTAAAAACTTCACGGTTGGTAAAAATCACAGAATGCCAATTCCGCAAAGCGATGTAGACAATAATCCAAATCTAGAGCAGAACTCTGGATATTAACGATATACATTGGGTGAAATTGAACAGAATTTAATCTTAACACATAGAAACATAGTCCTTAGGAATCTATTAAAGACGTTTCACTTAGAATAATACACATAGTTCTATGTGTGAAAGCTTGCTTTTTCTATAGCCTTAAGCAGAACAATAAAAATCTATGCTTCTATGTGTTAAAAATAATTTCACCCAATGTGTTAAAAACTGATTTTTTTTGAGGGAATCAGAAGAATTAAGCTGATTCCCTTTCATAAAGAACGATTGTTCAAAAAAAAATAAAATTGAAATGAAGAAAGTAAAATTGTGTCTGACATTTATGTTAGCAGGACTCGTATTGCTTAGCTGCAACAATAAAAAAAGTAATCCTGAAGAAAATAAAAGCGAAACCGCCTCAATAGAAAAAAGAGAAATCTGGACAAAAGATCAGGCCAATAAATGGTATGCAGAACAGCCTTGGTTGGTTGGAGCAAATTATTCTCCTAGCACAGCTATAAATCAGTTAGAGATGTGGCAGGAAGATACTTTTAACCCAAAAAGAATCGATCAGGAATTGGGTTGGGCAGAAAATTTAGGCATGAATGTAATGCGTGTGTACCTGCACGATTTATTGCATCAGCAAAATCCAGAAGGACTTTACAAACGCATGGATCAGTTTCTTGAAATTGCAGATAAACATCACATCAAAACACTTTTTGTTTTGTTTGATTCTTGTTGGGATCCGTTTCCTGCTTTAGGAAAACAGCGTGCGTCAAAACCGCATACGCATAATTCAGGTTGGGTTCAGGCTCCAGGTCAAAAAGCGCTTCAGGACAAAACACAATATCCGCGTTTAGAGAAATATGTAAAAGAAACAGTTTCTCATTTTAAAGATGACAAACGAATTTTAGGCTGGGATGTTTGGAACGAACCAGATAATATGACTGGACCATCTTATGAAAAGGTAGAAATTAAAAACAAAGTCGATTTGATTTTACCGCTTTTAAAAGATGTTTTTGTTTGGGGAAGAGAGAGCAATCCTTCTCAGCCATTGACTTCTGGAGTTTGGGTTGGAGACTGGAGCGACGAAGCGAAAATGAAGCCAATGCACAAAATGCAGATTGAACAATCTGATATTGTTTCTTTCCACAATTACAATACGCCTCAAGATTTCGAAAAAGTAATTAAACAATTACAGCGTTACGGAAAACCATTAATCTGTACAGAATACATGGCAAGACCAAACGGAAGTACCTTCGAAGGATTTTTGCCTCTTGCCAGAAAATACAATGTTGGTATGATCAACTGGGGATTTGTTGACGGAAAAACACAAACCAAATACGCTTGGGACAGTTGGACTAAAACCTACACAGCAGAGCCAAAACTATGGTTTCATGAAGTGCTTCATACAGACGGAACGTCTTATATCAAAGCTGAAACAGATTTGATTAAGAAAATGACTGCTGAGGCGAATAAAAAGAATTAGAAAATTAGATAATGTGTCAATTTGGTAATTAAAGCATTTCTGAAAATTATCTAATTATCAAATTGACTAATTGGCACATTAAAAATAGAGCTTATGAAAACATTAAAAAACTTATTTTTTCTAGCAACAATTCTAGTTGGTTTTTCCGCGAAAGCGCAACAACCAGATCCTCCTGGACAGGTAAAAGGAAGTGAGAAACCAAAAAACGAAGCTTATCTTTTTGCGCATATGACGCATAACGATTACGGCAGATTATACTATTCAGTTAGTTTGGACGGACTTCATTGGGAAAATCTGAATAACGGAAAACGAGTTTTTGAAGAGTATAAAGGTCATCCCGACATCTGCAAAGGTCCTGATGGAAAATATTATATCGCTGGAAATACTGGCGACGATGCAAAAGCAATCAATATCTGGGTTTCGGATGATTTGATTACATGGAAAAAACATTCCGATTATACGCCAGATTTAAAAAGCACGCCAGATTATTCAAACGCTTTACAGCGAATTGGGGCTCCAAAACTGTATTATGATGAGCCTTCTCAAAAGTTCATCATGACTTGGCATACGCCTCATTTGGAAGGAACAAAAGAAGACGGAGAGCGCTATTGGGCAAGTCAGCGAACATTGTACATTTTGTCTAAAGATTTAAAAACATTTGAAGGAACTCCAAAACGTTTATTCGATTGGGATATGGGAACAATTGATGTTTTTATTCGTAAAGTCGGTGACTCCTATTACGCTGTGATTAAAGATGAAACCTATCCAACTTTGTATTGGACAACCGGAAAAACCATCCGAATTGCCAAATCAAAATCCCTTTTAGGACCTTATTCTTTGCCCCAGCAATCTATCAGTCCAAACTTCAGAGAAGCGCCAATGCTGATTCCTTCTCCCGATGACAAAATATGGTATATGTATTACGAACAATATCCAGGTGTTTCGTACGGATTATCAATTGCTGATAACTTAAACGGACCTTGGTTTCAAGCCTCTGGCTATACTTTTTTCTCCGATTGGGACAAATACAGTCTCCCAGAAAAAGTGCGCCACGGATGCATGATTACAATCTCTAAAAAAGAATACGACAGTTTGGTGAAGAAATTTGGCCTTACGAAGAAGTTATGAGTTATGAATTATGAGTTATGAATTATGAATTATGAGTTATGAGTTATGAGTTATGAGTTATGAGTTTGGCTCATTACTTATCAAGTGAATAAATATTACTCTGAAGTTAATTTATTAATTCATAACTCAAAAAAATGGTTAGTTAAGTTAGTTTAGTAATTATCGGGCTTATGTGGAGATGAGCCCGGTAGTTCATTTTGATTCAGAAGAAAATCATGGCATTCGTTGAATGTCTAAAATATAGAACATGAAAAGAAAAAGTATCCTTTTTTTAGCCTTATTATCCATGTTTGCTGTAAATGCGCAATGGAAACCGCAAGGAGATAAAATAAAGACAAAATGGGCAGAGCAGGTCGATCCGAAGAAAACTTTACCCGAATATCCCCGTCCGATTATGGAGCGTGGCCAATGGAAAAATCTGAATGGTTTGTGGAATTATAGCATTCAGGAATTTGGAAAAGCCGCTCCTTCAAAATATGATGGGCAAATTTTGGTTCCGTTTGCGGCCGAATCCAGTCTGTCTGGAGTGATGAAAGAAGTTGGTGCTAAAAATGAACTTTGGTACGAAACCCAATTTTCGATTGAATCGGACTGGAATGGAAAAAATATCCTTTTGCATTTTGGTGCTGTCGATTGGAAAACAGAAGTTTTTGTGAACGACGTAAAAGTCGGTTCGCATACGGGAGGTTATGCGCCATTTTCGTTTGACATTACGCCATTCATTCAAAAAGGAAAAAATCAGAAACTGGTTGTAAAAGTTTGGGATCCGTCAAACGATGGGCCTCAGCCAAGAGGAAAACAAGTTAAAAATCCAGAAGGAATTTGGTACACGCCAGTTACCGGAATCTGGCAGACGGTTTGGATTGAGCCTGTAAATGCTAAAAACATTGTAGCATTAAAAACAACTCCAAATATTGATCAAAATGCAATAAGCATAAAAGCTGAGGTAAATGGAGCAGAAAAAGGAGATGTAGTAGAAATTTCTGTTTTCGACAACGGAAAAGAAATCGCTAAAGAAAAAGCGGTTGTGGGCGAAAGCAACGATATTGTTTTGAATAATCCGAAATTATGGTCGCCTGAAAGCCCGTTTTTATATCAGACTAAAATTCGCTTAATCAGCAAAAACAAAGTAGTTGATGAGGTGAAAAGCTATTTTGGGATGCGTAAGATTTCATCTAAACGCGATGAAAACGGAATCATGAGAATGCAACTGAACAACAAAGATTATTTCCAATTCGGACCATTAGACCAAGGCTGGTGGCCAGACGGATTGTATACTGCGCCAACCGATGAGGCTTTAAAATATGATATTGTTAAAACTAAAGAATTAGGTTTTAATATGATTCGTAAACATGTTAAAGTAGAGCCGGAGCGTTGGTACACACATTGTGATCAGTTAGGAATTTTGGTTTGGCAGGATATGCCAAGCGGAGACGATCAGCCAGTTTGGCAAAATAGAAAGTATTTTGAAGGAACAGAATTACAGCGTTCGGCAAAATCGGAAGAAATCTATAGAAAAGAGTGGAGAGAGATTATGGATCATTTGTATTCGTATCCAAGTATTGTGGTTTGGGTTCCGTTTAACGAAGCTTGGGGACAATTTAAAACCGTTGAAATTACCGAATGGACAAAAAATCATGATTCAACGCGTCTGATTAATTCTGCTAGCGGTGGAAATCACTTTCAAACAGGAGATATTTTGGATTTGCATAATTATCCAGGTCCAGATATGTATTTGTACGATGCAAGAAGAGTTACAGTGCTTGGAGAATACGGCGGAATCGGACTTCCGTTAGAAGGACATCTTTGGAGGGCAAATGACAACTGGGGTTACATTAAATTTAAAAATGCGAGTGAAGTTACCGCCGAATACATAAAGTACGCCGAAATGCTTCGAAAATACGTAAAAACGGGATTCTCAGCTGCGGTCTACACTCAAACAACCGATGTTGAAGGCGAAGTGAACGGTTTTATGACCTACGACAGAAAAGTGGACAAAATGGATTTTAAAGCGGTAAATAAGATTAATACGGAGGTTATCAATGCTTTGAATTAGAGTTAAATTTATTTCTCCCGCAGATTTTGCAGATTACGCTGATAAAAAAAATCTCCAAAATCTGCGAAATCTGCGAGAGAAAATTCAAAGACTAACAAAAAACTAAAAATGAAAAAATATCTAATCCTTCTGCTTCTTACCACAATAAGTTTTGCACAGCAGAAAACATTTACTAATCCAATTCTTCCATCGGGAGCAGATCCTTACAGCACGTATTACAAAGACTATTATTACTACACGAACACACTTGGAAACAAATTGGTTTTATGGAAAACAAAAGACCTTTCAGATATTAAAAATGCAGAAAGCAAAGTCATTTGGACACCGCCAAAAAACACCAATTATTCTGCAGAAATCTGGGCGCCTGAGTTTCATATCATAAATGGAAAATGGTACTGCTATTTCGCTGCAGATAATGGCGATAACAACAATCACAGGATGTATGTTTTGGAAAATAAATCTTCAGATCCGTTTAAAGGGAAATTCGAGTTTAAAGGCAAAATCGCTGCACAAACCGATAAATGGGCCATCGACGGAAATGTTTTCGAATATAAAAAACAGCTATACATGATTTGGGCAGGTTGGGAAGGAGACAAAAACGGACAGCAGAATATTTACATTGCGAAAATGAAAAGTCCACTGGAAATTGATGGAGACCGAGTTATGATTTCTTCACCAACACACGATTGGGAAACACATGGAGCATTGCACGATGAGGTAAATCCGCCACAGGTAAATGTAAACGAAGGACCACAGTTTTTGGAAAGAAACGGTAAAATCTTCATTGTTTTTTCCGCTAGCGGATGCTGGACTGATTTCTATGCCTTAGGATTGCTGACTTTCAATGGCGGAGATAATTTGTTGGACGCTTCCGCTTGGAAAAAATCCCCAGAACCGATTTTTAAACAATCTTCAGCCAACAAGGTTTACGCGCCTGGACATAATTCATTCTTTAAATCTCCTGACGGCAAAGAAGATTGGATTTTATACCACGCCAATTCAAACCCAGACGAGGGTTGTGGAAACAAAAGATCGCCAAGAATGCAGAGAATTGATTGGGATGCCAATGGATTTCCAGTTTTAGGCGAGCCAGTTAGTGAAGGAGTGCCATTGGCTATTCCGTCAAAATAATAGCAACATTTTAAAATTCGATAAATGAAAAATATTCAGATTGCTGCGGTTGTAATGCTGGCGCTTTTGCAATTCAATTGTAAAGACAATAAAAAAGAAAATTCTGTTTCAAAAGAAACGGCTGAAATAACTACAGATTCTGTAAAAACCGTTTTGCAAGCCAAAAATTTCGATACGATTATCGATGGTAAAAAAGTCGGTTTATACTGGATCGAAAACAAAGGGATAAAAGCTGCGTTCACCAATTATGGCGGGCGTTTGGTAGGTTTGTGGGTGAATGATAAAAACGGAAACCCAACTGACGTTGTGGTCGGAATGAATAGTGTAAAAGGCTTTAAAACTTCAACAGAACCGTATTTTGGCGCTACAATTGGAAGAGTTGGCAACAGAGTTGCATTAGGCAAGTTTACGCTTGAAGGAAAGCAATATCAGATTCCGTTAAACAATGGGAAAAATGCTTTACACGGTGGTGTAAAAGGGTTTCAAGATGTTGTTTGGAATGCTGAAAAGACAAATGAAAAGACTTTGGTCTTTACCTATGTTTCGCCAGATGGAGAACAAGGTTTTCCAGGGAATGTAAATGTAAAAGTAACTTATTCTATTACAGATGATAATGCAGTTAGAATGGAATATGAAGCAACTACAGATAAAACTACAATTGTAAACCTAACTAATCACGCTTTTTTTAATTTGAATGGGGAAGGAAGCGGTACGATTTTAAATCACGAATTGCAGATTTACGGAGATAAATTTACACCAGTTGACGAAGGCTTGATTCCGACCGGCGAATTGAAATCAGTTAAAAATACGCCGTTTGATTTTACGTCAAAACACACAATTGGCGAAAGAATCGAAACCAAAGACGAGCAGTTGAAATTTGGAAAGGGTTACGATCATAATTATGTGTTAAATACCGATAAAAAAGACGGATTTGTTCATGCAGCGACGATAAAAGGAGATGTTTCAGGTGTTACTTTAGATATTTACACAGAAGAACCTGGATTACAGTTTTATAGCGGAAACTTTATGCAGAGCAAAAACACCTTTAAATCAGGTGTTAAAGATGATTTTAGAACCGCTTTTGCCTTAGAAACACAGCATTTTCCAGATGCCCCAAATCAGCCAAAATTCCCTCAAATAACATTAAAAGCAGGAGAGAAGTATCATACCGTTTCTTTGTATCAATTTTCGGCTAGAAAATGATAAGTTTTGAGTTGAAAATTAGGAGTTGGAAAACATTATGGGAAAGACCTTTTTCTTGAAAAATAAAAATGAGTTTTTTGAAGTGAAATGACGGATTTTTAACAAAATTTGTATCATAGAGTTTTTCTATAGTATTTTTTTAACTGTTTGATTTTTAGTTTTTAAATGTAATTAATTAAATAAAAAGTTTAATAATGAAAATAAAAAAATATTTTAGCCTATTAAGTCTATTTTGTGTCTTTATTTGCTGTTCTCAAGAGAAAGAAACGGCTAAAAAATCGGCTTCAAAAGCCAAACCAATCTTGCTCGCAGATCCAACCATTTTTTATGAAAATGGAGTGTATTATCTGTACGGAACAACGACAGGAGATTTTCCTAACGGAGAAGGTTTTCAGGTGTACACTTCTTCCGATTTAAAAAAATGGAATGGTCCATCTGGTGTGCAAAAAGGTTTAGCATTAAAAAAAGGAGATGCTTACGGAACAAAAGGTTTTTGGGCGCCACAGGTTTTCAAATACAACAATAAGTTTTACATGATTTATACTGCCGATGAAAATATTGCTATGGCAATCAGCGATAGTCCGCTTGGGCCATTTAAAAGCGATTCTAAGGCTCCAATGTTTAATCTGGACAAACAGATCGATCCGTTTGTTTTTGTTGATCAGGATAGTAAAAAATACCTTTATCACGTGCGTTTGACTGACGGTAACCGAATTTTTGTAGCCGAACTGAAAGATGATTTGTCCGGAATTAAGGAAGAAACGCTTAAAGAATGTATTTCTGGCGTTCTTCCTTGGGAAAATACGCAGAATGTTTCTTGGCCAGTTACAGAAGGGCCAACGGTCTTAAAACATAATGATTTGTATTATCTGATCTATTCTGCCAACGATTTTAGAAATCCCGATTATGCAGTAGGCTATGCAACTGCTAAGAGTCCACTTGGACCTTGGGAAAAAGCGACAGATAGCCCAATCATTAGTAAAAAAGATGTTGGAATTAATGGAGTTGGCCACGGTGATGTTTTCTATGATAAAAACGGAAAAATGAAATATGTGCTGCATTCCCACTTCAGTAATAGCGGTGTTTCGCCAAGAAAAGCGGCAATTATTGACATTGATTTTGAAGGAACTAAAATCAAAGCAAATGCTAAAAGTTTTGTTTTACTGCAAGAATAAAAGCTTTGTGATTTTTAGAGTTGATAACGTGAAAAGAGATGCTTCGGTGTCTCTTTTTTTTGTTTTTTTTAAAGTAAAAGCCGCGAAGTAATTAATAGAGATATAATTTAAAACGTTGCTTATTTCGCTTCAGATTCGTACATTGTTCCAAAATACAAATCATGACTAAAAAAATAGAAGACTTAATTCCGCATCGTGCTCCATTTCTTTTTGTTGATGAAATTATTTCTTATACAACAGATACAATCATTGGTTTAAAGACGTTTACAGAAAAAGATGCCTGGCTTCAAGGCAGTTTTACGGACTTTAATTTTGTTTCTGGAACGATTTTAATTGAGGCGATGGCGCAGTGTGGAGGTGCAGGGATAAAGCTTTTAGGAATCGCAGATGGCGTTTTTGGCTTGGTAAGTTTGGATAATGTTGAATTTTTTGGAGGTGTTGAATTCAATAAACTCGTTAAATTTGTGGTAAAAAACATTCGTACGAGCGAAAAAATTATCAAACAATCGGGCGAAGCTTTTGATGAAGATAAATTGATTATGAAAGGCGAGTGGATGTGTGTGAAGCTGCAGTGATTAAGAATAAAGAAGCAAGAATAAAGAATAAAGAATAAAGAGAAAAGAAGTGAGAAGCAAGAAGCAAGAGAAAAAGACTTGATGCTTGCTAGAATAAAGATATTAGAAAAAAGAAGCGTCCTGAGAGTATTTCTTGGGACGCTTTTTTTTACATTTTTGTTATGATGAATTCGCTTCGGCGATTGACTTGATGCTGTGCTTCTGTACACGGAACTCCATTTAAACAATTATTGAGCAGCTGGGTTTCTCCGTAGCCAATTGCGCTTTCAATTCTTTCGGGAGCTACTCCTTGAGAAATAAGGTAATCTCTTGTGGCTTTTGCTCTTCGGTCAGAGAGTTCCAGATTGTATTGGTCGTTGGCGCGCGAGTCGGTATGAGATTCGATTTTGATTACAACAGTATTATACTGATACATTAAGAGAACTACTTTATTTAATTCTATTGCAGCATCATAGCGAATGTCTGATTTGTCTAAATCAAAGTATATGATTCCGATTTTTATTTTTAAAAGACCATTTTCGCGAACAATTAGGGCAGGATCTAAACCGACTAAAGCTTCGGTTTTTCCTGAACTGTTTGCCGTTACAATTGCTTTAGTATTGTTGTTGTAATTCTCTTTTGAGACTTCGATAGTATACGACGTATTGCAATTTACATTGTTGTTAAAATCGTATTTTCCGTCGAGTTGAGAAACGGTTTCAGCCACTTTTATTCCGTTGGCATTTTTTAGCGTGACCATTGCACCAGCGATTCTGTTGTTTGAAATGGCATCGAAAACATAACCGCCTATTGCCTGATTGCACGATCTTTCAAAAGAATAAATATCATCATCGCCTTTTCCTGTTTTTCTGTTAGAACATACAAAACCTTTATTGGTTGATTCGTTAACGATATAGCCGAAATCGTCTCTATTGCTGTTTAATGGCGCTCCGAGATTGGCTGGAGCATCAAAAACGCCATCATTTATTCGACTTTCGAATACATCTAAACCTCCTAAGCCCAAAAATCCATCAGAAGAAAAATATAGCGCCTGATCGGTAATATATGGGAACATTTCTCGTCCTGTTGTATTTATTTTTTCTCCTAAATTCTTTGGCTGAGAGAATTGATTGTTGCCCAAAATATCCACTACAAAAATATCTGTTGAGCCAATCGTTCCTGGCATATCTGAAACAAAATAGAGTTTTTTGCCATCTTTGCTTACCGACGGATGTCCAACAGAATAGTCGTCACTATTAAAAGGCAGCTCCTGAATATCTTTCCAAGAAACTGTGCCATTGCTATTTTCTGATGCCGTAGCAGAAAAGATTTTGAGATTATTGATGCCTTTGCTGTCACGCTTTAGTTTTCCGTTGTAATTATTTCGGGTGAAATAAATCGTTTTTTCATCAGGAGAAAAAGCGATGCAGGCTTCGTGATATTTTGTAGTGATATCTTTTCCGAAACGTTCTTTAAAAGTAACATTTGACTGCGTTTCGCTGATTTTTCCTAATTGCATATTAAGAAAAGGTTGATCATTCCATCCATATTTTTCAGTTTTATAATACGAGGAGTCAATTGTGGTAGAGTAAACCAAATCTCCTTTATAGAACATCGGACCAAAATCAGAATAAGCAGAATTAATGTCTAGGTTTTCAAGTATAAAAGAAGGCTTTATATTTTCAATGTCTTCTAGAGTCACATTTTTAAGCGAAAAGTTCTTAGCTCTTGGATCTGTTGATTTTTGCTTTTCAGCAAAGGCTTTCATCCATTTTTTTGCCAATTCGTAATTTTGAATCCCTTGTAAGGACTGCGCATAACGAAATAGATATTCGGCTGAAACTTCGTTAGGATACTCTGCAATTAGTTTTCCGTACCATTTTGATGCGCTTGACATTTTGGTATTAAAATAATAAGCATCTCCAAGCCGCTGAAGTATTTCTTTAGAAGCATCTCCGTTATTAATGGAAAGCTCATATGATTTTGCCGCTTCAACGTAATACATTTTATCAAAAAGTGCGTCGGCAGCCTTGTTTTTGGTTTGTGAATAAATCAGCTGTATAACCAATAATGCGAGTATAGTAATTGTTCTTTTCATAGACTATCCGTATTAAAAGAATCTTGGTGATTTTAATCCTTTTTTGCGCGAAACCAGTTCAAAACGAATCATGATTTCGTGTGTGCCACTGTTGTAATTCTGCAGAGCGGTTGTGGTGTAATCATAGGCATATCCAGCCATAATCATTGGCGTAATCTGGATTCCGACCAAACCGCTGACAGAGTCTGAAGTCCGATAAGAAGCTCCGAGCGTTATTGCATTGTTGAACATGAAATTGGCTGAGAAATCGGCAATAATTGGTGCGCCAGCAACGTATTTTACCAAGACGGCTGGTTTGAATTTTGTATGTGCCGAAAGATCAAAAACAATACCTCCAATAAGATATACGTGTATTCTCTGATTGACTAGATCATCGCTGATATCATCGTAGGTATAGCGTTCACGTGTCATGAAATTCGGAATCGAAAGCCCTATATAATCTCTTTCTCCATGCCAGTATAGTCCAGCACCTACAACAGGCAAAAATTTATTGGTAATGTTTTCTCGAAATTGGGAATCAGGGTCTTTGTGGCTTCCTTTAGACCAGTCAATATTAATAACACGCCCGCCGCCTTTTAATCCGAATGAGAGCTTATGTGTTTCGCCAGATTTGATGGTATATGAGAAATTGGCATCTAAATATTGTTCTTCTGTTGGTCCGATTTCTTCATTTATAATTGAGATTCCAAGACCGACATTTTTTCCGACTGGTGTGTCCAATGAAAAACTTTGAGTATCTGGAGCGCGTTCAATACCAACCCACTGCGTTCTTAAAAGACCAGTTATGGTTAAATGTCCAAGAGATCCGGCATAAGCTGAGTTTACGGTCATTGTATTATACATATATTGCGTGTATTGTGGGTCCTGTTGTGCAAAGGCTCCATATACCGAGAATAGAGTAATTATCGCGAAAACCTTTTTTATATTTTTAATCATAGCCAATTCTATTTTGGTTAATCCTATTCTTAAACTTTTCATTTTCTGGATGGATTTATTTTAGGTAAACCCATCCAGAGGTTTTTTTAGACCCGTCTCCTAAATCGAGAATATAGAAATAGGTGCCCTCAGGAAGCGTTTTGGCAGAGCCGTCTGCTTTTCCGTCCCAAGTATTTTTGTAGCCTTTTTGGTAGTAAACCAAATTACCCCAGCGGTTAAATATCTCCAATTGATTATTAGGATACCTTTCTATACAATCAATATAGAAGAAGTCGTTCTGGCCGTCATCATTTGGTGAAAACTCATTGTAAATTTTCAGACAGTTTGGCGAAACAGTTGCGTTATCCTGATTGTTTGCCGAATTGGTGTCTATCTGATCAAGTTTTGTCAAATGTGCTGTGTTCAGATAATCATTGAAATCGACCACTTTAACTGTTAAAGTCAATGTTTGAGAAGCTCCAGTATTGATTGATGGAATGCTCCAAATGCCCGTTTTGGGATCATAATCTCCTGAAGTTACAGTTAAGCTTACAAATGAGTATCCTTTTGGCAATGCATCCTGTACTTCTACATTTGTAGCTGTTAGGCCTCCGAGATTTTCTGCTGTAATGGTAAAAGTTACCTGAGAGTCCATTGGCACATCGGTTTTATCTACTTCCTTGTTTATAGCTATATCTGTAGCAGGAATATTGATAAATTCAGAATCTTCATCGTCTTCACTTTGATCTCCGTTATCATTATTCGGAGTGGAGTCTGGGTCAAATTGATTGCTTGCGGTCACCTGAGAAATATTGACATAATCAACACTTTCTAATCCAAGCGGATTGGCAACAGTTGCTTGATAGGTTAAGGTAATACCCCCTACAGGAACTGTTAGGTTTACCCATTTTATGATATCCTTGCTGAAAACGCCTCCATTATTAATATTCGAAATATTTTTCAATCCTAGTGGTATCATGTCTTCAACTGCGACTCCAGTCGCTGTACTTGGTCCATCATTATTAAGCAGAAGCGTATATGTTACTACTTCGTCTACATTTGCATTTTTGTTATTGACAGTTTTTTCCAGACTTAAATCGGCAACAGCAATATTTATTTGTAAACTGTCGTAATCATCTTCTGTTTTAACTCCATTATTAGGTGTTGAATCAGGATCGGGTAGGTTACTGGCAATTACTTCGGTTTCGTTTATATATTCATTAGCCGCCCCAGTTGGTGAGTTTACACGAGCGTAGATATCCAAAGACTGGTTGGTTCCGTTTACAATATTGCCAACATTCCAAACGCCTGTGACATAGTTGTATAAACCGCTAGTTGGACTACTTGTTAAATAGGTAAATCCAGGCGGAAGCAGATCTTTTACCATTACGCCGCTAGCATCTGCAGGACCATCATTTGATACTGTAACAGTAAAAATAACTGTCGCGCCAACATCATAAATAGTATTTGCATTTAGGGCTGTTTTACTGATAGATAAATCTGCCATAACAATTACAGGCGTAACAGAAATGCTATCATAATCATCTTCTGTAGTGATTCCGTTTCCAGGTGTACTGTCCGGATCGTATTGATCTGCGGTCATGATTTCTGCTGAGTTCAAGTATTCGTTGGCAGTGCCTGTAGGTCTCTTTACGAAAACATTCAATACCAAAGTATGGCTATTCCCAGGCAGAATAACTCCCGGTTTCCATTCGCCGGTAAAGCGATTGTATGCACCAGAGGTTGAGTTATAAAATATATAATCATAACCTGACGGAAGCACATCTTTAATGGTAACGCCAGTAGCAACACTAGGTCCCGAATTGGTTACCGTAATAGAAAATGAAATTTGTGAGCCAACAGCAGGTGTAAGGATATTGTCAATAACTCTTTTTTCTATTGATAAATCTGCGACTGCAGGAACAGGATCAATTAAAAGAGCACTGATGTCGTCTTCATTAGTAGCGCCGTTATTAGGTGTAGAATCTGGATCCAATTCATTTGAAGCGTAAACTTCAGCTATATTTTGATAAATTCCTGTTGCATTAACTTTTGCAGACACCAGCAAAGATTCGGAACTACCATTTGGTATCGTTCCAATATCCCAGATTCCGGTTGAATTATGATATTGTCCAGCGGTTGAGCTGTATACCACATATTCGTAACCGCTTGGGAGCAAATCTTTTACTTTGACACCAGTTGCATTTTGCGGTCCGCTGTTTTTTACCGTTATTTCGAAGGTAATGGTCGCTCCAAATATTGGACTTAAATTACCACCGACTATTGCTTTTATAAGTGATAGATCGGCCATTGGAACAGTTGGAACGGTTGCTATTTCAGCATAATCATCTTCTGTCGTATTGCCATTATTTGGCGTAGAATCTGGATCAGGAAGACTGCTTGCTGTAACTTCAGTTGTATTTAAATAATTGCCCGAAGCATTTACAATAGCGGTCAATTGAAGTGTCTGCGAATCGCCATTCGGCAATGAGCCAATAGTCCATTTTCCTGTTGCATTGTTATAAGTTCCTTTTGTAGCGGTAAAATTAGAATAGGTATAACCTGATGGAAGCAAATCAGTTACTTCAACCCCTGTTGCATTTTGTGGGCCTTGATTGGCTATTACTATTTCAAAAGTTACGGGAGTTCCAATTAACGGAGTGGCATTGTTTACCGTTTTGGTTAGGGATAAATCTGCTGCTTGTCCTAACGGCGAAGTGGTAGCTGTTCCATAATCATTTTCAGTAGGAATGCCGTTGCCTGGAGTTGAATTTGGATCTGGTAAATTGCTGGCAGTTACTTCTGCAATATTGGTATAATCTCCTGTAGGATTTAAAGTAGCAGTTATTCTTAGAACTTGCGAATCTCCGTTTGGGAATGTACCAATTGTCCATTTTCCTGTTGCAGCATTATAAAGTCCTTTTGTAGCGCTATAAGTAACAAAAGTATACCCAGAAGGTAGTAAATCGGTTATTTCTACACCAGAAGTATTCTGTGGACCATTGTTGGTTGCAATTATTTCAAAAATAACTGGCGAACCTACTAATGGAGTGGCATTGTTAACCGTTTTAGTTAACGATAAATCTGCAGCTTGAGCATTTGGAGTAACTGTCGCTGTTGCGTAATCGTCTTCTGTTGCAACACCGTTATTTGGAGTCGAATCAGGGTCAGGAAGTGCACTTGAAGTTACTTCGGCAACGTTAACGTAATTTCCTGTGGCATTTACTACAGCGAGAATCTGTAAAGTTTCTGATTTCCCATTAATTAGATTGCCAACTGTCCATAATCCTGTTGTAGGATTATAGGTTCCTGTAGAAATGGTAAAATTAGAGTAGGTATAGCCGCTTGGAAGTAAATCGGTAACCGTTATGCCCGATGTATCTTGCGGACCATTGTTAGTTACAACTATTTCAAAAGTAACTAAGGAGCCTACTAACGGATTAGTATTATTGACTGTTTTGGTTAAAGATAAATCTGCTGCTTGCGCAGTTGGCGTTATGGTAGCTGTTGCATAATCATTTTCTGTTGGAACACCATTATTAGGAGTTGAATTAGGATCAGGAAGATTAGCCGCTGTTACTTCGGCTATATTTACGTAATCGCCTGTGGCATTTACTGTAGCTGTAATTTGAAGTGTTTCAGATTCACCGTTTGCTAAATTACCAATATTCCATACTCCATTCGCAGGAGTATAAGTTCCTGTAGAAACTGTAAAACTGCTGAAGGTATATCCTGAAGGCAATAAGTCGGTTATTTGAACTCCTGAATTGTCTTGCGGACCATTATTGGTTATAACAACTGTAAAAGTAACTGATGAACCCGCTAATGGCGTTGCATTATTTACCGTTTTGGTTAAAGACAAATCAGAAGATTGGGCTGTTGGAGTAACTGTTGCTGTTGCATAATCGTCTTCTGTGGTAACTCCGTTATTGGGAGTAGAATCGGGATCAGGCTGACTGCTAGCTGTAATTTCGGCAGTATTTGTATAATTTCCCGCAGCATTAACTACAGCATTTATTTGTAAAGTATGATTTGATGCAACAGGCATATTTCCAACTGACCAAAGTCCTGTTGCGGCATCATAACTTCCAGCTGTTGCGGTATAAGATGCATAGGTGTAGCCTGAGGGCAATAAATCGGTTACTGCTACATTATCTGTGGCTTGCGGTCCTGCGTTATTTACCTGAAGGCTAAAAGTTACTTGTGAACCCACAAGAGGCGTAGTATTGCTTACTGTTTTAGTTAATGATAAATCGGCCGATGTTGTTATTGGTGTTGTTGAAGCTTCAGCATAATCATCTTCAGTTGTAATTCCGTTATTCGGAATAGAATCGGGATCAGGCTGGCTGCTAGCTGTGATTTCTGCACTGTTATTATAATTTCCTATTGAATTAACCAAAGCTGTTATCTGCAAAGTATACGAATCTGTGACTGGCATATTTCCAACATCCCAAAGTCCTGTACTAGGGTCATAAGTTCCAGTTGTTGCACTGTATGACACGTATGTATAGCCCGAAGGCAATAAATCTGTAACGGTAACGCCGTCTGCTTCTTGTGGTCCAGAGTTTGTAATCTGAATACTGAAGGTTACCTGAGTGCCCACAAGCGGAGTAGTATTGCTCACTGTTTTAGTCAGCGATAAATCTGCTGATGTTGGAATTGGCGTTGTTATCACCTCTGCATAATCATCTTCTGTTGTGATTCCGTTATTTGGAGTGGAATCAGGATCAGGAAGATTTGCAGCGGTAACTTCAGCTGTATTTAGATAAATGCCGTTTGGATTAACTCGGGCTACAATTTGAAGCGTTTCAGAATCACCAGCCACTAAATTGCCAACTGTCCATATTCCTGTGGCAATATCGTAGGTTCCTGTTGAAACAGTAAATCCGGTAAATGCGTAGCCAGATGGGAGCACATCGGTCACCTGTACACCAAAATTGTCTTGAGGGCCATTATTTGTTACGACAATTTCAAAAGTAGCAAGCGAGCCTACCAATGGTGTTGCATTATTGACTGTTTTTGTTAATGACAGGTCTGAAGATTGAGGGATAGGAACAGTAGTTGCCGTTCCATAATCGTCTTCAGTAGTTACGCCGTTGTTAGGTGTCGAATCAGGATCGGCAGTATCGCTATTTGTAACTTCAGCAATATTTGTGTAATCTCCTGTTGGGTTTACTATGGCATTGATCTGTAGTGTTTCAGACTCACTGCTTCTTAATATGTCTAATGTCCATAATCCCGTCGTATTATCATACGTCCCACTTGTGGCATTAAAACTACTATACGTATAACCAGAAGGCAATAAGTCGGTTACCTGAACAAGTGCTGCATCCTGCGGGCCGCTGTTTGTGGTTATAATGGTAAAAGTTACAGTAGATCCAACCAGCGGAGTTGGGTTGCTTACCGTTTTTGTTAATGATAAATCCGCAGAAGGAGGGATAGGTGTTACTACAGCATTGTCTTCATCATCTTCGCTTTGATCGCCATCATCATTATTAGGTGTACTATCAGGATCAGGAAGGTCGCTCGCAATTACTTGAGTTATATTGAGATAATTACCTGTCGGCAATACTTTGGCATCCAATATAAGAGACTCGGTAACACCAGAATCAACCGTTCCGACATTCCAAATTCCAGTAGTACTATCGTATGTTCCTGCAGAAGAGCTATAGTTTACATATTCGAAACCAGAAGGCAATAAATCGGCTACTTGTACTCCAGTGGCATTATTTGGACCGTCATTTGTTATTTTAAGTTCAAACGAAATTTGGCTTCCAACCACAGGGCTTGTATTGCCTGCAACCACATTTTTAACTAAAGATAAATCTGCAGATGGTCCGATAAAGATAATTTCGGCATCATCTTGATCATCTTCGGTAGGAATATCATTATTTGGGACACTGTCAGGATCAGGCAGATCGCTGGTTATGACTTGGGCAACATTCAGATAATTTCCTAAAGGATTAACAAAAGCATTAAAGGTAAGATTCACATTCGAATTAGCTGGAAGATACAGATTTCTCCATTCTAGAGTAGCAGTGGCCACCTGATAAGTGCCACCATTTGATACTGATCCCGGAATAAGCGTATAACCAACAGGAATAACATCTTTTACACCAACTCCAGTTGCATTTCCTGGGCCTAAGTTATTCACATTTATAGTGAAAGTAACTTGTTCGCCTGCTGCGGCTGAAGTAGGAGTGACGGATTTTGTAAGTTCTAAATCGGCTTGCTTCAGTGAAACAGAAGCTGTGGATATATCATCTTCTGTTGTAATACCATTTCCAGGCGTACTGTCTGGATCAAGCTGATCTGCAGTCTGAATCTCTGCCGTATTAAAGTAATCGTTCATAGATGTCACAACATTTACTTTAGCGGTAATTTGTAAAGTGAGCGTATTTCCATTGTTTAAATTGCCAACATTCCAAATTCCAGTAAGACTATTATATTTTCCGGCTCCATTGTCACTCACGTAAGTGTATCCAGGAGGAAGCTTTTCTGAAACCGTTATTCCAGTTGCATTATTTGGTCCGCTATTAGTCACCGAAATGGTAAAAATGACATTGTCATTTATGCTAACTGTACTAGGAGAAACTGTTTTTTTAAGCGATAAATCGGCTAAATCTAGTACTACAGTAGCACTGTCTTGATCATCTTCCGTAGGGTTTTGATTATTTGGCGTACTGTCAGGATCAAATTGATCAGAGGCGATAACCTCTGCGGTATTTACGTAGGATCCTCCTGCAGGTAATATGGTAGCTTTAAATGATAAATTTAAGATACTACCGCTTGGAATGGTCAAATTACTCCAAGTAATCGTATTATCGCCAACATTGTATATTCCTGCCGAAGTAACAGATCCTGCAACAAGTGCAAAGCCAAGGGGAATATAATCACGTACGGCAACATTGGTGGCTGTAACAGATCCGCCTAGTGCATTGTTGTTGAAAACATTAATATTGAAAGTAACTACGTCACCAGCACTTCCTGTTGTAGGGGTTACAGTTTTGGTTAATTCAAGATCCGCTACAGCGAGTATTCTAAGCGTCATAGTATCAGATGAAGCTGTACAGTTTCCGTTTGTTACGTTCCATTGAAGTGTATAGATGCCAGGAATAGTCCCAGTTACTGCAGTTGTCGGACTGGTAGGATCTGTAAATCCTATTGTGCTCGGGCCTGCTACTTGAGTCCAGCTGCCAGTGCCAACTGTTGGAACAACAGCATTCATATTGATAGGAGAAAATTGAGGCACAGTCTGATCTGGCCCTGCATCAGCAGTTGAAGGATTCTGATATATCGTTACAAGAACAGAATCCTCAGAGAAACATCCGTTTAAATTAGTTGTAGTTACGGTCCACTTAAATTCATACGTCCCAGGGATTAGCCCTAGCATTAATGAATTTTCATTATTTGGAGATGCAATTCCAGCTGTGTTTGGACCAGAAACCTGTGTCCATGTTCCTAAACCTGATGTTACCGTAACAGCATTCATAGTAGCACTGGTCAAATTGCAGAGTTCTTGATCAGGACCAGCGTTTGCTATAGATGGCGGGACATCATTGAAAGTTATTTCCACCTGATCTGAAGTAGGCTGACATAGTGAAGGATTCGTAAAAGGACCATTAGTAACTGTCCATGTTAAGATATAAGTTCCTAAAACATTAATATTGGATAAAGTAGTAACAGGACTGTTCGGATTGTCAATCACTGCAGCTCCTCCAGGAGGCTGAGAGAAAAACGTCCAAGTTCCAATACCAACCGTAGGAGGAACCGCCGCAGTCTTATAAGTAGTCTGACAGGCAACGGTATCATCAGGACCTGCATTGGCAGCACTTGGCGGTGCGTTCATTTCTATTCGCACAATATCTGAAAGAGTTCGGCAATCATTGCTTTTGAATACCCATTCGAGGATATAAAGCCCTGGAACGGTTAGATTTGAGACTGTTGTCAATGGTGCTGTTGGAGTATCAATAACAGCTACACTTCCAGTGGGCTGATAAACAAATCGCCATTCAAATGTTGTAACATCTGGAGGGGGAGTATTTCCGCTCATGGTTGCAACACCGCCAACATCACTAATACATAATGTTTGGTCTGGACCTGCGTCTGGATCAATACTGGCACCGCTAAAAACAGTAATATTTACAGAATCTGAAGTTCCGCTACATGTAGCGCCATTTGGAAATGTAGTAGTGCTGGTAGTGAATGTAAAGACATAATCATTTCCAGGAACTACAGTTGCATTAGCAATATAGCTATTTGATGGAGACTGTGTAATGATAACATCAGCGGGGTTTCCTGTTGTACTGGTCAGTGACCAAGTTCCTGTTGAATTTTCGTTGGCTATAAGCTGTACACTTGTAACATCACAATAGGTTTGGTCTTGTCCCGCATTTGCTGCTGGGTCAACTACTACAACTACATCATCAAAACTGCCTGGACATAAAAAGATGCTTTTTGCAGTTATCGTCCATCTAAATGTATATGTACCTGCTATAAGACCATTAATTTCTGTATTTGGATTGGAAGGGTCTACAATTAGAGGCTGATTGGGAGAACCAGTAAGTACAGACCACTGGCCTGATTCGAAAAAGCTATCATAGGCATTGCCTGCCATGGTAACTGTACTGTTGTTGCATATATTTTGATCTGGACCTGCTGCAGCCTGATCAGGAGGAAGTCCGATAGTTAGATTGATATCGTCAAATGCCTGACCACAAGTACCAGCATCAACTGTCCATCTGAAAATGTAATATCCACTGTAGGAGAAAGTAAAAACAGCATTTGGATCATGAATATCGCTTATGGTGTAATTTCCAACGCCAGAAATTCTTGTCCATGTGCCAGTTGATCCGCCACTTTGTGTAGCAGCCATTATTACCGTATCACCGCAAGTTTCCTGATCCGGTCCCGCATCAGCAATTGGGGGAGTTTGTGCAACAGTAACAGATACGCTGCTTTCGCTCGGAAGACAGGTTCTAAACCTTGAAATGATTGACCATGTAAAAATATAAGTTCCATTTCCAGGAACGGTTACCATTGTGTTTGGATCATTTACGTCTGCAAAAACAACTCCAGCCGATGGTTCAACGCTCCAAGTACCAAAATCGGTTAGCGCCGGTGTGTTTCCGCTAAGATTAAAAGTGGTTGTTCCTGAAGAATAGCAGGCATCTGGTCCAGCATCTGATGTCGTGGGCGCATTGTTATTATCAGTTATGATAGTTACGGTATCAGAAACGGAGCTACCGCAAGAAGGTCCTGGATGCGAATAAGCAACTGTCCATTGCAATTCATATGTGGAAGATGGCGTTAGAAAGCCAGATGCAATGGCATTCGGATCATTCACATCTGAAAAAGTAATTGTATCTGGACCCGAAACTTGGCTCCAGGTTCCGAATTCGCCAGCTGAAGCTTGGACAGCGGTAAGGGGTACTTGCGAACCAGCACAAGTAACTTGGTCAATTCCAGCATCTACATCGTCTATAGAACTGTCAGAAACGTAAACAGTTACTGTCGCCACTGAAAAACCACATGTAGCACCGCCTCCTTTTGTGATGTATTGGAAGACATAGGTCCCAGAAATAAGATTGCTAACTGGTGTATCGACTGCAAAATTATCATCAATTACAGCTGTATTAGGACCGCTGAGCTGACTCCAAAAATGCAAGCCGTCATCTGTGCTTACTCCAGAAAGAACAGTTGTTGTATCACCGCAGGGCAGACTAACATCGGTTCCTGCATTTGATGGCGTAGGATCTCCAGAAACCAAAATGTTGAGGGTATCAAAACCATAATCACATTCTACAGTTAATGCTCCTCCTTGTTTTCTGATAAATTCAACTGTATATTCCCCAGGTGCAGTAAGAGTCAGAGTAAGTGAATTTCCAACATCTGCCAATGCAGTAGGAAAAGGCCCTAAAGGAGAGAGCGGAGGGCCGCTAACGATACGGTATTGATTGGAACCAGTTCCAGTTACTGTGAGTGGAATTGTAAAGACAGTTGCATTACAGCTTCCTACAATGTCTTTTCCATCATTTGCCACAATAGTCCTAGTTTGTCCATTATACTGGACAATATAATCTTTGGTGAAGATACAGCCTGTATTGGTATTTGTGAGAGTATAACGAAAACGATACGGATCCCCTCCCTGAAAAATATTGGTTACCAATGTGGTAGGGTTTGTTGGCGATACAATTACAGCGCCACTGTCGCCAGAGATCTGAGACCAAGCGACCGTTTCACCTGCGTACAGAGGAGTCTGCGCAACAAGAGTTACCTGATTTATAGTATTGTCGCAAAAATAGATGTTTTCGTCTCCGCCTGGCAGCTGTGTTACATCCTGAGTTGCAGGCGGTACAGTGATTACAACCGTATCATTTCCCGAAGCGCAAGGACCAGTAACTGTCCATCTGAAAGTATAAGTGCCTTCAACCAGATTTGAAATTCCTGTATTATTGGCATTTGGGTTGGCTATAGTTGGTGTATTAGGTCCGCTTACAAATGTCCATTGCCCATTTTGGCCATTAAGTCCGCAGCCACCATAAGTGCCATTTAAGTTAGTTGATTGCGTTGTAGTGTAACAATTGCTTAAAGTCTGGTCTGGACCTGCTGAAACAGGTTTTACTCCTCCATAGTTGGTTACGGTTATTTGAGAAGTGGTTCTGCAACGTTGTCCAGGAGCATATTCTGGCCCTTCAATAACCCATTGAAGTGTTGTAACGCCACAGCTAGTTTCGGGTAGAGTGATGGTTGAAGTGGCTAGATTAGGAAAATTAATGACAACTCCTGCATTATTGGCTCCTACGATTTCCCAATATCCTGTTTCTCCTGTGTTTTGCGGAGTATTTGCAATAATAGCCAATGTGCCATTGTTATTGGGACAGCTTGCGATATTGGCGCCAGCATTAGCCTTTGTTATGGGTTTAACATTTACTACTTTATCCTGATATGACACGATACCATCACCGCAGGTTGCACTATATCTAAAGATATAAGTATTGCCTCCTGTATAGCCTGAAATTGTTGTGCTTGGACTAGTTGGCGAATTGATTGTTACTGCAGGTCCCGAAATCTGTGTCCATTTGACTGTGCCGATAATTGGACTCGGATTATTTCCAGTCAAAACCAGTGCGTCTGTCTCACAAATGGTTTCATTTAAAACTCCAGCATTTACAGTACAGTTTTGAGCATTGGTTTGATAAATAGTAAGGAAAACTACTAATGCAGTAAAAGCCAGTTTTTTTGATAAAGTGCAAATTCTCCAGGAAAAATAAAATTGTGCCATAAGCAATCAGGAATAAAAAAGGCAGCACAGCAATTTATAACCACCTTAAATTAATAAATTGATTTAAGCATTAATGTGTAGTTATCTTAATCTGATTTTGGGGAATACTCAAATTTAAAGAAACAAAGTCAGGAAATTTTTTTTTCTATGTTGCAGATTATAAAATGAAACACGAAAAACAGGTTTTGGAACAATAAAATGGAATATCATCAAATAAAAATGCTTTAATAATATTCTAAATCGTAAATCCTTTTATCTGATTTAAATCGAAATTTTGCAATTCAGTATTCATTATGACGGAGAAAAAACAGCTGTAAAAAGGCTGTAAAGGCGTTTTTAATTTTGTAAAAGCAATGGTAAAAAACTTAACATTGGATAAGTGTCTGATTTGTAAATGAATACAATCTGGTTTTTATGCTCATGAAAAACTTAACATTGGCGAATAGGTTTTTCAATCTATCTTTGTTTATTATTTTTTGATGTTAATTTAATGATTTAATAACATTAAAAATTAGTTTAATCCAAAATAAATTTAATCAATTTCTTAAAATTAACAGAATAATGGCAAAAGAAGTGCTTACTAATGAAATCGATCAAGAGGTAGAAGCTAGTCAAGTTATCTCTAATGATGAAAACGAGCAAAAAGATGCTCTGGTTCCAGAATCTGAAGCGGTTGAAACTCTAGAAAAACCTAAACCAAAAAGAGCTCCGAGAAAAACTGCAGAAAAAGAAGAAAGCACAAATGAGGCAGTGCAAGAACCAAAACAGGCAGAAGAAGGAGAGGAAACTACATCTGAATTAGCGGAGACATCAGAAGAAAAAGAAGACCAGCCAAAATCTAAAAAAAATAAAAAAGTGAAAGAAAAAGAGAAAAAAGAAAAACTGAAAAAGAAAAAAGCTACAGCTAAGAAAAAAGACAAAAAGAAAGAGAAGGCTAAAAAAGCAAAACTAAAAGCGAAAGCTAAAAAGAAAGCCAAAGCTAAAAAAGCTAAAGAAAAAGCAAAGGCAAAAAAGATAGCTAAAAACAAAGCGAAAAGATCGAAAGCTAAAAAGAATAAGAAGAAATAATGGAGAATTAACAATTGATAATTCGAATTGTCAAGCTGAGAGAAATCGAAGCTTCTGCAATATTTATAAAGCCACAGATTATAGGATTGATACAGATTTTAAGAAATCATTTTAATCCTAATAATCTGTGGCTTTTTATTAACGTCTTGCGTTAAAAATAAAAAATTGATACTCATAACTCATAATTCACAACGTACTATTTTCTGCTTTTTTCTTTATTGCGAGTTTGTCTATTTTTTGAAGAAATTCTGGATCAAATTCAGAATAGGCTTTTAATCTGTATTTTTCGTCCCTGATTTTCATAACTAGACGAATTTTCTGCACCATCATCCAGATAGGTTCGTAACGTTTATGTCCTAGTAAATATTGAATTTTGAGAATGGATAATCTTCTGTGCGAAAGCGTCATCAATTCAATGCAGATCATCCAGTATCGAATCGGAAGATTGGAGTTTTCCATTACAGTGCCTGAGCGCAGGCTAGTGCGGCTGCCACATTTGCGACACTGAAATTTTAAATCATTCTGACGGAAAGAATGCGTATTATGTCCGCATTTCCTGCATAAAAGTCCGTTTTCTAAACGTTTGTTTTTAAGCTCTTCAATACAGGTTGCTTCATCAGAATATTTTTCAAAATAGGTGCGTAGCTCCATCTATACAAATCCATTATTTACATTTCGAAATATAAAATATTTTAAAAAGAAACGAATAACAATTTGTATAAAAAATAAAGAGGAATATCCGTTCTCGAATATTCCTCTTTACAAAGGTAAAATTGTGTTATAATTTAGCTACTATTTCTTTTTTGTATTTATTAAGGATAGATTTTGTCATACCTAAATTAGCTTTTGTAGAATCTACAGCCAGGTAAATAAAATATTCCTGATTGTCAGATACATCAATGATGTGAATCTGAGAACTTAGCGTTATCATGATGTTGTCAATTACCTGGTCTTTTAATCCTAAAGCTTTAATAGCATTCATTTTTGCTTTTACCACTTCTAGATTATAAGCCGATGCTAACTCAGGATCAAAATCTGCTACTACAGATTGAGAATAGTATGACATGCCGCTTGCAATTTCAGCTACAGAAACTGCGATGAACCCTGGGACGTTCTTTTTTAGGTCTTCCCCAAATTGAGTTAAAAAATCAGACATAATTTTAGAATTTTAGTTGTTGTAAATAAGATTGAATAGTTTTGGATAAAAGCAAAATTAGGGATACAATATTATTTAATTATCCGTATTGCGTACCTTTTTTTATACAATAATTAAAAAATAACATAAGTCTGATAAAATTGGTTTTTTGTTTTTTAAACTGGATTTCGTTTTGGATTGAAAATGAAATAATTAAACTAAAAATGCTTTTGAAAAAAGTACTGGTGTACCTTTCAAAAGCATTTTCTTTTAAGCAAAAATTAATTTTTTACTTAATTACTGTTATAAATTCTTCTTGAGCAGTTCTTACTTTTTTCAAGTTTACCAACCAGTCATTTGCATCATCTCTATAACCAAGAGGTAAAACTAACACACTTTTTAAACCAAGTTCGTTTAAACCTAAAAGTTTGTCTACTTCAGACGGAATAAAACCTTCCATTGGAGTTGCGTCTACTTGCTGTTCAGCCGCGGCAGCGATTGCAATACCAAACGAAATATAAGCTTGTTTTGCCGCATGGTTAGCGTGCCATTCCTGACCTAGAGGCTCATACATTCCCCAAAGTCTTTGCTTGTATTCGTCCATTGCATCAGCAGGAATTCCTCTTTCAGCAATGGTTTTGTCAAATACGGCAGAAATTTTCTCTAAACTGTAACCATCCCAAGCAGCCCAAACCAAAACGTGAGAAGCGTCTGTAACTTGGCTTTGATCAAAACTTACCGCTCTTAGTTTTTCTTTAAGCTCTTGGTTTGTAATGACAAAGATTTTATAAGGTTGTAAACCAGAAGAAGAAGGTGCCAGTTTTGCAGCTTCCAGAATATAATCTACTTTTTCTTGTGGAACAGCTTGTCCGTTCATTTTTTTTGTAGCATAACGCCACTTTAGTGCATCTATTAAGGCCATTTTTTTTAATTGATTAAAATTGTATTCAAATGTAAAAACTTTAAGTGTATTTTTGTCATAAGATTACCAAAAGTAACTGTAACATAGAGGTAACCTACTAATATAATATGATAAAAGAACCCATACACGATAAAAAATCGTGCAATCAGCATATTATGGCAGTCCATGACGCCATGTATATTTTAAACGGAAGATGGAAAATTTCTATTATTGCATCACTATGCTTCAATACATTGAGATTTACCGACTTATTGCGAGAAGTGGAAGGCATTTCTGGGAAAATGCTGAGCAGGGAATTGAAAAACCTTGAAGAAAATCAGCTGGTAACGAGAACTGTTCTCAATACACAGCCTGTTACGGTTGAGTATGAGTTAACAGAATACGGACATACCTTAAAAGAGGTTATTGATTCTCTTGCAAAATGGGGGCATAACCATAGAAAGAAAATTACAGGCAAAGATTAGTCTTTGCTTTTTATTTCAATGGCTTTTTGAAAAAATCCCTGACGAGTTAAATTCTGTTCTGCTTCTTCAATTGCTCGTAAAAGATTGTTTTGAGTGTTGGTAATTTCGTTTAATGCTTTTGTCATAATGCTCCAAACGGGTTGCATTTTAGAAACCAGTTCTTTTCCTTTTGCTGTCAAAATGATCAATCTCTTGCGTTCGTCTTGTTTGTCTTTTTTAGAGCTGATGATTTTCTCTTTTTCCAATTCTTTTAATAAACTGATCGTCGAAGGGTGGCTGTAGCCAATTTCGCTAGCAATTTCAACCACACTCAGCATTTCTTTTACATGTAGCGTGTAAATTACGGGAAACCATTTTGGTTCAAAATCAATATTAAAATAACTGTAAATCTGTGCGCCGTCTTTGCGCAATTGTTCGCTCAGACGCTGCAAACGTGTTGATATGGCCAAAATGCCTATTTCGTCAATTATATTCATTGTTATGGATTTAGTATTAAATGGCAAAAAACATTGTCAGGTTTCATTAACGGAAAATCAGCAGGAAGCGTTTCTTTTGGTATTGTTGCAAAGTTGTTCTTTTCATAAAAGCGCAAAGCAGCTTGCAATAAAGAAACCGTTCCTAAATATAAGTTTTTAATTCCGTTTTCTTTGCTATATTCAATTAATTGCTCCAATAATTGCTGGGCAATTTGAAATTCTTTTCCTCTGAATTCTTTCTTGACAAACATTTTTCTGATGGCTGCAGCTTCTGGATTAAATTTTACCAAAGCAATTGTGCCAACCAACTTTCCGTCAATAAAAGCGCCTAAAAATGTACCGCCCGATTTGAAATAAAAGTTTTGGATATCTAATAAATCTGGCTGATCTGCTAAAGTTATCGGTACATTGAATTCTTTTTGCTGAATGTTTAATATGAGATCTACGATTTCATTTTCGTACTCATTCTGTATAGGTTTAATCTGCATGGCATTTTAAAATTAAAATATGAGTACAAAACTACGTAGTTAACTACATATATCCAAGCGAAAAACTGCTGAACCCAGCAGTTTTAAGTGTTTTTTATGATTTATTACAATTTTTTTATTCTTTTTTTATTCTTTAACTAAAACAATAACAGCCTTATAACCCGTGCCAACATTCCATTCGCTTGACGAAATAACTTGGCCTTTATCGTCATAAACCTTAAATTCGGCTGTATTTGGAGAAGCAAAACCTTCGTTTAAGGCTTCGATATCAATTTTATTGATTCCTTTTTCCAAGTTTATTTTGACACTTTTAAAATCGCCGTTCAAAAAGACTTCAGGTTCAATAACTTTATCGTTCAAATATACTTTTACTTTATCTCCGTCTACAAAAGCTGCATCTCGGTACATTATAGTAGAAGTAACGGCAGTAGTGTTGAAATTGCCTAAAAACTGATTTCTTCTATAAAATATTCCCTCAACATTGGCTTCCGGCTTATAAAGATTAGTGTTTTTAAATAATTCGTCTGGATTAACCTGCAATGGAGCTGGCTTCTCGATAGGCGCTGGTGGGTTTTCTTTGGGAGCAGCTTCTGCTGGAGGAATAACTTCTTTTACAGGAGATTTTTTTGCTGGAATTGATTTGAATTTATTATCCAATTCCTGAGCAAAACTGTGCATTGAAAAAGAAGCAAAGGCAATTATCAAAAATATTTTTTTCATGTTTTTATACTATTTAATCTTGTGTGGTATTGATTTAAAAAAATTAGATGCATCATAATCTTTTATATATAAACATTTTATAAAACCAATTATTGTCTTATAAATGGTTATTTTTCTAAAAATTAACTTTTCCGTTTTAGGCTTTCTAATAAAAAATGGACTTATTGCAAAGTGGTTTTTGAATCCTTTTTGTTGTTTTTAAAATACTGAATATCAATATTGTATATTTGTGTGTAACCAAAACAAATATGCTATGATCAAGTTTAGTTTAGCTTTTCTTTTTTTGACAATTGGTGTTTTTGCTCAAGAAAACAAAGCAGATTCTGCTATAAAGAAGCAGATTGAAGAGTATAATGCTTCTTTTGCCACCGCTTTTATAAATGGAAAACAAGAAGATTTGGTAAAATCTTATACCGATCAAACCCTATTTATGCCAGAACACAGCAGGCAGCGAGTGGGTAAAGAAACTATTCGAGATTTCTACAAACAATGGCTGGCACAGGCAAAAGTCAGTGCTTACCAAAGAACTATTTTAGAATTGCAAGACCTCGGCAATTACGTTTTAGAGATTGGAACTTTCGCTGAAAACTTAAATGTAAACGGACAGAATCCGTTTTCGTATTCTGGAAAATATTCAGTTTTATGGAAAAAGTCTTCCAATAGGAGCTTGCCTCCAACAATTGTCGCAGAAATTTGGGGTTCGGCAAGCTATTTTGATGATAAAAATATTCCGAATATAGACGATACCGCAGTGCCGCCAACGAAAGAATATATTCCGACTGACAAATTAACTTTAGAAGTAAAAGAAAGAAATAATAGAATTAAAGAATTAGTTCAGAATAGGCAAGGAGCAGAGCATGCCAAAATGTTTATGCCAGATGCCATGTATTTGACTTATTATACTCCGATTCTTTCTGGTGAAAAAGAGATTACAGCCTATTTTACAGAACACGAAAAGCCTGGCACATTGCGTATTGAACAGATTTCTATTCAAACTTCAAATATCATTTATGCCCAAAAAGCCATTGTAGAATTTGGCTTTTATAACGTTGATTGGCGTGACGGCGAAAAAAACGGAAATGTAAAAGGAAAAAGCATAAATGTTTGGAAAAAAAATAGTGATGGAGAATTATTGCTTTTTCGCCAGATGGTAAATCATGATTAAAAAATTAAAAATTCTAATTTGAAGTTAGAGAAACTATACGTTGTGCTAGTCTATTTTTTAGGTTTTAAAAAACATTTGAAAGGGAATTTTCCGAATGCTTCAGAGGAATATCGGTAGAAGTTTTTTAAAAAGATCCTTATATTTACGATACAAAATTTCTAAAATCATGAAAGCATTAGTAATTGGAGCTACGGGCGCTACAGGAAAAGAGCTAGTTAACCTGCTATTGGAAAATAATGATTACGAAGCAGTTTCGATTTTTGTAAGACGTCCAATAGAAAAATCACATCCAAAACTCACAGAACATATTGTTGATTTTTCAAATGTAGCTTCATTTCAGAACGTAATTTATGGAGACGTTCTTTTTTCTTGTTTGGGAACCACGCTGAAAGATGCAGGTTCAAAAGAAAAACAATGGAAAATCGATTATGATATTCCGGCCGAATTTGCAGCTGTTGCAAAACAAAATAAGGTAAAATCTTTGGTATTAGTTTCTTCGTACGGAGCCTCAGCCAAAAGCAGTGTATATTATTCTATGATGAAAGGAAAACTAGAAGAATACCTCCAAGAGCTTCATTTTTCTCAATATATTATTTTTAGACCTGGACCTCTAATTCGTGAGAATACAGATCGTTTGGGCGAAAAGATTTCAGTTAAAGTAATAAAATTCTTTAACGCAATTGGACTTTTTAAAAATCTGAAACCAATTGCAACCTCATTTTTAGCTGAGAAATTAGTAAAATCACCCAAAGCGCTTCCTGAAGGAATGACAATATTGGAATTAAACAGTATTCTTAAATTGTAACATAAATTTGATAATAGAAAATTGAAAAAAGAATAAATAAGTAATCTAAACCGTAATACTTAAGTCTTTGTGGATATAATTTTACAATAAACTCTATGCTGGACAAGGGTTTTAGACTATTTTACTTTATCTTTATACTTTTTACTGCGCCAAAGAAATGAACAATAATTACCCCATTCCAGAAAACGAACTACAGCGTTTAGCAGCTCTAAAACGCTATAATATACTTGATACGCTCCCAGATGATGCTTTTGACGATGCAACAAAACTTGTCGCTTATATTTGCGGCGTGCCAATTGCGCATATTTCTTTTATTGATGAAAACAGGCAATGGTTTAAATCGGAGATTGGAATAGGCGTTTCTGAAGTGCCGCGTGAAATCAGTTTTTGCCAGTATACCATCTTGGACTCTAAAATGACAGAAATAAACGATACCTTACTTAATGATCGTTTTAAAGATGATCCTAATGTTACTGGAGGTTTTAATATACGATTTTATGCAGGGGTACCGCTTACAACGCCAGACGGGTATAATATTGGAACATTATGTGCTATTGATCATGAAGCCAAAGTATTGAATGAAAATCAGCGTAATGCACTTTCTATTGTGGCCAAACATGTTATTACTTCATTGGAATTAAGCACAAAAAACAATCAATTGTATACGCAGCGAAAAATCGCAGAACGAGCGGTTTTGGCAAGAGATAGTTTTTTGGCCAATATGAGTCATGAAATTAGGACGCCTCTTAATGCAATTATTGGTTTTACAGATCTGCTGGCACAAACAGAACTCGATGATACACAGCGTGATTATATAGGAAATGTCCAAATTGCGGGCGAAAATTTACTTTTGATAGTAAATGATATTCTGGATCTTTCAAAAATGGAGTCTGGAAATTTACCAATCGAATCCGAGCCATTTAATTTGAAGAAAACCCTCAGACACGTTTATAGTTTGCTGAAAGTAAAAGTGCAGAAGGAAGTTGAGTTTAATCTTTTTCTTGATGCTGAATTGCCAGACATGGTGATTGGAGATCAAGGAAGGCTCAATCAAATATTGGTAAATCTCATTGGAAATGCGCTGAAGTTTACAAATGAAGGAGAAGTGACCGTTTCGGTAAAGAAAATTGAGGAGACTGAAGACAGCTATTCGTTTAAATTTTCTATTAAAGATACTGGGATTGGAATCGCAAAAGATAAGCTCGAAACTATTTTTGAAAGGTTTACGCAAGGTGAGGAAAGCACAACGCGAACATTTGGAGGCACAGGACTCGGATTGAATATAGTAAAACAGCTAGTCGAACTTCAGAAAGGAGAAGTTCATGTAAAAAGTACCTTAAACCGTGGTTCGGAATTTTTCTTTACCCTGTCATATAAAAAATCAAACGCTAGGGAAGCAGAAGTCAAAACTGTTTCTAATAATGATTTGGGAAATCTTAAAATATTGCTCTGCGAAGACAATGTTTTAAACCAAAAGCTTGCAAAAAGCGTAATTAATAATTTTGGTTTTGATTTGGATATTGCACAAAACGGTGAAGAAGGCATCGAACTTTTGTCTCAAAATGAATATGATCTGGTTTTAATGGATTTACAAATGCCCGTTAAAGATGGCTACCAAACCACAGAATATATTAGAAATGAAATGAATTCCGCCATTCCGATTATTGCCATGACAGCACATTCTCTGGTAGGAGAGCAGGAGCGATGCTACAAAGTAGGAATGAATGCTTATGTGCCAAAACCGTTTAAGCAGTCCGTTCTTTTAAAAGCCATAAAAACGGTAATGTCACCAGACGCTGATGCGCATCATAAGAGAATTATTGATATGTCTTTTCTAGATGAAATGTCTGGAAACGATCCAGAATTTAAAAAAGATATGATTAATCTTTTTATTGAAAAAATTCCGAATCAAGTGGCACAGTTAGAAGAAGCATTTAAGGAAACTGATTACGACAACGTAAGGAAACTGGCGCATAATATGAAATCAAGCATGGATATTTTTATGCTGCAGGATTTGAGCAATTGCCTGTCAATTATTGAGGAAGAAGCGTCATATGGTAAATTTACGGCAGACGTTTTAGATAAAATGAATATTTTCAGTTGTGGAATTGAGGAAGTCGTTAAAATTTTAAAAGAGTTATGATATAACGGAAATATACTGTAGTTTTATAGTAATAATGAATATGATTTAGTTTGTCCCAAAGAGAAAAAATTAAAAAATGAGAATTATTGTAGCCGAAGATAATGATATCCTACGCAAATCGTTGTCTTTTTTCTTAGAGTCTAAAGGATTTAATGTTGACCAGTTTTCTGATGGTAAAGAGGCGCTGGAGGCGATCGAAAAAGAAAACTATGATTTGATATTGACCGACATAAATATGCCAGGAATAAGCGGGATGGAAATTACCCAGCATGTTAGAGAGAACCTTAAATCTGATATTCCTGTCATTATATTAACTTCTTCGGGTGTTGAGCAGACAGAGCTTGATTCTTTTGACATTGGAGCAAACGAATTTATTGCTAAGCCTGTAAGTCCGGCTGTGCTTTTAGTGAGGATTAATAAACTGCTAAAGACTCGAATATGATGAAGTTGGTATATTATTCTATTTTCCTGCTTTTTATTTCTACAATTGCAATTGGCCAAGAAATCAATGTTGATGTGATTCTGGCAAATGCAAGGCGTGAAGCCGAAAAAGAAAATTATGATAAAGCATTGTCGCTGATAGAACCCCTTCGCGCAAAATATCCTGAAAACGAGGATGTGCAGACTTTTGCGGGACGAATTTACAGCTGGAAAAAGGATTATAAAACGGCAGTAAAAGTTTTGTCTCCCATGGCAGACAGAAACAATCCTAATCCTGAGGCTTTGCAAGCGCTTATAAATGTGTATTTCTGGACAGAAGATTATGAAAAATGCATTTTGTATTGTGATAAATATCTTGCCATCGATCCCAAATCGGTTGAGGTTTTGAAGATTAAGGCCACGTGTCTTGAGAAATTAAACCGCGATCAGGAAGCATTAGATGTAATAGACAAAGCCTCTTATATTGATAATAGCACTCAAGCTTTTAGAGGAATCCGTACGCTTATTGGGCGCAAAGCCAAAAATGCAGTTTCGTTTTCTTATCTAAATATTTCGACATCAAATCCTGGACAGTCTCCGTTTCATTATGGATACGCAGAGTACTCGCATAAATTCAGTAAATCAGCGATTGTAGGAAGGGCAAATATTGGAAACATCAGCAACGAAACTCAAATGCTTTTTGAAACCGATTTTTATCAAACCTTTTCAAACAAAAGTTATTTGTATGCAAATGCTGGAGTATCAACAGGAAAAACCATATTTCCTGTAGCAAAAGGAGGTTTGGAATATTATTTTGCTCCACAGAAAAAGTTTGATTTTTCGCTTGGAGCAAGATTTATGCATTTTGATACAGACGATATTACCTTGCTGACAGGACAAGCGACATACAATGCAGGAGTTTATAATTTTGCTTATAGACCTTATTATGATATTTCAAACGAACTTTTTTCTCATGTTTTAAGCGTTCAGCGCGTAAATGAAGAAAAAGAACGCCTTATCAGATTGGAATTGCAATACGGAAATGTTCCATATCTGTATCTCTACAATAGTTTTACACAGCCATTAAAAGCTTATCGTGTCGGACTTCAATATCAGCATCGTTTTGGGGATTCGTTTTTTGTGCGCCCGATTTTTCTTTATGAATATGAGGAATATATTCCCAGCGAATATAGAAACAAGTTTAATGTACAGTTAATTGTAACAAAACGTTTTTAAGATGACAGAATTCTGGGAACTATATAAAAACGGCCAGTGGGAAGTGCCTTTTCTTACTTTCTCCATTTATCTGTTCTTAGCGGGTTCACTTATTCTGTATCTTATTATAGTAGCCAGCAGAAATGGTAAAATCAAAAAAGAACGTCTTAGCAAAGAATACAGTGTTGTGATAGATAAAGTATTATCGGCTGTCATTTTTGAGAATATTTCTTTTGCTGAAGTAAAAAAAGACAAAAATTTTCTTGTGCTTTTTGACATGCCTTTTTTTAGAGAAGTTTTAATGGAATCCCTTATCAATCTGCATAAAAACTACGAAGGAATTTATGCTCAGAAATTGGAAGAGTTTTATAAAGATTCGGGATTAATAAAATCTTCGTTCCGAAAGCTTAAAAGCTTGAAATGGGAGGTAAAATGCAAAGGAATTACTGAATTGGCAGAATTTAATATTAAAGAAGCATTCGATCAGATTATTGCTTACTCTAAAGCGAGAAAAAAAACACTAAAGATTGTGGCATTAAATGCCGCTATAAAACTTGAAGGTACTGAGAGTATAAAATATTTGGTAGACCATTTAGATCCCATAGACGATTGGATGCAGCTGAATATTATTGGCGCTTTCAAAAAACATGATGTTGGTGATAGAGAAGGAATTGAACATTTGTTAGAATCGCAAAACACCACTGTAATTGCGCTTGGATTAAAACTTATAAAAGAACTTAAACTAACACAGAAACTTCCTTATGTAGTTCAGTTAGCAGACAATACTTCAAACACGGTAATTAAATACAAAGCACAGAGTCTTTTACAGACCTTAACAGCATAATCTTATAAGAAAATGACTTTTTTTAATACTGAAATAACGTGGTTTTTGGATGTATACATACTCCTGATTCTTGGTTACGCCATACTAATTATGTCTTCTTATTTAATGCTGGCTTATATTTCTACAAAAGAGCTTAGAAAATATCTCAAACGAAACAGTTTTGTTGATTATGATGTGCTCTTAACCAGCGAGTTTGCACCAAAACTTTCGCTTATTGCGCCCGCTTACAATGAAGGTCTTACCATCGAAGAAAATGTAAAATCTCTACTTTCTCTGAATTATAATAATTATCAGGTCATCGTGGTAAACGATGGAAGCAAAGACAATTCGATGGAAATCTTAACCAAAACCTACGATTTGGTTTTAACCGATTTAGACTTTCATCCACAAATTGAAACCAAAAAGATTAGAGGAATTTATACTTCTAGAAATGCAGCTTTCAAAAAACTGATTGTTGTTGATAAAGAGAATGGAGGAAAAGCAGATGCATTAAATGTCGGACTTAATATTGCTCAAAACCCCTATGTGGTTTGTATTGATGTCGATTGTATTCTAGATAAAGATTCGCTTTTAAAACTCGCAAAGCCATTTTTAGAGTCGTACGGAAAACGTATTATTGCTACTGGTGGGGTGGTGCGAATCGCTAATCAGTGTGTGATAAAAAATGGACGCTTGGTAGAAGTGAATGTTCCAGATGTAATGCTTTCGAGAATTCAGGTTTTAGAGTATCTGAGAGCTTTCCTTTTAGGAAGAATGGCTTGGGGAAAACTAGACGGATTATTGCTGATTAGTGGTGCTTTTGGCGCTTTTGACAAAGAAATAGCCATACTTTCTGGTGGTTACAGCACCAAAACGGTCGGAGAAGATATGGAACTTATAGTAAGAATGCGCCGTTATATGCTGGATAATAAATTGCCTTATTCTGTAAGTTACATTCCAGATCCGCTTTGTTGGACAGAAGCACCTGAGGATTTCAAAATATTCAAAAAACAGCGTTCCCGATGGATGAGAGGTACAATAGAAACATTAAGCATTCACCGCAGAATGTTTCTTAATCCAAAATATAAATTACTAGGAATGCTAAGCGTGCCGTATTGGACTTTGTTCGAATTTCTAGCGCCTGGGA
>Ga0209370_1000425_pt1 | contig 59275 bp, 54 predicted proteins | sample AgamicAtPrz_FD_187164 | JGI IMG/M metagenome (GOLD analysis project Ga0209370, IMG submission 187164) | Agave microbial communities from Guanajuato, Mexico - At.P.rz (SPAdes) (version 2) | ecosystem: Host-associated > Plants > Phyllosphere > Phylloplane/Leaf | place: Guanajuato, Mexico...
CGAGGCGGCAGACGTGGCGGTAGTTGAGCAGGGTGATGGCCGCCTGGTACTGGGGATGGTCGAGGGTGCCCAGGGCCTCGTGGCGCTGCATCATCGCCACGGTCTCGCTGCCCAGCGCGCCGCGCAGGCGCTCAAGCTCGGTGATCAGGTGCGGGATATCACCGACAGTGTTCTCGAGAATCAGACTTTTCAGCGACTGCGGGTGATGAATGGCGTACTCGATCGCCAGCCAGCCGCCCCAGGAATGCCCCAGCATGTGCACGCGCCCCAGGTCCAGGGCCTGGCGCACGCGTTCGACCTCGGCCACGTAGCGGGTGATGTTCCACAGGCTGTCGTCATCCGGGCGGTCGGAGGCGCCGGTACCCAACTGGTCGAAGGCGACCACGCGGATACCCTTGTCCTTGAGCCAGGCATGGGCGTCGCGCAGGTAGTCGCAGGGCAGACCCGGCCCGCCATTGAGGCACAGCAGCACCTCGTCCCCTTCGCCAAAGCTGTACACCACGACGTTGTGGCCATCGACCTCTACATCGAACCGCTGGTCAGGTTGCATCTCACGCCACATCGCTACTCTCCTGTTGGCCATGGCTTGGAGCTATAACTAGCGCAGGAGATTTCGTCGCCTACAAGCTAGTGTTTCCTATAGGTTTTGTATGGCAGTCCCGCGCCAAGCCGTGGCATTCTACGTGCCGGACTTCGAGATGGAAATCCAAAAGGAATCACAGGGAGTGTCAGGTATGCAGGCCAAGGTGGCTGAACTCAATGCCCGTCTGGCGTCGGACAAGAGCCTCGACGAACAGATGGACAGCGTCGCCGCACTGGCGGCAGAACTGGGCTTTGATGCACTCGTGTACGACTACAGCCCGGTGCCGCTGGATCATGTCGGCGAGCTGATCACCCCGAGCGTGGTCCGACTGCGCCAGACCCCGAAGGACTGGCAGGACCTGTGGTGTTCCGAGGGTTTCTACCAGATTGACCCGGTACAACAGGTTGCCGTGTCCTCCATCGCGCCCTTCGTCTGGTCGTACCTGCCCAAGGGCGAGACCATCCTGCAGCGCCACATCGACCGCCGCCACGCTCCGGTGGTCGGCTACCTGCACGATGCGCAGCTGACCTGCGGTGTGACCGTGCCGATCCACCTGCCACGGGGCGGGCTGGCGACCCTGACCGGCCTGCGCCCCCAGGCCAGCCAGCGCGACCTGGACGACGCCCGGGAGCACCTGGGCGATTTCAGCCAGATCGCCCACGCCCTGCAGGAGGCGGCCTATCCCTTGCTAGCCAAGGAGTCCTCCACCCGCGCCATCCGTCTGACCCGCCGCGAAGTCGAGTGCCTGCGCTGGGCCGCCGAAGGCCTGACCGCAGGGGAGATCGCCGACAAGCTCAACCGCTCGCTGGCGACGATTTCCCTGCACCTGACCTCGGCCATGCACAAGCTCGGGGCCAAGAACCGCGTCCAGGCGGTCGCCCGGGCGGTGCATTACCGCCTGCTCGACCCGTGAAAGGGGCAAAAAAAACCGAAAACCTAGCGAACTCTCTAGTTATGCCGCGCTGCGCATAGGGTTATCGTGTGTTCCATGATTCACATGGAGCCGGATGAAATGGAACTCACCCCATCGCGTGAAGGTTTTGCCCCCTTTGGCGACTACCAGACCTGGTACCGCGTCACCGGCGATCTGGCCTGTGGCCGCACCCCGCTGGTCATCCTGCACGGCGGCCCGGGCTGCACCTACGACTATGTCGATGCCTATAAAGATGTCGCCGCCGGTGGCTACCCGGTCATCCACTATGACCAGCTGGGCAACGGCCGTTCCACCCACCTGCCGCAGATGCCGCCGTCGTTCTGGACGGTGAAGCTGTTCCTGGATGAGCTCGACAACCTGCTCGAGCACCTGGGCATCAGCGAGCGCTACGCACTGCTGGGCCAGTCCTGGGGCGGCATGCTCGCCAGCGAACACGCGGTGCGCCAGCCCAAGGGCCTGCGCTGCCTGGTGATCGCCAATTCGCCGGCCGACATGCGCACCTGGGTGCGCGAGGCCAACCGCCTGCGCGAGGAACTGCCCGAGGACGTCCAGCAAACCCTGCTGCGCCACGAAGCCGTGGGCGACTACACCGCGGCCGACTACATCGCCGCCACCCAGGTGTTCTACGACCGCCATGTGTGCCGGCTCAAGCCCTGGCCGGAAGAGGTGGCACGCACCTTCGCCCAGGTGGAGGCCGACCCGACTGTGTACCACGCCATGACCGGGCCCAACGAATTTCACATCATCGGCAGCACCAAGGACTGGACCATCGTCGACCGCCTGCCGCGGATCAACGTGCCGAGCCTGCTGATCTCCGGGCGCTATGACGAGGCCACGCCGCTGGTGGTCAAGCCGTACCTGGACCTGATCCCGGGCATCCGCTGGGCGTTGTTCGAAAACTCCAGCCACATGCCTCATGTGGAGGAGCGGGTGGCGTGCATGGGCACCGTGGTCAAGTTCCTCGACGAGAGTCTGTAGCTTCAACGGCCGCCCGCCGGCCGACAGTTTCCCTTCCTCAGGCCTGTCCGGGTTCAACCCGGCGGGCCTGAGTTTTTTCTGAGGGTGCCGGAGCTCTCGATATCGTGTGCCATATCCCTTGGCCTGGGTGAACCCCCAGGCGGTTGGCGTATTAGGATTCGTCTGATGGGGTACTTGAGGGCAAGCCCCGTAACCTAGGGCTTTTGCGCAACAGTCCTTCGGGGGTACACAGCCAGCATGAACCACGGCACTTTTCCCTTCGCCAAAGCCGCCACCAGCCTGGGTCTTGCCTTCCTTTGCGTAGTCGCTGGGCAGGCCCATGCCAGTTGCACCTCAAGCGGCTTGCACTACATCACCTATAACGGCCCCGGCACTATTACCCTGCCGCGCGACGCACCCGACGATACGGTGCTCTATACAGAAACCCGGACGTTGCCCTATACCAGCTTCTCCTGTAGCACCAGCGAGCTATGGGGGCTCAAGCTAGCCGCAGGCCGCGGTGCAGCGCCGGTGACCCAGACAACAGTATTCCCGATCGGCACCTCCGGGCTTGCGTTCAGGATCAAAGCCGGCCTGGCCAGTGGTGTGGGCTACTTGGGCTCGCTATCCCAACTCGCCGCCGGCTCCTACAAGCTCGAAGGCAGCATTGTGCTGGAAGTAGTCAAGGCTGGCGCCCTGGCGCCCAGCAACCAGGTCAAGTCGGGCGCGCTGGGGACCGTTCTATTTGGTACCGAGACGTTCATCAACCTCTCATTGAGCAAGGCCATCAATGTGGTGGCGGCCTCCTGCGAAACCCCGGATGTGAACGTGCCCATGGGCGACGACTACAAGCTGGCCGACTTTGGTGGCCCCGGCACCACCAGCCGTGCGGTGCCTTTCAATATTCGCCTGGACAACTGCCCCAAGGGTATTGCCAAGGTTAGATACCAACTGCAGGCACTGACCCCGGTGATCAACGCCGGCCAAGGTGTGGTCGGGCTGAACAGCACTTCGTCCGCCGTGGGTATCGGCTTGCAGATCAAGGACGACAATGGAGTGCCGGTACCGTTGAACACCTCGCGCACCTTCAGCGGCTACAACGTCAATGGCGGCAATTTCGTGATTCCCCTGACGGCCAGCTACTATCGGCTGGCGAGCGAATCGCTGCGCCCGGGTAGCGCCAACAGCGAAGTGACCTTCATCATGAGCTACCTGTAGGCGCCATTAAGGATCGTCTGATGTCCATTCGCCACTCCGGGCCCTAGATTCGGCGGATGAGATTAAAAAGCTACCTGTTGCAGATCAGCCCCTTGCTTTCCAGCCCCGAAGCCGTGCGACGCCTGCTTCGGGTGTTCGCCCTGGTGTTGTCCACCGGCATTCTCGGTGGCGCCTACAACTTCCTGTTGTTCACCTTCAACAATGACATCTCCCAGCGGCGCGGCTACATGAGCAGTGCGATCGCCGAAGCGCATACCTTCTTCACCACCCGCGAAGCGCTGCTCGAAAGCCTGAGCCTGTCCGCCGTGCGCAAGGGCTGGCAAGCCGAGCCCCTGGCCTACGTGCCATCGTTCGCCGAACTGCACCTGCAGGTGGGGGCGGGGCCGGGCAACCAATGGAGCCTCTGGTTGACGCGGCGCATGTGTGACTACCTCAAGGCCCAGCAGGTCAGCCTGTTGTACGTCGGCAGTGGCGCGCATGGCCAGGAGCTGCGCCTGTTCAGCGCCAGCAAACGCCCGTCGGCGCTGTCGAGCCGCATACTCGAGCAACTGCAGGCGCTGCACGAACGCGATGGCCCGGTGCTGCAGGAGCTGTGGCTGACCGATCGCGACCCGCAGGCGCCACACCTGTACATCTTCAAACGCCTGGACGCACACGATCCGCAGTCCGGCTGGCTGGGCCTGGAAATGGACAGCCGGACGGTGTCCATGGCTCTCAGGGAGCAGAGCGCCGGGGAGTTCATGATGCTCAACGCCGACGGCATGCTGGTGTTCAGCAACATGCCCAACGCCCGCCTGAGCCGCTCACTGCTGGGCTACCAGGGTGACAGTTTCTTTGGCTTCGTGGGGGACGGTCTGCTGCCGGATCACTTGGTGATCCGCAAGAAGCTGATGTCGTCGGACTGGCAGCTGGTGTATTCGATCGACCTGCTCGACGTGCTCCAGGGGCTGTGGCAGCAATTGCTCGGCGCCTTGTCGTTCTGCATGCTGAGCATCGCGCTGATCCTGTTGCTGCTGCGCCGCCTCGAGCAGCGCCTGATCACCCCGACTCTGCACCGCATCCAGGCCTTGATCGAAAGCGAGGCGTTCAGCCGGGATGTCATCCAGGCCGCGCCCGTGGCCTTGTGCGTGCTGCGCCGCAGCGACGGACGAATGGTCCTGGAGAACCACCTGGCGCAGCAATGGCTGGGCAGCGAGCTGGACCGAGCGCTTTTGTGCCCGGGCTGGATCCGCCAGGCGTTCGACGCCCCGCACGCCACCCATGACGAAACCTTCACGACCTCGACTGGCCGGCACCTGCACCGCAGCAGCGTGCCGACCCGCTACAAAGGCGAGGACGTGCTGCTGTGCGCGTTCAACGACATCAGCGCGAGCAAGCAGGTGGAGGCGGCGCTGCAAACGGCCCGGCAGTCCGCCGACGCGGCCAACGAGGCCAAGACCCTGTTCCTGGCGACCATGAGCCACGAAATCCGCACGCCACTGTATGGCGTGCTGGGCACCTTGGAGCTGTTGTCGCGCACCGCCCTCGATGGCCAGCAGCGTGAGTATCTGCGCGCGCTGGAAGGGTCGTCCGCGACCCTGCTGCAGTTGATCTGCGATGTGCTGGATGTATCGAAGATCGAGGCCGGGCAACTAGTGCTGGAACTGAGCGATTTTTCGCCCCTTGAACTGGTACACGAAGTGATCCAGGGGTACAGCGCGGCGGCCCTGGGCAAGGGCCTGCAACTGCACGCCTGCCTCGACCCGAAGTTGCCGTTGCGCTTGCAGGGGGATCAGGCACGCATCCGCCAGATCCTCAACAACCTGCTGAGCAACGCGGTGAAATTCACCGACCATGGCCGCGTGGTGCTGCGGGTGCGCCTGTCGCACCGCGAAGCCGAGCGTTCGTATCTGTCCTGGCAGGTGGCCGACACCGGCCGCGGCATCGCCCAGGAGGACCATCCGTTCATCTTCGATCCGTTCTACCAGGCCGGGGGCAATACCCATGTGGTGGCCGGCACCGGCCTGGGGCTGCCGATCTGCCAGCGCCTGACCCAGTTGATGAACGGCCAGATGCGCATGGTCAGCGAACGCGGCCTGGGCACCAGCTTCAGCTTGCTGCTGCCGCTTGAGGAAACCCTGCGCGACATCGATGAGAGCCTGCCATGCAACCTGCTGGCCCAGCGCATCCATGTGGTTTCGCCATTGCCTGAGCTGGCCGAAAGTCTGGCCGGCTGGTTGCGCCGCTGGGGCGCGCGAGCCCAGGCCGGGCCGGTGGCCGCGATGACCGGTAGCGGGCTGTTGCTCGAGGCCCACCCCGGCAAGCTGGGCGCCCTGTTGCAGCCCGAATGGCCCGGGCGGCGAATACTGGCCAGCGCCGACGGATGCAGCGAGCCGCGCCAGGAGGGTGACTGCTGGTACGTCAACCTCAGCCACCTGGCGGCGATCCATCAGGCGGTCTGCCAGGCCCAGGGCCTCTGGCTGACCCACGACGAGGCGCGCAACCCGAGCCCGCGCACCCGACGGCTCGGCCTGAGCATCCTGGTGGCCGAGGACAACATCATCAACCAGCTGATCCTGCGCGACCAGCTCGAGGAACTCGGCTGCAGCGTGGTGCTGGCCAGCGATGGCGAGCAGGCGCTGCGTTGCTGGGAGCAGGGCGCGTTCGATGTGATCCTCAGCGATATCAACATGCCGCGACTCAACGGCTATGAACTGGCCAGGGCCCTGCGTCGACAGGGCTGCGTGGCGCCGATCGTCGGCGCCACGGCCAATGCCCTGCGCGGCGAGGAAGAGCTGTGCCTGGCTGCCGGGATGAACCACTGCCTGGTCAAGCCTTTCACCCTGCAGGCGCTGTTCCATTGTCTGGCCGCCTACCAAGGAAACGCCCATGAATGCCCTTGAGATCCTCATCGTCGAGGACCATCCGTTCCAATGCCTGTATCTGCAGCAACTGTTTCACGAGCTGGGCGAGTTGCGCGTGGACACCGCCCGCGATGGCAACGAAGCATTGTCGCGCCTACGCCAGCGCGACTACGACCTGATCCTCACCGACCTGCTGATGCCGGGCATGGATGGTGTGCAGTTCATCCAGCACCTGGCGGTATTGCCGGGCCGCACGGGCCTGGCGATCATGAGCGCGGCGTCACGGCGCATGCTGATGGCCGCGAGCCTGGCGGCCAAGCACCTGGGGGTGAACGTGGTCGGGTTGCTGTCCAAGCCGGTGACCCCCGAGGCCTTGCGCGCCGTGGTCATGCAGCTCAGGGAGCAGCGCCGCACCCCGACGCAGGCGCCGCCGCCACTTGTCGAGCACGACCGCCCGGCATTGCTCGAGGCGTTCAACAGCCGCGCGCTGCAGGCCTGGTTCCAGCCCAAGAAGTCCCTTGGCAATGGCCGCATCGTCGCCGCCGAGGCCCTGGTGCGCTGGATACATCCCGAGCAGGGGGTGTTGTTGCCGGGGGCGTTCCTGCCCGCGCTCAAGGCCTTCGACCTGGAGGAGCGCCTGCTATGGCTGATGCTCAAGCAGAGCCTGGACGCCCAGGCCCGCTGGCGCGAGCGCGGCTACGACATCCCGGTGTCGATCAACCTGCCGACCCACCTGCTCAACAGCCATGACCTCGCCGACCGCCTGCTGGAGTTCGTCCTGCACCACCAGGGCATCCCTGCAAGGATCTGCTTCGAACTGATGGAGTGCTCCGTGCCCGACGAAGTCAGCAACTACTACGCCGGCGCCTGCCGCCTGCGCATCAAGGGTTTCGGCCTGTCGCAGGACGATTTTGGCCAAGGCTACAGTTCGTACATGAACCTGGTGTCGACCCCGTTCACCGAACTCAAGATCGACCGCGCCCTGGTGCAGGGTTGCCATCAGAACGACACCCTGGCCTCGGCCTTGGCCAGCATCGTCGCCCTGGGCCGCCGGCTCGGCCTCAACGTGGTCGCCGAAGGGGTCGAGAGGCCCGAAGAGCTGGCGGTGCTGCGTCGCCTGGAATGCAGCCATGTGCAGGGCTTCCTGATTTCCCACGCGGTGTCGCTGGACCAGTTCCTGCACCTGCTCAAAGCCGATGGCCCGGCGACGGGCAACTGATCGAACCGACCCAACGCCATTGCGTTGCCATGGAGGTAGACTCCCACCCATATCCGCACCTGCAGGCCTACGGAAACCTTGATGAAACAGTCCAACGCACTTCTGGAAAACCTCGCCCGTAGCTCCTCTCGCCTGAGCAAAGGCATGATGGTGCTGCTCGGGGTGGCGGTGCTGCTGGTGGCCAGCACTTACTGGTCGCTGCAGCGGCTGGTCGAGGAACACCATGACACGGTGCGCTTTCACTTTGCCCGACTCATGGAGAACGTCCAGGAACAGGAGCTGTTCCTGACCAGCCTGCGCCAACGCAGTCAGCGTGGCGAACTATTGACCCGTGACATCGCCGAAGTGTGGCGGGTGGAGCGCGGCACGGAGGAGGGGGCCAGCCTGGTCCGCGGCCAGGAGAGCCCGTTTGCCTTGCCGTTCGATATCAGGCTCGGCAGCCAGGCTGGGGACGCCAGCGAAAGCGCCAAGGTGCTGACCTTGGGTGCGCATCTAAGCGCCTACTACAGCGCGTTCTGGTCGACCTCGCACTACCAGTCGCCGCAGGCTTTTCTGTTCAACCGCCGGGGCGGCTTTGACGTGGCCGTGCCGGCGAGCGGTGAACGCAGCGCCAACACGCCCATGCACGAGCCCTTGGGGCAGACGCTCGATACCGTCCGGGCGCAGGCCCCCGACAGCGATGAAACGGCGGTAAAGTGGCGCTCCTATGACAATCCCGGTAACGGCGTGGTCGGCGCCCGGGTGATGGCTTATGCACACCTGGACCTGTTGCCCGAGCACCTGCGCATCAAGGGCGCCGGTACCGAAGCGACGGCCGCAGTGTTGATCGACCTGGCCCAGGCCGACGATTTCCAACGCACCATGGACTTGTCGGTGTATGACCGTTTCACCCTGGTCACACCTTCCGGGCAGGTCCTCTCGGGCATCCTGCGTCCCGAATCGCACCTGTCCGAGGGGTTCAGCCTCAGGCCCGACGGCCTGGTTTTCAAGCTGGTCAACCACCAGGGGCCGGCTTGGACGGCCATCTACACTATCGGCTTCAAGAGTTTCTTCCGCTACGCGCTGGGGTCGCTGTTGGGTCTCGGCCTGGGCATCGCCTGCCTGGCCGGTCTGGGCTGGGGCGCGAGCCGGTGGTACCGGCGCCAGGTCATCCTGCCGGCGCACCGTGCCCATGCCGCCATCGCCGAGAGCGAGGCATTCAGCCGGGTGGTAATCGACACCGCACCGACGGGCCTGTGTGTTGTGCGTCGCGCGGATCACCAGGTGCTCGTGGAGAACCAACGTGCCCAGCAATGGCAGGGTACTGCGGCCCTGGTCGCGGCCCTGGACCACGGCCAGGCTGGCGGCGAGGCCGGCGAGCATGCGTTGGAGATCGAAGGGCGGCACTTGCAAGTCGGCTTCGTCGCCACCCGCTACCAAGGCCAGGATGTACGCCTGTACGCCTTCAATGATGTAACGCGACACGTCGAGGATGCGCGTGCGCTGGAGGATGCCAGGCGCCTGGCGGCCGCGGCCAACGAGGCGAAGACCTTGTTCCTGGCCACCATGAGCCATGAAATCCGCACGCCGCTGTATGGCGTGCTGGGCACCCTCGAACTGCTCGGCCTGACGCCACTGGCGCCACGCCAGCAAGCGTACCTGCAAACCATCCAGCGCTCCTCGGCGACGCTGTTCCAGCTGATCAGCGACGTGCTCGATGTGTCGAAGATCGAGTCCGGCCAGATGGCCCTGGAACCCGTGGCGTTCTGCCCGCTGGAGCTGATCGAGGACACCCTGCGCACCTATGCTGCCTTCGCCGAGCGCAAGGGGCTGCTGCTGTATGGCTGCTGTGACGCCACCCTGCCACGGCGAGTGTTCGGCGACCCGATGCGCATCCGCCAGATCCTCAACAACCTGCTGAGCAACGCCATCAAGTTCACCGACAGCGGCAGGGTGGTATTGCGTACCCAGGTACTGGCCTGCGCCGATGGTCAGGTCAGCCTGCTATGGCAGGTCGCGGACACCGGTATCGGTTTGTCCGGCACGCAGCAGGCCAGGTTGTTCGAGCTGTTCTATCAGGTGCACGAGGCCTCCAACGAGGGCGGCGCGGGGCTGGGCCTGCCGATCTGCGGGTGGCTCAGCGAGATGATGGGCGGCCAGTTGCAGGTGGTCAGCGAACCTGGCCTGGGCAGCAGCTTCACGCTGCGCCTGACCCTGCCGGTGGTCGAGCCGGCCTTGCCCGCGCTGCCGCGCGGCGAGGCTTTGCCGTTGCCGGTGTATGTGCGCGCGCCGATACCGGAGCTGGCCCAGCATTACTGTGACTGGCTCGACCGTCTGGGACTGGAAGCGCAGCTGGCACCGGCGGCGCCAGGCGCGGTACCGCCTGGGGTGGTGCTGGTCGATGTGCTGCCGGATGCGGCGGGGTTAAGTTGGCCGGGCCCGCGCATTCGCTGCCACGGGACCGAATCGGTGGAAACCCATCACGAGGATTGGCTGATGAACATGCACGATGTGCACGCCATCGCCCAGGCGGTGACCCGTATTGCCCAGGGCCAGGGTGCGCCGACGCCGGACCGCCAGCCGGGTATCGCCACCGATCTGGGGCTACGGATCCTGGTAGCCGAGGACAACCCCATCAACCAGGCAATCCTCAAGGAGCAACTCGAAGCACTGGGCTGCACCGTGGTGGCCGCCAGCAACGGCGAACAGGCGCTGCAGGCCTGGCAACCCGGCTTGTTCGACCTGGTGCTGACCGATGTCAACATGCCGGTGCTCAACGGCTATGAACTGGCCGCCGCGCTGCGTGAGCAGGCCCCGGCGCTGCCGATCATCGGCGTCACCGCCAACGCCATGCGCGAGGAGGGCGCGCGCTGCCTGGAAGTGGGCATGAGCGCCTGGATCGTCAAACCGTTGAGCTTGCAGACCTTGCGTAGCCAGTTGCTCAAGCTGTGCCTGCCCGCCTGGCAAGGCGCGATGCCCGAAGCCGAGCCGCTGCCAGCCACCACGGCGCTGCCGGACGGCGAAGACGCGCCGCCCAGCCTGTCGCCGGCCATGCGCGACCTGTTCGTCGAGACGATGACCCAGGACATCCAGGACCTGCTGGCGGCCCTCGAACGGGGCGATGCCCAGGCCCTGGGCAGGCAACTGCACGGCGTGGCCGGGGCGTTGGGCGCGGTGCAGGCAGCCAACCTGGCGCAGCGCTGCAACGCCCTCGAAGTACGACTGGTCAGCGAGGCCCTCAATGAACCGATGCGCCAGCACATAGCGCAGGTGGTCCAACGCCTGCAAGCAATGACTGACGCCCTCAAGTAAGATCACGCCAGGCTGCCCGCCAGGCGGGCAGCGTCAATTAAAAACGCCCGAGGTCATATGGAAAAACTCAAGGTCATCATCGCCGACGATCACCCGATCGTCTTGTTTGGCGTGCGTGAGTTGGTCGAGCGCGATCCGCACTTTTGCGTGGTGGGTGAGGCCGTGAGTTCGCAAGCGCTGATCACCCTGTTGCAACAACAACCCGTGGACTTGGTTATTACTGATTACAACATGCCGGACGATTCACCTTATGGTGACGGCTTGAAGTTGATCGACTATCTCAAGCGGCATTATCCGGCGGTGCAGGTGCTGGTATTGACCATGATTTCCAGCTCGATGATTCTCGACCGCCTGCATGAACTTGGCGTAGTGGGGGTTATCCAGAAGAACCACCTGCATACCGAGATCGAACGGGCCTTGAAGGCCATCCAGCGCAAGCGACCGTACCTGAGCCCGCAACCGCCCAAGGCATCGGTGATCGACTCCGGGCTGGATACCGATCAACGCCTGGATACCTTGTCGCTGCGCGAGCGCGAAGTGTTGCGTTTGTTCGTGTCCGGCAAAACGGTGGGCGATATTGCCGAAAGCCTGAACCGTAGCCCGAAGACCATCAGCGCGCAAAAGATTTCGGCCATGCGCAAACTTGAAGTGGACAGTGACCAGGCACTCCTGGCTTATTGCCTGGAGCGGCGCGTGTTCAATTGAACTGCGGCAAAAGGGTTATAAGGATCGTCTGATGTTGATGCAGGCCTGGTGCCATTAATGTGTGCAGGCAGTTTACTGCAGCATCTTACAAACCAGGACATCAACATGAAGAATTATTCCCTCGCCGCATTTGCACTTTCCGCCCTTGTTTCTTCGATGAGCGCCTTCGCCGAAGAGGCGACCGCTCCCGTGCAGGGCGGCAGCGGCAAGATCACGTTCAGCGGCATTATCAACAACGATGCCTGCTCGGTCGACGGCGCCGATGCCGACCGCATGATTGCAGTCGACATGGGCAGCGTTTCGATCAAGGACATGGGCACCGCCGAAGCGCCGGCTGCGGGGCGTGTGACCAACAAGGCGTTCAACCTCAACGTCAACTGCAACCAGGGCACCAAGGTGTCCATGGTCTTTGACCCGACCATTCTCGGCGGCTCCGGCATCGTCACCGGCAAGGGCGTGCTGGCGCTGACCCCGGGCAGCGGCGCGGCGAAGAACGTCGGCATTGCACTGCTCGACAGCACCGGCGCGAAAATCGACCTGAGCAGCAAGACCTCCGCCACCATCCAGGGCGGCATGCATGGTGCCGGTACTGCGGGTGGCGACACCAGCCTGACCTTCTCCGCAGCCTACGTGACCACTGGCGCCGCCGGCAGCGCCACCGCCGGCCGTGGTGATGCGACCCTGCCTTTTATCCTGCAGTACGAGTAATTCGTCACCCAGGGTTCAGTACGTGCGAGGCCTGCGGGCCTCGCCGTCCACTTAGACACAAGGGACGAAACGCCATGTTGCCTTTTAAATTCAGCGCCTGCCTGGGTGTGCTGGGCATGTGCCTGGCTTTCCCGACGCTGGCAGGTATCTCCCTGAGCGCTACCCGCGTGGTTTTCGACGGCACCCACAAGGAAGCCAACGTGACCGTGCGCAATGGTGGCCAGGATGTGCTGGTCCAGTCGTGGATCGACACCGATGCCGGACCGGATCGCAGCGTACCCTTCGCGGTGACGCCACCGCTGGCCAGGGTCACGGCCAAGCAACAGCAATTGCTGCGCATCCTGTATGAAGGTGCGGGCATGCCCCAGGACCGCGAATCGGTGGTCTGGCTCAATGTCCAGGAAATCCCGCAAGCCAGCCAGCAGGCCAACACCCTGCAGTTGGCGGTGCGCCAGCGCATCAAGGTGTTCTTTCGGCCCGTCGGGCTGCAAGGCGATGCGCTCGAGGCACCGCAGGCGCTCGACTGGCGCCTGACGCGCCAGGGCAGCGCCACCGTGCTGTCGGTCAGCAACCCCAGTGCGTACCACGTATCGATGGCCGACATCACTGTCACCGCCAACGGCCAACAAACGCTGGCGGCCGATTCGGCGATGATCGCCCCCGGCCAGGCCCGTACCTTCGCCCTGGCCCAGGACTTGGCGGCTGGCGCTGCGCGCCTGACGTTCCACAGCATCAATGACTATGGCGCGCAAAGCGAGTATCGGGCAGAGCTGCTGCCGGAAAGCGCCAGCAAGGCCACGGCCGTCGAACCCGCCGCTTCGCTGTAAAGCCCCCGAGCAACGTCAACCCACGTCGGCGCAGGCGCTTTTGCCGTGCCCGCTGTTCGCCACGGATGATTAAGGTTTCCTCGCATGTTTCTGCCGTTCGACAAGCGCCCCGACCTTGGTGCGGGCCCCCTTGTGCGCGTTCGGGGGCGCTTCAACGCGCCCGCACCGCTGAAGTTCGCCGCGCTGTCGCTGGCCATCCAGGCTGCCGGCGCGCAGGCCGACACGGTGGTGCAGGCCGATGCTGACCCTCAGTTGCTGGCGTTCAACACCACGTTCCTGCAAGGCGCGCCATCCTCGGTGGACCTGCAACTGCTGTTGGCCGGTACCCATGTACTGCCTGGCAACTACCGGGTCGACCTGTACAGCAACGAGGTGCTGGTGGGACGGCGCGATATCGACTTCCAGCGCCAGCCAGGCAGCGGCCGCGTGGAGCCTTGCCTGAACCTGGAACTGCTCAAGCAGCTGGGCATCGACATGGACAAGTTGCACGCCCAGGGCCGCCTCGACCTGAGCGCCGAGCAGGCCTGCCAGGATCTGCCGGCGTTGATCGATCAGGCCGTGGTCAGCTTCGATGCCAGCCGCTTGCGCCTGGCTGTCAGCGTGCCGCAGGTCGCCATGCAGCGCGGCCTGCGCGGCTACGTCGACCCGCAGCTGTGGGACAACGGCGTGCCCGCGGCTTTCATCAACTACCAGCTGAGCGGCAGCCGCAACGCCGACGCGTCCAGCACCCGCTACAACGGCAACCTGGGCTTGCGCAACGGCCTCAACCTCGGTGGCTGGCGTCTGCGCAACGAGTCCAACTTCAGCAGTGGCAGTGGCCGCGCGAGTACGTTTCGCAGCAACCGCAGCTACCTGCAGCACGACGTCACTCCGCTCAAGGGGCAGTTCAGCGCCGGCGATATCTTCAGCGACGCCCAGCTGTTCGACAGCGTCCGCTACCGTGGCTTGAAGCTCGAGTCCGACGACGGCATGCGCGCCGACAGCGAGCGCGGTTACGCGCCGATCATCCGCGGCGTGGCGCAGACCAACGCCACAGTGGAGATCCGCCAGGACAACTACCTGCTCTACACCATCAACGTGCCACCTGGGCCGTTCGAGATCAGCGACATCTACCCCAGCGGCTCCAATGGCGACCTGCAGATCACCATCATCGAGGCCGACGGCAGCCGCCGGACGAGCCAGCAGGCGTTCTCCAGCCTGCCGATCATGGTCCGCGAAGGACAGGTGCGCTACAGCGTCTCGGCAGGGCGCTACAACAGCAACAGCGAGGGGCTGGCAACGCCGCAGATGCTCAGCGCCAACCTGGCGTATGGCATCGACAGCAACCTGACCGGCATCCTCGGCGTGCAGGCCACCGAGCAGTATCGCGCGCTGGCCGTTGGCGTGGGGCGCAATACCTCGCTGGGCGCGGTGTCGCTGGATGTGACCCACTCCAGCAGCCAGGCCCAGGGCGTGCGTAACACTGGCAACAGCCTGCGGGCCCTGTACGCCAAGACGTTCACTGGCACGGCCACCAGTTTCACCCTGGCCGCCTACCGCTATTCGACCGAGGGCTACCGCAGCCTCGCCAGCCATGTCGAGGACCTGAGCAGCGACTTGCTGTGGCGCACGGGCAACTCCAAGACCCGCACCGACCTCACCATCAACCAGAGCCTGGGCAGCAACCGCCAACTGGGCAGCGTCTACCTCAACGCCAGTGACCAGCGTTACTGGAATCGCGGTGGCGCGCAAAGCTTCTCCGCCGGTTACAGCAACAGTTGGGGCGACACCAGCTATAACCTCACCCTCAGCCGTAGCCGCGACCTGGGCGACGGCCGGGCCAGTAGCGACAACCAGCTCAGCCTGTCGGTGTCGTTCCCGCTGGGCAGCCGCCCGCGTGCGCCACGCGCCTTCGTCACCACCAGCTCGCAGCAGCGCGGCAGCAGCACCCAGGCCGGTATCAACGGCTATCTCAGTGATAGCGCCGACACCTCCTATTCGCTGCAGGCGGGCAGCAGCGACAGTGGCGGCCGTTCGGCCTCGGCCAACCTCAGCACCCGTACCGCGGTGGCCGATGTCAGCCTGGGCTACAGCCAGGGCCGTGGCTATGACTCGCAGAGCCTGAACCTGGCCGGGGCAGTGGTGGCCCACCCGGGCGGGGTCAACCTGGGCCAGAGCGTGGGTGAGACCTTTGCCCTGGTAGAGGTGCCAGGCGTACGCGGTGCCAAGGTCAGCAGCTACAGCGGCGTGAAGACCGGGCGTAACGGCTATGCGGTGATTCCCAGCGCGCAGCCGTACCGGGTCAACTGGATCAGCCTGGACACCCGAGACCTGGGTGCCGACATCGAGATCGACAACGCGTCCCAGCAACTGGTCCCGCGTCGCGGTGCCGTGGTGGTGGCCCGCTATGCCGGCAAGACCGGGCGGAGGGTGCAGTTCGAGTTGCTCGACGGCCAGGGTGAGCAGATTCCGTTCGGCGCCGCGCTGGAGGATGCCAACGGCAAGCAGTTGGCCATCTCCGACCCGAGCGGCAAGGCACTGGCGTTGGTCGAACAGGAGCAGGGTACCCTGACCATTCGCTGGGGCAATCAGCAGTGCCAGGCCGCGTATGTCCTGCCGGAGCGAGACAAGGCCCTGCACTACGAGCGGATGCCGCTGCGCTGCGGTAGATAGTCGACGACGAGCGGGCAAGGCGACAGCACTGGGAACGACCGATAGTTTTCCCTTCCTCAGGCCTGTCCGGGTTTTGCCCGGCAGGCCTGAGTTTTTTTGGCGACGTTGTCAGACACCTTGACCGGTCGTAGATAAGGCGGGGGTGCGAGGCGGGCCCATGCGCCTGGTCCCGGTGGATTCGAATGCCGAGGCCAGGCGCAGCAGCTTGGAGTCGTCATAGGCACGACCTGCAAAGGTCAGCCCAACCGGCATGCCTATGTCTGCCATGATACCCATCGGTACGGTCACGGTCGGCACGCCCAGGTGGCGGATCGCCAGGTTGCCGTTGGCCACCCAAGTGCCATTGCGCCATGCAATGTCCGCTGACTGCGGATCAATGTCGGCATTCGCCGGCCCGACGTCGGCAACGGTCGGGAAGAGCACTGCATCCAGCTCAAGCCCATCCATCCAATCCCCTTGGTTGCTGTGCCGTTGCTGGATACGGTGAAAAGGCTTTGTGGCTTACTGGAAGTCATTCAGGTTTCGAGCACTACTATCAGAAAGCACTCCTGCATCCACCCAAGCTTGTGCCTAGGAAATTTCCTACAAATTGCCGAGAAAAGTCCTTCGTTTTCAATGATGCGGAATCGCGAACATTTCATCTCAAGCCATTAGCAGAGTAACTGGAAAGATGGGCTCCCTTAGCGTCCTGGTCCTGGAACATCAATCGTCTCAGCGTGACGCGTTGGTGAAGGCGCTACGGCATCTGGGCATCCACGACATTCTGCAGGCGGATGACAGCGAGCGGGCCCTGGCCCAGATAGCCCGGGATGGCGGCGTGGACATTGTCCTCTGCGGCCTGGGCAATCGCGCCGTCCACTGCCTGGAATTCCTCTCCCGGTCAGGAGAGAGTGGCCTGGCTCGTGCGGTTGTGCTGTGCGGCGAAATGAAGCCGGAAATACGTCGAGCACTCGAGCAGTTGAGCTGCCTGTCCGGGTTGCAGATGCTGGGAGCCCTGAGCAAACCCACACAGGTGCACAGGTTGCAAGACCTGCTAGGTCGCTATGCCCATCGGCAGCAACCGCCGCAGGCCGAACCGTCACCTCACGCTCGGCTACCCAGCGAAAGGGATGTGCGACAGGGGCTGGCTCGGGGGGAGTTCAAGGCATGGTTTCAGCCCAAGTTCAATATGAAGACAGCCGCGTTGGCCGGGGCAGAGGCACTGGTTCGCTGGCAACACCCCGCCAGAGGGCTGTTGTTGCCCAAGGATTTTCTGGCCGCGGTGCTGGCCTACGACCTGCTCGATGAGATGCTCAAGCAACTGCTGGAGCAAGGGATGGCCCTGCTGTGCACCTTGCGCCGGCAGGGTCTGAGCCTGGAGCTGGCATTCAATCTTCACGCCTCGCAATTGGCCCGTGATGGCCTGATCGAGCACATTGGACAGGTGTTGGAATGTCACGATTTCCCTGGCGCGACGTTGTTGTTCGAAGTGGCGGAAAACGGCTTGCTTGATATCCCGCGCGCCACCTGGGAGAACCTCTTGCGCTTGCGCAGGCTGGGATGCGGTTTGTCGATCGATGACTTTGGCATGGGCTTTTCTTCGTTGATGTTGCTCTGCCAGCTGCCGTTCAACCAGCTCAAGCTCGACGGCCAGCTTGTCCGAGCCATCAAGGACCCTCGCACTCGGGCAATGGTCTCCAGCACTGTGGCGTTGGCCCAGGTACTGGACATGAGCCTGGTCATCGAAGGTGTCGGCAGCCAGGTTATCCGTGATGGGCTGCTGGAGATGGGGTGTTCGTTTGGGCAAGGCTTCCATCTGGCGGACCCGATGGAAGCCCCGCGGTTTCTACGCTGGTTGCAAGCGCCTGATTCACCGCCTGAGCGCTAGGTTTCGCTTTTCGAGACAGCTCGACATGACAGCTAGCACACCGGGCGCAAGTCAGTGGTGTGGTCCATAATTTCAGGATGCATGGTCCTTTTGTCGCGAACATTTTCTGTGCGTACTGCAGTGAGGTTCAAATGCATAAAGCGTTGGTTGTAGACGATCACCCGTTCATTCGGGCGACCGTCAAGATGTTGCTTGAGCGTGAGCATTTCGAAGTCGTGGCAGAGGCCGCCAATGGTGTCGATGCCGTACAACTGGCCCGCCAGCATGAGCCTGCCCTTATCTTGCTGGATATAGCCATGCCCAGCCTGGACGGCCTTGAAGTCATCAACCGGATCTGCGGCCTGAAACTGTCGAGCAAGATCCTGGTGCTGACCTCACAGTCCGCGACGTTCTACGCCATGCGCTGCCTGAAGGCGGGGGCTGCCGGCTATATCTCGAAAACCGATGACCTGAGCGAGCTGAGCAAGGCGATCAAGGCGCTGATGGCCGGCTACACCTTCTTTCCCAACCTGGCAGGGAATTCGGTACGCCGCAGTGATATCGATGCCACGGAACTAGAGATGATCCGCGGCCTGTCAGATCGAGAACTGATCATTTTGCAGCAACTGGCCAGGGGCCTGAGCAACAAGGAGATCGGTGATGCCATGTTGCTGAGCAACAAGACCGTCAGCACCTATAAAACCCGTCTCATTGAAAAGCTCAACGTCAAGTCGGTCGTGTACCTGGCCGATTTCGCCAAACGCAACAACCTGATCTAAATGAGCACGCTTCTGCGTTGCCTCGCACTGACTGGCTGCCTGCTCGGCCTGCTGGGGAGCCTTGCGCCGGCGCAAGCCGCTCAGCAAACCTTGAACCTCTTTGGCCGCTCGAAGGGTGAACTGCCTTCGGTGGTGCTGGAGGAGGTGGACTGGGGCTGGTTACGCAACAAAAACACGCTGCGGTTGGGCGTATCGGTGCCGGAATATATCCCCTTCGACATCATCACCAATGGCCAGGACTACGAGGGCATCACGGCTGATTATGCCGCGCTGCTGGCCGGCATGCTGCACATCAGGATCGAAGTGTTTCGCTATGAATCCCGCGCCGAGGCGATGCAGGCACTCAGGGATGGCGACCTGGACCTGGTAGGCACCGTCAACAGCTTCGATGGAACCGATCCGGAGCTGGCGCTCACCAGCGCCTATGTGCAGACGCCGTCCGTGCTGGTGACGCGCAGTGGCTTCGCTGGGGCTGTGGCCGCGGACCTGGCTGACAGTCGCCTGGCGATGCTTGATAACGGTCAGTCGACGGAAATGGTCAGCGCCGCCTATCCCAGGGCTCAGTTGCAGCTTCACACACTGGCGCAGAACGGGATCGGCGCTGTCGCGTTCAATCAGGCTGAGGCCTATCTAGGTGATGCCATCAGCACGCACTACGTTGCTGGCAAGTACTTCCTCAATGATGTCCTGCTGACGACCTTGCCGGGCGCGTACAGCACGCATTTTTCGTTCGCCGTGAATCAGCGCAACAACCAATTGCGCTACATCCTCAATGCCGCGCTGGAGGCGATCCCGATTACTGAGCGCATGACGATTCTGCACCGTTGGGGGGCAGGAGACCTGAATGTCGTCGGCCTTGATCCGTTGCAGTTCACGGCGACCGAACAACGCTGGATGCAAGCGCATCCCCGCCTGACGGTGGCGGTCAACGACAGCCTTGTACCGGTCTCCTTTTTTGATGGGCGGGGTGAGTTCCGGGGCATCAGTGCCGACGTGCTGGCCAAGGTCAGCCAGCGCACGGGCTTGCAATTCGATGTTCTGCGCGGGAGCTCGATGGATGAGCTGGTGGGGCTGATCCAGGCGGGCAAGGCGGACCTTATCGCGGCGTTCACGCCTACTGCCGTTCGTGAGGAAAAACTGCGCTTTACCCGCTCATTCCTGACCAGCCCGTTCGTCCTGATCACCCGGGACGAAGCGGGCAGCGCGCGTTCCCTGGAAGACATGGCCGGCAAACGCCTGGCGCTGCGCAGCGGTAACGCGCTACGGGGATTTATCAGCGAAAAGTTTCCGGACATCCAGTTGGTCGATACGGCAACTGCCGCCGAGGCCATGGCGCTGGTGGATAGCGGTGAGGCGGACGGCGCCATCAATGCCCTGATCAACGGGCGTTACCTCATTCTGCGTCAGTACCGGGAGCGCCTGCGAGTGGCCAATGTTGTCGGTGCGCAATCGGTCCAGACCAGTTTCGCCACCGACCGGGGGGCGTTTGAGCTGTACTCCGTTCTGGACAAGGCGCTGCGCAGCATTCCTCCGGAGGAACTGGATGAATTGACGCGCCGTTGGCGTCACGATGTGGTGATCGACAACGACAGCTGGCGCAATCGTCGCTCGGCGGTCATCCAGGGTTTTGTCTTCTTCGCCTTGTTGTTGATGCTGGCACTGATGTGGATCCTTCAGCTGCGCAAACTGGTATCCATTCGCGAAAAGACCGAACTGGCGCTCAACGACCAGATGGAGTTCATGCGCGCCTTGATCGATGGCACGCCCCACGCAATCTACGTCCGTGACTGTGAAGGACGCCTGATCAGTTGCAACACGGCCTACCTTGAAGCCTTGGGGCTTCCACGCGAAGCCGTGATGGGCCAGCGGCTCAGCGACAGCTCGGTGGTTGGCCGCGCCGACGCCGAGACATTCCAGGCCGAGTACGTCAAGGTCATGGAGAGTGGAACGCGGTGGATCAAGGACCGCACCTACATCCACAGCGACGGCGTGGTCCACACGGTGTATCACTGGATGCTGCCGTATCACACCAGTGAAGGCGTGGTGATGGGCATTATCGCTGGTTGGATCGACATCAGCGATCGTCAGCGTTTGCTGGACGAGCTGCAAAATGCCAAGCAGTGTGCCGACGACGCCAATCGGGCTAAGACCACCTTTCTGGCGACCATGAGCCATGAAATCCGTACACCGATGAATGCCGTGATCGGCATGCTCGAACTGGCATTGAAAAAGGCGGACCAGGGCGTCATGGACCGCTTCGCAATCGAGGTCGCCTCGGGGGCGGCACGCGGGTTGCTCGACCTGATCGGCGACATTCTCGATATCGCACGGATTGAATCCGGCCGTCTGTCCCTGATCCCGGAGCGGGCCAGTCTGCGTGAACTGGTGGAGTCGGTGGTGCGCATGTTCGAAGGGGTGGCACGACAGAAGGGCGTGCAACTGCTGTTGGATTTCGATCTCAAGGCCTGCCGCGATGTGCTTATCGATCCCCTGCGCTTCAAGCAGATCCTGTCCAATCTGTTGAGCAACGCGATCAAGTTCACCGACGAAGGCGAAGTTCGCTTGAGCGTCCAGGCTGTAGTCGGTGCTGGTGGTGAGCGCCTGGCGCTTCATGTTCAGGTGAAGGATTCCGGTATCGGCATTTCCAGCGAAGATCAGGCACTGTTGTTCAACCCATTCAGCCAGGCCCGCAACAATCATCAGTCGGCCCGGGGCGGTTCGGGCCTAGGTCTGGTCATCAGCCGTACGCTGTGTGAAATGATGGATGGGCATTTGCATCTGATCAGCGTGCCGGGCAAAGGCACGCAAGTGGACATCCAGCTCGATCTCTTGATTCTGCAACCCATGCCTGTTGACGAGCAGCCTGCGGCGGAACTGACAGCACAGGCGAGTGTGCTGAACATTCTGGTGATTGACGATTACCCGGCCAACCGTCTGCTGCTCTCCCAGCAGTTGTCCTACCTGGGGCATGGCGTCAGCGATGCCGAGGATGGTGCCCATGGTCTGCGTGCCTGGCGCAAAGGTCACTTCGATGTGGTGATTACCGACTGTAATATGCCAGTGATGAACGGCTACGAACTGGCACGGGCCATTCGTGACGAAGAAAAGTACTCGGGTGCCAAGCCTTGTTTGATCCTTGGCCTCACGGCCAATGCCCAGCCTGAGGAAAAAGACCGCTGCCTGGGCGAGGGCATGGACGATTGTCTGTTCAAGCCGATCAGTCTAGGGGATCTGAGTGCCAGGCTGGCTTCGGTGCAGAACACCTTCGAATCATCGGTGCATGGCACCCTGAGCCCTGATGTCGAGCGCGACATCGACCTGAGCAGCCTGCGGCAGTTGACCCGTGGCGATCATGTCGTGATCAGCAAGCTGTTGAGTGACCTGGCCAGTAGCAATGAAGAGGATATGTTGCAGCTGATCAAACTGTTCGGTGAGCACGACCTGTCGGGGCTGTCCGCTCTCGCTCATCGGGTCAAGGGGGGCGCACGTATCATCAAGGCGGGCAACCTGATTCTGTGCTGCGAGCAGTTGGAGGCCATCTGTGTGAGCCCCGCGGCTGATGGGCTGACTGAGGCGGTGGATGCCGTGCAGCAGGCAATGGAACGACTGGCGCTTGAGTTGGAGCAACACATGGCTGCCCCGCCAGCTGTCGACGGGCATGTGGGCGACGTCATTGATTAGAAATGGGTTGTCGCCATCGGAAATTTCCTACATTGCCAAGGACGTTTCCTAAAGAAGTCAGTCAACCAGGTACGGATAATTGGCTCATTACTTTCTTTGCGAGCCGCGCCCATGCCCATGCTTCCGTTGCGCATTCTGGTTCTTGGCGAGTCTTTCTCCCGTTCTTCAACGATGGCCAACAGGCTGCGGCAATCGGGGTGCCAGAACGTCTTCGTGGCCGCCGATGGTGCGCACGCACTGAACGTGCTCGAAAAGAACGGTCCATTGGATATCACGCTGTGTGACTTGCCCATGGAAAGTACGGGGACCATGGATTTCTTGCAGGATCTGGGCAGAACCGGGCGGGCGGGGTCGATCATCATCAGCAGTGCGCTGTCAGCCGATACCCACGCCGTACTCGGGCAATTGGTTTCGCTGCTGGGCATGGCGCTGAGGGGCGATGTCAACAAGCCTTTGCAACCTGGGGCGCTAAAACTTCTGCTGGCCAGACACTTGAATGAGCCCATCAATGAGTCGGGCGTACTGCCTGTTGTACCGGCCACCGAAGATGAAGTTCGCCAGGCACTCGCTGGCCATCAATTGCATGCGTACTTTCAACCCAAGTTCAATCTCAAGACGGGCGTCGTGTGCAGCATCGAGGCCCTGGCCCGTTGGCACCATCCATTCAAGGGCGTACTGCCGCCATCGGCGTTCATGCCGGTTATCGAACGATGCGGATGGATGGACGATTTGCTGTTCCAGCAATTGGAACAAGGCTTGCAACTCCAGCGCCAGGCAATCGACCAGGGGTTTGCCCTGAATGTTGCCTTCAATCTGCATGCGAGCCAGTTGGTCAATCCGACACTCACGGGCAGGATCCAGGCCCTGTTGGCTGAACATGACTTACCCGGCACCGGGGTGACGTTCGAGTTGACCGAGACAGGGCTGCTCGAAGCGCCTGCGATCAGCCTGGAATGCCTGGTGCGTCTGCGCATGATGGGGTGTGGCTTGTCCATCGACGATTTTGGCGCGGGGTTCTCATCACTGCAGCGGCTGTGTCAGTTGCCCTTCAACGAAATCAAGCTCGACGGCGAATTCGTCCGCGGCTTGAGAAGCGAGCCACGCCGCCGCGCCGTTATCAGCAGCACACTGGCGCTGGGCGAGGCCTTGGGCATGGCGGTGGTGGTCGAGGGAATTGAAACCGAAGAGCAGCGCAAGGTACTGGTGGAGCTTGGTTGCACTCAAGGGCAGGGGTACTTGTGCGCGCGACCGATGTCGGCGGCGAGTCTTTTGAACTGGTTGGGGCTGCAGAGAAGCGTTACATCCGGATCTTGAGTGGGTCGCCAAACAATTGCGATATTGTGTTCTCAACCAAGTCATAAGTGCGCTTATGACTCGACTGTTATGATGATAAGTAACCTATACCGCCTGCCTCAGGTGTTTCTGTGCTGGCCAACTATTTAAGATAGGCGGCGTTTTCCGTAGGGAAATTTCCTACAAATAGCGGGAAATTTCCTAACTTTATTCACTGGGCAAGCCGAGACAATACACTCACTTGATTCCGTTGTGATGTCTGCTCTTACCCGCAATCGAATTGAGCGCGAACGTCGTCACGCCATTGATGACGCGGGTGTCGGAGGCTGGCTTGCCGCCAGTATTGTAATGAATAAAGTATTTTCGGTTGTCTGGAATAGATCGATCTGTTGCTGGGTTGTTGCTTCGGAATTTGCCGGCAAGTCTACAAGAGGAGGAACTTCGGAACCTTCTAAGCGGAAAATAGGCTCGTACTCTCCATTGAAGGGTAAGGTACATGCTCTCGGTGTGGTGGTGCTCGCCCTGAGTCTCGGATGGTCTGAGCTAGGGCATGCAATGACGTACGCGTCAACTGGTAGCTGTGTCAGCGGCTCCTCAGTCACTATCGGCCGGGGAACCAATCCAGGTGGTACCACTGAACCTGTGAATGGCACTGGTACTTATTCAGCCATTGCAGGCTGTAGTGCCGATGGCGGTGATGCCCGTGGGGGCACTGTTTATGGGGCCTTTGGCAAAGCCAGCGGGGAAGGTGCAGCCGCATTCGGCTTTCTCGCCAGCGCCGCGAAGTGGGGCACTGCGTTGGGTTTGGAGTCCGTTGCAGCGGGCATCGCAAGTACGGCAGTTGGATTCGGAAGCAATGCAACGGGGCTCAATAGTGTGGCTATCGGTGGCTCCGCCGCCAACGCCACTGGCACCTCCGCGCTTACTGTGGCCAATTCGACGACAGCTTCGGCCGAAGGTGCGATCGCCATCGGGAGTAATACAACCCGTGGAGCCCAGGCGAAAGCGGACAATTCAATCGCGCTTGGCGCTCAATCGACGGCAGAGGAAAGCGCTACTTCCAGTGTGGCGATCGGCAAACTGGCATCCGTCGCCACCGCCAACAGTGTGGCATTGGGCTCGAACGCATCAGCCACAGGTTCGACGCTGGGCACGCTCGCTTATGGTGTCGGTGGCTCGGCGACAGCGGGCGGTGAAGTGAACATCGCCAACGGCGCCAATGGCCGACGGATCACCGGCCTTGCTGCCGGAGCCAACGCGACGGATGCCGTAAACGTCAGTCAACTGAACAAAGCCGGCCAGGATACGGCTACAGCCTTGGGCGGCGGTGCGACTCTCAATGCGACCACCGGGGCGTGGACAGCGCCCAGCTACTCCACCAACACCATCAGCGCGACCGGTGCCAATACCGGCGCGCTGGTCAGCAGCAACGTCGGTGCGGCACTGAGCAACCTCAACACCAGCCTGACCAACACCGCGGCTGTGGCGGTGAAATACGATGACGCCAGTACCAAATCCCAGGTGACCTTCAACCCGGCAGGCACTGCGGTGAAGTTGACCAACGTCGCGTCCGGCGTCCTGAACGCCACCAGTACCGATGCAGTGAACGGCAGCCAGTTGTTTGCCACCAGCCAGAACACGGCGGCTGCTCTGGGGGGCGGCGCGGCGGTGAACACGACCACGGGGGCATGGACAGCGCCAAGCTATTCGACCAACAGCATCGGCGTGACCGGGGCCAATACCGGCCCATTGGTCAGCAGTACTGTCGGTGCGGCGCTGGGCAATCTCAACACCAGCCTGACCAACACGGCGGCGGTTGCGGTGAAGTACGACGATGCCAGCAGCAAGACTCAGGTGACCTTCAACCCAGCGGGCACTGCGGTCAAGTTGACCAATGTCGCGGCCGGTGCGTTGAACAGCACCAGTACCGATGCCGTCAACGGTAGCCAACTGTTCGCCACCAACCAGACCGTCGACAACATCGTCAACAATGGTGCCGGCATCAAATACTTCCACAGCAATTCTGTGCTTGCCGACAGCACCGCGACGGGGCTCGACAGCGTGGCCATCGGCCCGACTGCGAGCGCGACCGTGGCAAACGGCGTGGCGCTGGGCTCCAACTCATCCGCCACCGGCACGACACTGGCCAACGCGGCCTATGGCGTTGGCGGTGCGGCGACGGGGGGCGAAGTGAACATTGCCAACGGTGCCGATGGCCGTCGCATTACCGGCTTGGCCGCAGGCAGTTCGGCAACGGACGCCGTCAACGTTGGCCAGCTGAACAAAGCCGGCCAGGACATGGCTACAGCTCTGGGTGGCGGCGCAGTGCTTGATGCAAACACCGGTGCCTGGACCGCGCCAAGCTATGTCACCAACAGCATCAGTGTGACCGGTGCCAATACTGGGCCGCTGGTCAGTAGCAGTGTCGGCGCAGCATTGTCCGATCTCAACAGCAGCCTGACCAACACGGCGGCGGTGGCGGTGAAGTACGACGATGCCAGCAGCAAGACCCAGGTGACCTTCAACCCAGCGGGCACTGCGGTCAAGTTGACCAATGTCGCGGCCGGTGCGTTGAACAGCACCAGCACCGATGCCGTCAACGGTAGCCAACTGTTCGCCACCAACCAGACCGTCGACAACATCGTCAACAATGGTGCCGGCATCAAATACTTCCACAGCAACTCGACTCTCGCCGACAGCAGCGCAACCGGTCAGGACAGCGTGGCGATGGGGCCGGCAGCTCTCTCCGCAGGCGCCAGCAGTGTTGCACTGGGCAATGGCGCCATGGCCAGCGTCGACAACAGCATTGCCTTGGGGTCAGGCTCATCGGCCACTGGCACGACGCTGGCCAACATGGCTTATGGAGTCGGCGGTGCGGCGACGGGCGGCGAAGTGAACATCGCCAACGGTGCCAATGGTCGGCGTATCACTGGTCTTGCCGCCGGCTCCGACGCGACAGATGCAGTGAACGTCAGCCAGCTGAACCTGGTCGGCCAAAGCGCGGTACTGGCCTTGGGTGGCGGCGCGCTCCTGGACCCGAACACCGGCGTCTGGACCGCGCCAAGCTATGCCACCAACAGCATCAGTGTCACCGGTGCCAACGCCGGTACCCAGGTCAGCAGCAACGTCGGCGCGGCGTTGGCCAACCTCGACACCAGCGTGACCAATACTGCCGCCGTAGCCGTAAAGTACGACGATGCCACCACTAAAACCCAAGTGACCTTCAACCCGACAGGCACTGCGGTGAAGTTGACCAATGTCGCGGCTGGCACCCTGAACGCCACCAGCACCGACGCCGTGAACGGCTCACAGTTGTTTGCCACCAACACCACCGTCGATGGGCTGTCGACCCAGGTAGACGACCTCGTCAACAACGGCGCCGGCATCAAGTACTTCCACGCCAACTCGACGCTGGCCGACAGCAGCGCAACCGGCCTGGACAGCGTGGCGATCGGGCCGCAGTCCGTCGCCGCAGGCGCCAGTTCATTGGCTGTCGGTTCGGGCGCCAACGCTGCGGCACAGGGCAGCCTGGCACTGGGGCGTTCGACTCTGGCCCAGGTGGCGGGCGGCGTTGCGCTGGGGGAGGGCTCGATTGCGGATCGCGCTCTGGCCCCCGCTACCGGCACGATCGCCGCCGGTAGCGGGGCGATCGTCTATGACACATCGGACGCCACCTTGCTGGGCTCGGTGTCCGTAGGCAAGGCCGGTAACTATCGACAGATCACCAACGTGGCGGACGGCACCGAAGCGCATGACGCCGTGACCCTGCGCCAGTTGATCGGGGCGATGGGCTCGTTGAGCGTGTCAGGTACGCAGTACTTCCACGCCAACTCGACAAACCTGGTGGATTCCCTCGCCAGCGGCGCGGAGTCGATCGCTGTCGGCCCGGCCACCGTGGTCAACGGTGACAACGGCATCGGCATGGGCAACCAGGCCAGTGTCGGCCAGGCCGCCGCCGGCGGCATCGCTATCGGTCGCAACGCCCAGGTGCTGATGGCTTCCGGTATCGCCATGGGCAGCACGGCCCAGGCCGGGGCGGAACAATCGGTCGCCCTGGGGGCGGGCGCCAATGCCAGCCAGGCCATGAGCGTCGCCCTGGGTTCGAGCTCGGTGACGACCGTAGGCTCCGAGACGGGCTACAGCGCCTACCGATTGGCCGCAGCGCAGACGTCGGTGGGCGAGATTGGCATCGGCACGGCAACGGGCAGCCGCAAACTCACCGGATTGGCCGCCGGTACGCAGGACAACGACGCGGTCAACGTGGCGCAACTGAAGCAGGTCGGCGACCAGGTGGACCAGAACACCACGGCTATCAGCAATCTGGACGGTCGTGTCGGAGGGCTGGAAACCCTGATCGGCTCGGGCGGCGGCATCAAGTACCTGCACGTCAATTCCATCAAGGCCGACTCCGCGGCCACCGGTACTGATGCGATGGCGTTGGGGGCCCAGGCCCAGGCATCGGGCAATGGCGCGGTGGCGGTAGGCAACGGCGCCACCACTTCAGCCGATGGCAGTGTTGCCCTCGGCAGCGGCTCCAGCGATGGCGGGCGCGGCGCTGAAACCTACAGCGGCGTCTATTCGGGGGCCAGCAATGCGACCTCGGGCACGGTTTCGGTGGGCAACGCTGCCAACGGTGAAACCCGGACGGTCAGCAACGTCGCCGACGGCAGGAACGCCAATGACGCGGTCAACGTGCGCCAGCTCGACGGCGCGGTCGCACAAGCCAACAAATACACGGATGACTCGATCGCCAACCTGAGTGTGAGTGCGGGACAGCAGGATGGCCGCATCACCGCCGTGGCAAACGATGTCGCCAGCCTCCAGAACGGTACCGACGGGATGTTCCAGGTGAACAACACCGGCGCGCCTGCCAAGCCGAAGGCAGCGGGTGTCGATGCAGTCGCCGGTGGTGCGCAGGCAGTGGCTTCGGGCAAGAACAGCGCGGCGCTCGGCACCCGGTCCCAGGCCCTCGCGGAAAACGCCGTGGCGGTGGGCAACGGGGCCAAGGCGTCGGCCAGAAATGCCACGGCACTGGGCACGAACGCGGTGGCGGACCGCGAAAACAGCGTCTCGGTCGGCAGTGTGGGAGACGAACGTCAGATCACCAACGTCGCGGCCGGCACTCGCGGCACGGATGCAGTCAACCTCGATCAGCTGAGCGCATCCGTGGCGGACATCACCAGTGGCGCCAACGCCTACACCGACCAGCGCTACATGGAGCTGAAGAACGACCTCAAGCAACAGGACGAGATTCTCAGTGCGGGGATTGCCGGGGCGATGGCCATGGCCAGCCTGCCGCAGTCCTACTCACCAGGCTCGAGCATGACGGTAGCGGCGGTGAGCAGCTACCGAGGCCAAGCGTCACTGGCGTTCGGTGTGTCGCACATGTCCAGCAACGGCAGGTGGGTGACCAAGCTGCAGGGCAGCACCGACACCCAACGCAAAGTGGGGGTGGCAGTGGGTGTCGGTTATCAGTGGTAACCCGTCGGTCGGGCTTGCGCACGTCTAAATTCAACTTCTGAAGGCGATTACCATGAATATGAAGTCCACTTTCGTTGCCGTCCTTATCGCGCTGGTAGCGCTGGCTGGTTACGACAGGTTCGTTGCAGACAGGTCGACCGCTACCCCCCGTGTTTCGCTGCGCATTCCGGCGTTACCGGTGATCCAGGATGCCATTTTCCAGCTCTCGCCCAGGTTCGACGAACCGCGCAAGGCCCTGATGATGGAACAGCTCTGCGGATTGGCCCGGGGCGAAGTCAGACAGGAGCAGGTCAACGCGTTGCTCAAGCAGCAGGGGATCGAAGCACAATCACTGCCTCGCCACGGCAGTCCCTTCTCACTGTTGGTCAACGGCGATCAGCCTGGGCAAGCCTCTGCCTGTGCCGCGTACCTGGCGACCACCGCGTTGTCGGCGGTCAATGTGGCCGAGTTCATGCGCCCCGTCACGGTACCGGCGGCCATCGGACAACCCGAGAAGTCAGCGCTGCAGATCGATAACGCCTTGCTGACTTCGGCTCTGTCGATCAAGTTGGCCGTGGCCCGTGCCAACGCCGATATCTTCGCCTTGATCGCGGTGGAGCTTCAGCGCAGCCCAGGCCAGACGATCCCGCAATTTCGTGCCCAGGCTGCAGAATTGTTTACCCGCCTGGCGCCGACTTACCTGCAACGCATCAAGGAACAATTGCCTCCTGCCAACACCCACTACAGGCTGATGCAGATGGATGACAGTCGCTTCGTCTTCAACAGCTCTACTGGCAGTGTCTTCGAGTTTGGCCCCAACGGACTGGTACTGAGTCAGGGCGGAATTGTCTGGTATGGCAAGGGCAGGTTGATGGGCCAGGAATACCCGCTTCAAGTGGGGACGGGAAATGGCGGATGACAGGGGTGAGCAGATGAGCGCATGCTTCATCGGCTACGGCGCTATCCTTAATCCATGCCCCAAAGGAGCCGCCACCATGCGCCGGCTGCTACTGCTGTTGCTGATCACCGTCATCCCGGGCTGCCAGGCCCCCATGCCAGCCGCCAACCCCGAGATGGCCTGGGTCGACCTTTCGCTGCCATTCCCCAACGACCGCGTGCTGCTGGCCGAACGCCTGGACAAGCAGCGCCTGGAGGAAGGCCGCTTCTTCCAGGTCACTCCCGGCCGCCATGAACTGGTCGTCAGGTTCGACTACGAAACGAGTGGTGGAGGCGGGTTGAGCATGATGGGCGGCACCACCGTCCGCCAATGCTATCTAACCCTCGACTACGCGCATTTCCAGGCCGGCCAGCGCTATCTGCTCGAAGCCCGCTCCATGGCCCTCACACCGGAGGCAAGGCTGTACAATGCTGCCCGGGAGATCGTCGCAGAGGTCAGCGAGTTCTACTGCCTGATGTGACCGAGCCTGGTTCATTGACTGTTCGTGAAGGAATTCAACCGTTGTATGAAGCATGAGTCGTTCGCTGTTCATTTCCCTGGATGGCCCCAAGGGCACCGGCAAGACCACGCTGCTGGAAGCCGTCACCAAAGCGCTGAGGGCGGACAACAGGAAGGTGATCCGCATCTGCGAGAAGAAAAGCGATCCCTACCGGGGCGAAACCATGGTCCTGGTCAACCAGTTTGTCAGGAATCCCTGCCGGGACCTGGAAATGAAGGTTTGTGAGCGCCTGGCGGACAGCCGTGCCTGGATTTCCCGGCACGTGCTGGCCAAGCAGCCGACGGACAGCATCATCCTGATCGATCGCTGGTACCCGTCCGATGCGGCGTTTCGCCGGCTGGTGCCGTTTGCCGAGATCCTGCGGTTGAACCTCGCACGCGACGTGCGGGTGCCGGACCTGCATGTGGGCGTTGTTACCGACCCTGAAGTCTCGTGGAGGAGGGCAGCGGCGCGGTCGCGCGGGTTGAGCAGCACGGTGATGCACGCGCTGGAAGAGCATGTCGCGTGCACCCAAGCGTTCGAGCGAGTGGTTGCCGATCAAGGGTGGGTTTTATGTCGCAACGAAGGAACGCTTGAAGAGGCGACAAGCGCGTTGGTATCTGAGATCCGTCGCCTGCTTTGATGGTCTTGATTTTCACTCCATCGGTGAAAGTGTTCACGCGCACGGCCGGTTTTTCCCAGGCGCCGGGCACGCCAGACTGGCTGGCAATCAACTGACCAGGAGCTTGACGTGAACACACAAGACCATCCCCTCGTTTCCCTTGCCATCCTCAAGGCCAAGCCAGACCAGGCAGCAGCCCTGAAAGAGGCCTTGCTGGCCCTGATCGAGCCGACCCGGGCCGAGCCCGGCAACCGTGACTACATGTTGTTCGAGCGCAGCGATGAGCCAGGGACGTTTTACATGCGCGAAGCGTTCGACCATCAACAGGCCCTGGACACCCACCTGGCCACCGAACACTTTCAACGTTTTGCCGAGCAGGCTGACCAGCTGCTGGCTGAGCCATTACAACTGATCTTCCTTGACCCAGTGTCCAGTGTCGTTGCGCCCCATCCCTGACAAGCCTGCGAGTCACCAGGGAATCGGCCTGCCATCCCAGGCCCAGAAGGTACCGGTCTGTGATGGTCCGTGCCGGCCGACAAGTTCGAGGATGCAACGGGCGGCAAACGCTGGTGAGAACAGCTTTTCGATTGGCACATTGCCCTGGAAGGGGCGCGAGAGGTGGGTGTCAGTGGTCCCGGGGTGCAAGGCCAGGACTGTCGACGCGGGATTGAGCCGTTTGAGTTCGATGCTCGCCGTGTGCAACAGCTGGTTGAGCGCGGCCTTGCTGGCGCGATAGCTGTACCAGCCGCCAAGGTGGTTGTCGCCGATCGAGCCGACCCGGGCCGACAGGGCGGCGAAGGTAACCGGTTGCTGGCGCAGCAATGGCAGCAGGTGCTTGAGCAGCAGGATAGGGGCAAAGCAGTTGCTGACGAAGCTGGCCTGCAACCCTGCCATGTCCAGCTGCGCCAGCGACTTTTCGGCGCGTGCCGGAGGCTCGTGGAGCACGCCGAGGGTACTGATGACCAGGTTCAGCTGCGCACAACTGGCCTGGACCTGCGCTGCCAGAGCTTGCAAAGCCTGTTCATCCCGAGCATCGCAGTCGATGCGCATCAACCTGTGGCCATGTGTCAGGGCCAGGGTATCGAGCAAGGGGCTGCAGGTTGCCTGGCGCGACACGGCGATCAGCAGCCCCACGTCTTCGCGTGCCAGTAGTTGTTCACACAGGGCTAGGCCGATGCCTTGGCTGGCGCCGCAGACCAGCACGTTTGCGGGGCTGTGTAGGTTGGTGATGAGGCTCATCCGAGGTGCTCCCTGGTATGAATCGCGCTGCCCTTAATTTCTATACAGCATTGGAATTTATCTGTACAAAAACATAATCTTGTACAGAATTTATTTTCTGTACAGGTTTGTCATGGTTTCCACCGGACGATTGGCCAGCCTCTGCCTGCTGTTGATGTCGCTCGCCGCGGTCGGCGCGGACTGGCGAGCCACGCTTCCGGCGGCGCAACGTCTGGGTGAAGGCGAGTTCACCTGGTTCGGCCTGCGCCTGTACAGCGCCCGTTTGTGGGCCGACGGACCGGTGCTGGACTGGAGCCGGCCATTCGCCCTGGAGCTGACCTACCACCGGTCGTTGTCCCGTGAAACGCTGGTCAAGGCCAGCGTGGAAGAGATGCGCCGTCTTGGCGCCAGCAGCGTCACGGCGCAACAGCTCGACGCATGGTCCCGTGAGATGCAAGCGGCATTCGTGGATGTGCGTCCCGGTATGCGTATCACGGGGGTGTACCTCCCGCAGACAGGTTGCCGCTTCTACATCGATGGCCGACTGCGTCATGAAGTGACCGACCTGGCTTTTGCCCAGGCCTTCTTCGCCATCTGGTTGGACCCGCAAGCCCGGGATCCGCAACTGCGTCAGCGCCTGCTCGGCCTGGCCGGCAACGATCGAGGACACTGAACATGTACAAAGCATTGTTGTTGGCCGGGTGCCTGTTGCTGGGCAGCTGCGGCAACGTCGGCGTCGAGCACTACGCCGGCGAGCAACCCAAGCTGGACCTGGCGGCCTTTTTTTCGCGCCCAGTGCAGGCCTGGGGCATGTTCCAGAAGCGCTCCGGGGAGGTAGTGAAGCGTTTCCATGTGCGTATCGACAGCCGCCGCGACGGCGAGCGGCTGATCCTCGACGAGCAATTTCTGTACAGCGACGGTACCCGACAGCAGCGCACCTGGACGCTGGTGCCCGATGGCCCTGGACGCTGGCGTGGCACCGCGGGCGACGTGATCGGCGAGGCCTGCGGCGAGGTGGCCGGCAATGCGCTGCGCTGGCGTTACCAACTGGACCTGTCGGTCGATGGACAACACTGGCAAGTGGACCTGGACGACTGGATGTACCTGATGGACGAAGACACCCTGATCAACCGCTCGAGCATGAGCAAGCTGGGCGTGGAAATCGGCCAGATAACCCTGTTCTTCCGGCGCCTGCCGGAGCGTGCGCCGTGATTCCGCAGGCGCTCAACGACGCACCGCTAGACGCACCAGCAAGGGCAGGGCCAGGGCCCAGACCGGCATCAGCAGTAAACCCGTGACCACGGGCCCCAGGGGTAAGGCGACATCGGCGAGCCTGGCACCGCCCACGTACGCCAGCGGCCCACCCAGCGTACCGACCGCCGCACCGCGCCAGAACGGCCACCCCGCCCATGCCAGGCTGTGGCGCAAGCCGCTGGCCAGCACCAGCCACAGCAGCGCCAGCCACAAGGGCAGTGGCCATGCCTCGAAACGAAACAAACCGATCACTCCCAGCAGGCCATCCAGCATGCAACCGGCCAAGGTCACGCGTAACAGTGCGCCGACTTCGGCGCCGCGGGCCGAGCACAGTTTGAGGTGCACGGCCAGCCCCAGCGGCACCAGCAGCAATAGCCAGGGAACCTTTGCGCCCAGCACGCAAGCCCACCAGCCGACCTGCAGCCACAGCGCGTTAGCGATCAGCCAGCCAGAAGGCATCGTCATTGCCCGGGCAACGGTGCCCGCCGCGCCTGGGGCGCGGCCCACAGCAGTTGCGCCACGCCGATGGCCCGTTCCTCGAAGCCGCCCTGGCAGTAGCACAGGTAGAACTCCCACAGGCGCTGGAACGTTTCGTCGTAACCCAGTGCAGCCAACGTGCTGCGCCCATGGCGCAAGTTGTCGCGCCAATGCCGCAGGGTCAGCGCGTAGTCGGCGCCGAAATCTTCCAGGTGCACGAGGTTGAGCGCGGTGCGGCGGCTGGCGGTGTCCAGCAACACGCTGAGCGAAGGCAGGGCGCCGCCGGGAAAGATGTAGCGCTGGATGAAGTCCACCGAGCGCCGCGACTGGGCATAGCGCTGGTCGCGAATGGTGATGGCCTGCAGCAACATCAGCCCGTCGGGCTTGAGCAGTGACGCGCACTGACGGAAGTACACCGACAGGTAGCGGTGGCCCACCGCTTCGATCATCTCGATGGAGACCAGCTTGTCGAACGTGCCCGTCAGGTCGCGGTAGTCATCGCACAGCACCGTCACCTGCTGCTCCAGGCCAAGGGCCTTCACCCGTTGCAGGGTGTAGGTGTACTGCGCGTGCGACAGGGTCGTGGTGGTCACCCGGCAGCCGTGGCGGGTGGCGGCGTGGATCGCCAGGCTGCCCCAGCCGCAGCCGATTTCCAGCAGGTGGTCCTGCGGGCTCAGCTCGAGTTTCTGGCAGATGCGCTCCAGCTTGCGCCGCTGCGCCTGCTCCAGGGATTGTCCAGGATGCTCGAACTGCGCGGCCGAGTACATCATGGTCGGGTCCAGCAGCTGCTCGAACAAGGTATTGCCCAGGTCGTAATGGGCCAGGATGTTGCGACGGGCGCCACGCCGGTTGTTGCGGTTGAACCGGTGCAGCAGCCGCAGGGCAGGGCGGCCCAGGCGGGCCAGGCCACCCTCGAGGGCGTCGAGCACATCGAGGTTGGCCACGAACAGGCGGGTGACCAATGCCAGGTCCGGGCTGCGCCAGTAACCATGGATGTAGGCTTCGCCCGCGCCGATCGAGCCATTGCCGGCGACCAGGCTCCAGGTGGCGTCATCGAGTATCTCCACCTCGGCCTGCAGCGCGCTGCCGGGGTCGCCGAACGCCCACTGCCGACCGTGGCAAAGCAGGCGCAGATGGCCATGGCGCAGCTTGCCCAGCTGGGCGAGCACGGCCTTGCGCGCCAAGCCGCCGAGCAGTGGCGCCAGGCCCGCGGACTTGCTAACGCTCAGGGTGGGAGTCGACATGATCGGGGTCCTCGCAAGGGTGGCCGAGCGCCAGGTTGCCCCGGCTGGCGGTGTGGTCGTGGATGGGCGTGCGTTTGATGAACAGACGCAGGGCTTGCCAATAGATGGCCGAGACGGTGCGCAGGCTGATCCAGGGGAAGGCCAGCGCGTAGTCGCGCACGGCCTTGCGATCCAGCGGCCGGCGCTTCAGGGCCAGGTCGGCCTCGAACACTTTCTGGCCGCCTTGCCAGTTCTCCATGTGGATGCGCACCTGTGACTGGTCCAGGTGAAAGCGCACGCGATAGTCCATGTCCAAGGGCATGAACGGCGACACATGAAAGCGCTTGGCCATGGCGAAGGTTTTCGCCAGGTCGCCTTGCACCGGCAGCACATAGTGGAAGCGCTGGCGCCACGGCGTGTTGCGCACCTCCAGCAGGATCGCCGCCAGGTGCCCGGCGCGGTCATGGCAGAAGTAGAAACTCACCGGATTGAACGACAGCCCCCAGCAGCGCAGTTGGGTCAGCAGGTGCACCGGCCCGTCGGGCATTTGCCCCGTGGCCTGGCGCACCAGCAGGCGCGCGGCCTGGACCAGCGGCTGGCCGTTGCGGGTGAGCGCCGGCAGGTAGTCGGTTTCCCGCCAGCACAGCGGGGCCAGGCGCCAACGCCCCAGCCAGCGCGACAGGCCCATCAGCCAGGCTTGTTCGTCCAGATCCAGGTAGAACAGGCCGATCCGGTAACGGAAGGCATGGGGTCGCGGACTCAGGCGCCGATGACTGAGCCAGCCCAGGCACAGGCCACTGTTCACAGCTGCTCTCCAAAATGCCTGGCCACCTGCAACGCGCTGACTACGCCGTCCTCGTGGAAGCCGTTGCCCCAGTAGGCGCCGCAGAAGTAGCTGTGCTGTTGGCCTTGCAGTTGTGTTTGCCGGGCCTGCGCGGCGGATGCCGCCAGGCTGTACTGCGGGTGGGCGTAGCTGAAGCGGGCGAGGATCTGCGCAGGGTCGATCAGCGCGGTCTGGTTCAGGCTGACGCAGAAGGTCGTCGCTGCCTGGAGGCCCTGCAGGATGTTCATGTTGTAGGTCACCGCGGCAGGCGCCTGCTCCGGGCCGCCCAGGCGGTAGTTCCAGCTGGCCCAGGCGTTGCGGCGGCGCGGCAGCAGGCGGGTATCGGTGTGCAGCACCACGTCGTTGTCGGCATAGCCGATGGCACCCAGCACCGAGCGTTCGTGCACGCTCGGCGCTTCCAGCAGGGCCAGCGCCTGGTCGCTGTGGCAGGCGAACACCACGTTGTCGAAGCGCTCGGTGCCGGCGTCGCTGACCAGGGTGACACCACCTTCGTCGCGGCCGACCCGGTGCACCTTGCAGTCAAGGCGGATGCGTTCGGCGAAGGGGCGGCACAGCGGGGCGACATAACTGCGCGAACCGCCCGCGACGACACGCCACTGCGGGCGCTGGTTCACCGACAGCAAGCCGTGGTTGCGACAGAAGCGCACGAAGAACGCCAGCGGGAAGCCGAGCATGTCGGCACGGGACATCGACCAGATCGCCGAGCCCATGGGCACGATGTAATGTTCGATGAAACGCGGACCGTAACCGCGCTCATGAAGATAAGCACCCAAGGTGGTGGTGGCGTCGATACGCTGTTGTTCGAGGTCGGCGAGGGCCTGCCGGTTGAAACGCAGGATATCGCGCAGCATGCCCCAGAAGCCCGGCGACAGCAGGTTGCGGCGCTGGGCGAACAATGTGTTCAGGTCGTGCCCGTTGTACTCCAGGCCGCTGCGTGGATCATGCACGGAGAAACTCATCTGGGTCGGCTGCGAGGCAACCCCGAGCTCTTCGAGCAAACGGATGAAATGCGGGTAGGTCCAGTCGTTGAATACGATGAACCCCGTGTCGATGGCATACCGCTCACCGCGCCACACCACGTCGACGGTGTGGGTGTGGCCACCGACCCAGCCGGCGGCCTCGAATACCGTCACTTCGTGCTTGCGCGACAGCAGGTAGGCGCAGGTCAGGCCGGCGATGCCGCTGCCGATAATGGCTATACGCATGGTTGCTCAGTCCGCTTCTCGGCGCGCCAGACGCCGGCCCAATGCCAGGCGCGCCCGCGCCGGCAGCGCCCCGAGCAGGCGCAATCCCCAGGTGAACAGGCTCGGGAAGTTGATTTCCAGGGGCCGGCGCGACAGCCGCCTGGCGATATGCCGGGCGGCGCGCTGGGCCGACCACAGCTGCGGCATCGGGAAGTCGTTGCGCCGGGTCAGCGGCGTGTCGACGAAGCCCGGGTTGACCAGCGTGACGTCGATGCCGGCTTGCGCCAGGTCGATGCGCTGCGATTCCACCAGGTAGCGCACGGCGGCCTTGGACGCGCCATAGGCACCGGCCCGTGGCAGGGCCAGCCAGGTCACCGAGCTGCCCATCACCACCAGGTGAGGACGTGCGCCGGCCCGCAGCAGGGGCAGGGCGGCCGCCAGGCAATGACTGAGGCCCAGCAGGTTGGTGCGCATCACGCGCTCGACCAGCGCCGGGTCGAAGCGCCCGGGTTCCAGGTATTCGCAGGTACCGGCGTTGAAAATGGCAATGTCCAGGGCTCCCCAGGCCTGGCGAATGCGGTCTGCTATCTGCTCGATCTGCTCGGGATCGTCCAGATCGCCATTGGCCAGCAGCACCTGCCCGGGAAAGCGCTCGGCGAAAGGCACCAATTGCTCGGTCCGGCGCCCGCCCAGGGCAACCTGATGGCCTTGCTCCAGCAGGCACTGCGCGAGCGCCGCGCCGATGCCACTGCTGGCACCGGTCAACCAGCAGCGGCTCATGCCAACCGCCCTTTGAGCCAGCGAATCGCCCCGCCCATCAGCGGAATATGCTCGTAGAGCAGGGCGCCGGCGTCGAAGAAATCCTGGTGGAAATGCACCCGGTCCCGCCATTGCAGGTAGCTGCAGCCTTGCAGGGAAACCGGGCGACCGCCGGCCAGCCGCGGGTGACGAAACTGCAGAGTCCAGCGCAGGTAGCCCTGCCCGGGTATCACCTCGTCGGCACCGGCGAAGACATAGCGGATGTCATGTGCATTGGCGTACAGCTGGGCGAAGTAGGCCCGCAGGTCCTTCAGTCCATCGATCCGATGCAGAGGGTCGCGGAAAGTGATGTCTTCGCTGTACAGGTTTTCCAGCGCTTCGAGGTGGTCCCCATCGAGCTGGGCGAAGCGCTCGGCGAATTGCTGCAGGTACGTTGACATGCTCGGCTCCGGGCAATCCTGTACAATCTGGTATTTCTGTACAGGTATATTGGAAGCCTACGATTAAATCTGTACAAGTCAACGTTCTTGTACAGATATTTTGCTCAGCGCCCGGCCGCCTCCAGTTGACGACGCAGGTCGGCGACCTCGGCTTCCAGCTCGCGCACCCGTTGCTCGGCGGCGACCTGCGCTGAAACGTCGTGCTGGATGCCGATGTAGTAGGTCAGCTGGTCCGCCTCGTTACGTACAGGGGTGATGGACAGTTCATTCCAGAACAGGCTGCCGTCCTGGCGATAGTTGCGCAGTACCTGGCGGCAAGGCTGGCCCGCGCGGATCGCCTCGCGGATCGCGGCGATACCCGGCTGCTGCTGATCCTGACCCTGGAGAAAGCGGCAGTCCTGGTAGAGGATATCGTCCGCGCAGTAGCCGGTGAGGCGCTCGAAGGCGGGGTTGGCGTAGATCAGGATGCTGTCGTGGCCTTCCTGCTCGGCGACGACGATGCCATCGTTGGAGTGCTCGACCATCAGTTGCAGGAGTTTTGCATTGATCATTGCGGCCACCCGTAAAAAGCCTGAACGGTAAGCCGGTACTGTGCGAAGCGCCGGCGCGATTCGCTACATAATGGCCTACCTGCGCTCCCCGCAGAAAGAGCCTATGGGTTTAGAATGTGTCACCTCTGCGACGAACCCTCGTGATGACCGAAGCCACCTCACCCGATTTACTGCCCATGCGCGACGTGGTCAGCCTGACCGGCATCAATCCGGTGACCTTGCGTGCCTGGGAGCGGCGCCACGGGCTGATTCGCCCGCAGCGCACCGACGGCGGCCATCGCCTGTACACGCCTGGCGACGTACAGCGCATCCGCGACATCCTGCACTGGACAGCCAACGGCCTGTCGATCAGCAAGGTCGGCGAAATGCTCGCAGCCCAGCGTCAGGCGCCGGTACAGCAGGAATCGGCCTTCCATGACTGGCGCGCCGCCGTGAAACGGGCGGCGATGGCATTCGATGCACGGGCGCTGGAAGGCGTCCATGGCCAGCTGTTCACGCTCCTGCCCAAGGCCACCGTGCTGCGTGAGGTGCTGCTGCCGGTGTGGCAGGACATGGCGACGGGCAGGGCCTTCGGGGAACGCAGCCAATGGTTGTTCCTCGACACCTTCCTGCGCGCCCGGCTGCTACTGCGCCTGCAGATGAACCAGGCCGACGCGCCAAGGGTGCTGCTGGCCGGTACCGAGGGGCATGCCGAACTGCCGTTGCTGTGTACCGGTTTGCTGCTGAGCGCCGAGCAACAGCGCGTCGACGTGCTCGGCTGCGGGCAGCCGCTGGAGGAACTTCCCCTGGTGTGCGCGGCGACCCAGCCGGCGGCGCTGGTGATCGCGGTGCAGGGGCCGGTGAACGCCGGCCTGGCCAGGCGACTGCGCGCGTTGCAGATGGAGATTGCCTGCCCGCTGGCCCTGACCGGGGTGGCGGGTTCGCAAGCGGTGTTGCAGGGCATCCCGCTGCGTGTGCTGGACGAGCAGGGGGATGATGTGGCGGGGATGCTCAACGCCTTGCTCAGGGGCGCCCTGGATCTCTGAAAGCAGGGCGGTGGCGCTATGCCTGTCAGTTAAGCAATAGGGGCCGCTCTGCGGCCCATCGCCGGCAAGCCGGCTCCCACAGGGACCGCGCAATCAGTGAGGCCTGCGCTGTACTTGTGGGAGCCGGCTTGCCGGCGATGGGCTGCGTAGCAGCCCCAGTGACGCTAACGACAGTCATCAGACGGTGGCCCGGCAAGCGCTTGATCCGGTATCGGTACCTACTCCGGCAACCCTGCCCGACGCAGTCCCTCAGCCAGCAGGGCAAGATCTTCATCCCGATAGATCGGCAGCCAGTCCCTGAGTTGCGAGACCCGCAGATTCGGGTCCAGCTCACGCAGCCTGGTCATGGCCTGTCTGGCCTCGTCCTCCCGCCCCATGTGCGCCTGGCTGGCCGCGACCAGCACGGTGGCGGCCAGCAGGCTGGACAGATTGCCCAGGGCCTTTTCGGCCCAGCCCAGGGCGCAGCCGAAGCGCCTGGCAAAAAAGTGGGCCAGGGCCATGCCCACGTGCATCCGGAACATTTCCGGATCCAGGGGGCTCAGGCGTGCCGCGTGCTCCAGGTTGGCGATGGCCACCTCGGCCTCGCCGCGCAGCGCGCGCAGGATCCCGCCAAGGAACCAGGCCGGCGCCAGGTTGGGGTTGAGCAGACGGGCTCGGTCGAGCAGGGCGATACCTTGATCGAGGTCCCTGGCCAGGTGGCCCAGCGCATGGCCGCCGCGAGTCAGGGCAACGGCGTCGTCGCGGCCGAGCTCCACTGCCAGCCTGGCCAGCCGCGCGCCTTCGGCAATCTCACGCGGGCGATCGGCCATCCAGCCGTTGAGCTTGCGCCAGAAATGGCACCAGGCAGCCATGCCGTAGGCCGAGGCGAAGTCCGGGTCCAGCTCGATGGCTTTGTAAAACAGCACCAATGCCTGCTCTACAGCCTCGCGCGTGCCGATGTGCAGCTTCGCGGTGCCACGCAGGTAGTAGTCATAGGCGCACAGGCTGTCGGTGGGTTTACGCTTGGCCCGCTCTATCTCGGCGCGTTCGAGCTGTGGCGCGATCGCCCCGACCACGCTTTCGGCAACCTGGTCCTGGAGTTCGAAGATATCGTCGAGCAGGCCTTCGAAGCGTTCCGCCCAGATATGCGTACCGCTGGTGGCGTCGATCAACTGGCCGGTGATACGGACTCTGTTCGCCACTTTGCGCACGCTGCCTTCGAGCACATAGCGCACTCCCAGGGTGCGCCCCACCTCGATGATGTCGACTGGGCGGTGCTTGAAGGTAAAACTGGAGTTGCGGGCGATGACGAACAGCCAACGGATGCGCGACAGGGCAACGATGATGTCTTCGACGATGCCATCGGCAAAGTAGTCCTGCCCGGGGTCGCCACTCAGGTTGTGGAAGGGCAGGACGGTGATGGACGGTTTGTCCGGCAGGCTGAGGTTTTGCTCCGCGGTCTGCTCGGCGGGCTCAGTGGCGGGCTGTTCGAGGCCAGGTACTTCCCGGGCTTCACCTACGAAGCGATAGCCCTTGCGGGCGACCGTGCGCAGCAGGCGCTGGGCCTCGCCAGAGTCGCCGATGGCCTTGCGCACGGCATTGATATGGCTGGTGACCGTCGACTCGGAGACCACCCGCCCGCTCCAGACCTTCTGCAGCAACTCGTCCTTGCTGATCACCCGGTCACGCTGGCTCACCAGCAGCAACAACAGATCGAAGACCTGCGGGCCGATGGTCACGACCTGGCCGCGCAGGGCTAGCTCCCGGCGCTGTTGATCGAGCACGTAGTCTTCAAACACGAATTGCAACGTCTTGTCCCCTGGCCGAGCGCCTTAGGCATCGTGTCCGAGGCGATTGCTTCATAAGTGTCGCCGTCGATGATACGGCAGCGCGAAACGGCCTGCACTGTCCGCGCGGACTTGGACGCAAAACCAAGCTTTCTTGAAGGTAAATACAGCCTCACGGCAAAGACTCCCAAGGGCCCGGAGCGCATCTTGATCCTGCATCGACGGCAATGGTTGCGGTCGAGAACAGGAGAGACCCCATGAAGATCGTTGTCATCGGAGGCACCGGCCTTATCGGCTCGAAACTCGTCAACAGCCTGAGTGAGCGCGGCCATGAAGCCGTGGCGGCGGCGCCCAGCACAGGGGTCGACAGCATTACCCGCGAAGGGCTCGCCGCGGCCATGGACGGTGCGGACGTGGTCGTCGATGTCGCCAACGCGCCGTCCTGGGAAGACCAGGCCGTGCTGGAGTTCTTCCAGACATCGACCCGCAACCTGCTGGCCGCCGAGGCAGCGGCCGGGGTTCGCCACCATGTCGCGTTGTCGATCGTCGGTTGCGAGCGCCTGCCGGAAAACGGCTACTTCCGCGCCAAGGTCGCCCAGGAGGCGATTATCAAGGCCTCAAGCATCCCCTACACCCTGGTACGGGCTACGCAGTTCTTCGAATTCGTCAGCGGCATCGCCCAGGCAGCCACCGTGGCTGACGAGGTGCGCCTGTCGCCGGCGCTGATCCAGCCGATGGCCTCGGCCGACGTGGCAGAGGCGCTGCTCGAGGTGGTACTGGCGGCGCCGGCCAACGACACCGTCGAAGTCGCCGGCCCAGAGGCCATGCCCCTTGACGAGCTGGTACGACGCTTCCTACGCCTGACCGGTGATGCGCGCACGGTCGTCGCTGACGTACATGCCCGCTATTTCGGCGCCGAGCTCGATGACCAGTCGCTGACACCGGGTAGCGCGGCGCGCCTGGGCAAGACCCGCTTCGAGGACTGGCTAGCGCGTTCCTGACAGACAACTGTTTCCACCTCAAACAACCTTCACCAGGAGTTCATCATGTCCAGTCGAATCCTCGGCGCCGTGGTAGTCGCGGCACTGTCACTTACCGCAGCAGCCATCAACCCGGCGTTGGCCGACGAGCGCCCGGCCAGCAAGGTCACTGTCGTGTTCGACAAGCCATTGCCGAATGTCCCCGGCAAGAGCATGCGCGGCGTGATCGTCGACTACGCCCCGGGGGCGTCGTCACCCTCCCACCGGCATCCGAAGTCCGCCTTCATCTACGCAACCGTGCTCGAAGGTGAGATACGCAGCAGCGTCAACGGTGAGCCGGAAAAAACCTACAAGGTAGGCGAGAACTGGTACGAGGCACCCGGCGCGTTCCACGCCGTCAGTGCCAATGCCAGTGACACCAAGCCTGCACGGTTGATGGCGGTGTTCGTGCTGGACAGCACGGAGACCGTGCTGGTGACCCCCAGCGCGAAGTAAGCGAAGTCACCACTCAAGGCACCCCGGTGGCTGGCAAGTCACCGGGGGCAGCGCACAGGAACCCGGATGATGAACACCCACGAGGAGCCAGTCGCCACGGGCGACAGCACCAGGCCCGACAACAGAAGGCGCATTGGCATCGTCCTGTGCATCGTCGCCCTGGTGGTGCTGGCCGCAGGGTGGGCCATTGCCCGCTCGAGCAGTGCGACGTACACCGACAATGCCTATGTGCGCGGCGATGTCACCTCGCTGGCCGCCAAGGTGGCGGGTTATGTAGTGGCGGTCGAGGTCGAGGACAATCAACGCGTGCAGGCGGGGGAAGTACTGTTTCGAATTGACGACCGCGACTATCGGGCGCAGCTCGCGCAGGCCGAGGCCAACCTCAAGGCGGCCGAGGCGAGCCTGGCCAATGTCGAGGCCCAGACCCAGCTGCAACGCGCGCAGATCCGCGAGGCGGAGGCCAGCGTGCAGTCGGCGCTCGCGCAGCGCGGCCTGGCCAACAAGACCCACGAACGCAGCCGCAAGCTGATCGTGTTCAGTGCCGTCAGCCAGTCGGTGGTCGACCAGACCGATGCTGCACGCAGCAGCGCCCAGGCCACGGTAGCGGCCGCGTCGGCCACGCTCGAGGCCCAGCAGCAACGCATTGCCGTGCTGATGGCCCAGCGTGAATCGGCCCTGGCGACGATCGCCCAGGCCCAGGCCGCGAGCGACCTGGCCAGGCTCGAGCTGGAGCACACGGTGGTGCGCGCACCGGTATCGGGTGTTGTCGGCAACCGCCAGGTGCGCGTCGGGCGCTTCGTTACCCCGGGCGGGGCACTGCTGGACCTTGTCCCCGTGGAGAGTGTGTGGGTGGTGGCAAACTTCAAGGAAACCCAGGTTGCGCAGATTCAGCCGGGGCAGCGGGCGCAGGTGACGATCGACGGTTATCCGGACGGCGCGCTCGAAGGCGTGGTCGACAGCTTCGCGCCAGGCAGCGGTGCCGCGTTCAGCCTGCTGCCGGCGGACAACGCAACGGGCAATTTCGTGCGGGTGGTGCAGCGCGTACCGGTGAAAATCCGCCTGCTGCACAACCCGCTGCCGGGGCGCATCGTGCCAGGGCTGTCGGCGCGGGTCGAGGTTGCAGCTGGAGGCGGCTCGTGAGCGCTCGCGGCCCTGGCGCTGAGGGTGCTGCATTGATCGAAGGCCGGTCGCTGCAGGGGCTGCTGCTGATCATCGGGATCGTCCTGGCCGCGCTGACCGAGGCCTTCGCCAGCAGCGTCCTGGTACTTGGTCGTAACGACATGCTGGGCGATACCTACGCAACTCCAGACGAATTTGCCTGGCTGGATGTTGGCTACACCGCCTGCAAGCTCATTGGTTTCATGAGTGCGGCGTGGCTTCTGGCGCGTATCCAGCCACGCAACGTGATCATCGTCGCGACCTTGGTCATGGGGCTGGCCTGCGGTATGTCTGCCTTCACCGCCAGCCTTGACTTGCTGACCGTGCTTCGCGTGCTCCAGGGGCTTGCCGGCGGCGTGTTGCTGGTGGGCGGGCAGGCCTTGATCTTTCTCGTCTGCCCACGCGGCCAGCAGCCTGTACTCCAGGGGTTTTTCGCCATGGGCGCGGTGGTTGCGCCAGCCACCCTGACGCCAGCCTTGCAAGGATGGCTGATCGACAGCCAGTCATGGACCTGGATTTTCTTCTGCGTCCTGCCCTTGGCCCTGGCCGCGACAGGCGTGCTCCTGGTAGCGGGCGTGCCGAACGTCGGGCTGCCGGCCGCCCCAAGGTCCGACGCCGTGGGCATGCTGTTGGCGTTTTCCAGCCTCGGCTGCCTTACCTACGTGCTGAGCCAGGGCAGCCGCTGGGACTGGTTCGCAGAGCCGCACATCCTCGGGGCCACGGCAGTCGGCGTCGCGGCCTTGCTGCTGTTCCTCGGTCTTCAGTTGTTGAGCAACCGCCAGGGCCTTCTCGACTTCAGCCTGTTCCGCTGTCGCGACTTCACCTTTGCGTTCATCGTCAGTTTCGTCGCAGGGGCGGCGTTGTTCGGTAGTGCCTATCTGATCCCGGCATTTGCCCTGTCGGTGCTTGCCTTCACGCCCACCGACGCCGGCTTGCTGCTGTTGCCCAGTGGCGCGTGTTTCATCGGCGCGCTGCTGTTGGCGGCCTATCTCATCCAGGCCCGTGGCGTGGCGCCATTCGCCACGGTGCCCTTCGGCATCCTGATGATCATGGGGGCGATGTGGATGCTCTCGGGTTCGACCAGTGAAAGTGGCGCGCCGGACATGATGGCCGGCGTGCTCTTGCGCGGGCTGGGGCTGGGCTTTCTGTTCCTTTCCATCACCCTGATCGCCTTCGGCAAGCTGGTGCCTGAAAACCTCGCCAGCGGGATCGGCCTGTTCAACGTCGGGCGCCAACTGGGCGGGCTGATGGGGGTCGCCGGCTTGCAGACGCTCATCGACAAGCAACTGGCGCACAATGCGGCAGTGCTGGGCGCCCACGTCACGGCCGGTGCCGCCACGGTCATCGAACGGCTCGGCAGCACGGTTGCCATGCTGCAGGGCAGGGGGCTGGACACCCTCGCGGCCGGCCGGGCTTCGCTGGCGCTGCTGGGACGCGCCGTGTCGGGGCAGTCGGCGGTAATCGCCTTCGATGTGGCGTTCACTGCCGTGGTACTGCTGTTCGCTGTCGCGGCGCCTTTGCTGGTGTGCATCAAGGTTCTGCTTGCGCGTCATGCCACCGGACCTGAAGCGAAGTATCCGGTTCAGGTCCAGCATGACCACAACGACTTACGAAGCGAAATCAGTGGAAAGTGACAGTTCTCGCAATTGCGCCAGCTCTCGTTCGACTTCGCTGTGCTTGGCCTCGATACGTGCAACGGCTCGTACTCAGTGGATGGCCACCGGGTTGATATTGACCTGGGTCGACCCCTTGTACAGCGGCTGGCCCAGTACGAACAGGAACTCGAAGGCCTTGTCGCGCACCAGCGCCCGGGTATCGATCAGTTCCAGGTTGTAGATGCCGCGTTTGGCCAGCATGTACTGGTTGACCGGAAACTCTTCACCGGTGGGGTTCGGGTAGACCTCCGAGGCCCAGGTGTCACCGCCGAAGGCGACGATGCCCTGGTCGGCCAGCCACTCGGCCGCCGGCAGGTCAATGCCCGGCTCGGTGGCGAGGAACTGCTGGTTGTCCTTGCCGATCAGCTCCAGCCAGCCGGTGTTGAACAGCACCACGTCGCCCTTGCGCAGGGTGATGCCTTGTCGCTTCAGTACCGTCTTGATGTCGTTGACGGTGAACGACGTACCGCCCGGCACGATGGCCTTGCCGTAGTACGCGGTCATGTCCAGCACCACGCCACGGGTGACCATCGGCGGCACTTTTTCCACACCAAGCTTGGTCACGCCTTCGACGGTGACGAAGTCGGCGGCCGTGTTGCCGTTGTAGTAGACGTTGTCGATACCGATATGGCCGATGCCGTTGAGCTGGGTACCGACGCCGGTCCAGCCGTTGACCAGTTCATCATTGAAGCTGAACTTGTTCTTGCCCAGGGTCTGGCCGGCCTGTTCACCGGGTTGGATGTTGTAGAGATGGAAGCTGCGGTGGCGGAAGGCAGGCAAGTCCTTGCTGACGGGGACGGCGAGGGGGTAGGTCTTGCCGGTTTTGACCAGGCTGATGGCTTGCTTGACCACCTCGGGGGTGAGGAGGTTGGCGGCGCCGATTTCGTCGTCCGGGCCGTAGGGGGAGGATTGCCAATCGGCGGCCAGGGTGGTTTGGGCGATGCTGGTCAGGGCCAGGGTGAATACTAGGGGTTTGAAATAGTCCAATTTGTGGGCTCCTGAACGGGTAGGGATGTCAGGGGCGGATTTTGGGTGGAGGTGGAAAGCGGAAAAAGCCGTTGGCGGGACAAGGAGTTTTGCGTATGGAGCAAGAGAAGGACTGAGCTCGCATCTGCGCGATAACGCCAAACAGAATTGAATTTTGCCCTGCATGGCCGGTTCTACCGCAGCGAGCTCCTTGATTCTTCTTGCCCGGAGCCTGACCGCAGGAGAACCGAGTGCCTCGCATCATCACCCCATCGACCCCCGAACACGAAATCACCGAACATAACGCCAGGATGTTCGGTTCGCCCAAGGAACGCCTGGACTTCTACCGGCGCGAGATCCAATACGAAACCAGCATCCTGGCCAATCGCACGGACGCCTACCTGGCCGCCCAGTCGTTTCTGGTCATTGCCTTCGTCTCGTCCATGGGCAACCTCAATCAAGGGTGGGGCGAGATGTTCACCCTGATCGTGCCCGCGTTCCTCGCCTTGCTCGGGGTACTGAGTTCGCTCAATGCCTGGCCAGGCATTCGGGCGGCGTACAACATCATCGATCACTGGCAACTCAAGCAGAGCCACTTGCTACGCAGCGAGCCCTTGATGGGGCTGGCCTACGACGAGTCGCCGCTGTTCTGCGAGGCTGAAACCTCACGTGCGGGGCATCGCAAGTCATTGCTCTTTTCACTGCGTACCCCATGGATCTTCCTGGTGTTCTGGGTGCTGCTGGGTAGTTATTCGGTGTATATCCAGCTGGCGTGAACAACCCAAAGCATGGCCCCGGCTCGATGCAGGCATGGGACGAGGGGGCCATGTACCAATGTCAGCGGCCCAGCGCTGCGATCAACTGCTCGTTGAAGGCCGGGATATCATCCGGTTGGCGACTGGTGATCAGGTTCCCGTCCACCACCACCTCTTCATCGAGCCAGGTGCCCCCGGCGTTGCGGATGTCATCCTGCAAGGTCTTGTAGCTGGTCATCCGCTTGCCCTTGGCCAGGCCGGTCGAAACCAGCAGCCACCCGCCGTGGCAGATAACCGCCAGCGGCTTGCCCGCAGCATCATGGCTTTTCACCAGTTTCTGCGCGCCGGGTATCAGCCGGATCGTGTCGGAATTCTGTACGCCGCCGGGCAGCACCAGGGCATCGTACAGATCGAGGTGGGCAGCCTCGAACGTTGCATCCACGGCAAATTCGTCGGCGGGCTTGTCGTGATTCCAGCCGCGCACGGTCCCTTCCTTTTCGCTCAGGATGTCGACCACCGCGCCATGCTTTTCCAGGGCTTCACGAGGGCCAGTCAACTCCACCTGTTCGAATCCGTCGGTGACCAGAAAGGCCACGCGTTTGCCATTCAGTTGTGCACTCATCGTCGTGTCTCCTTTTTTGACAGGTCTGAAAGGGCAGGCCCCGGGGCTGGCGTGAAGTTCCAACGGATTCCCGGAAGGCTGGCATCACTTCTTGCCAGGCAGCACTGCACCCAGCACCTGCTTGGCCGTCTGCACGATCACGCCGGCCTCGTCAGGGTCGCCCTTGAGCAGGGTGCTGGCGAATTTCCTCGCCTGTTCCAGCTTGATGTGCGGGGGCAGCGGCGGCACGTTGGGGTCGGTCTTGAATTCGATCAGCACCGGGCGGTCGGCGGCCAGGGCCCGTTCCCAGGCACTGGCGACCTCGTCTTCGCGCTCGACGAAGATGCCCTGCAGGCCGATGGAAATGGCAAACAGGTGGTAGGGCACGTCGGGTATGGACTGGGACGCCTCGAACTTCGGATCACCTTCCATCACCCGCTGCTCCCAGGTGACCTGGTTGAGGTCCTCGTTGTTGAACACCGCGCAGATCCACTTGGGGTTTTCCCATTGTTGCCAGTACTTGGCCACGGTGATCAGCTCGGCAAGGTTGTTCATCTGCATCGCCCCGTCGCCCACCAGGGCGATCACCGGGCGCTGCGGGTAGGCGAACTTGGCGGCGATCGCATAGGGCACGGCGGCGCCCATGCACGCCAGGCCGCCGGACAACGAACATCGCATGCCCTGGCGGATCATCAGGTCACGCGCGAACCAGTTGGCGCAGGAGCCGGAGTCGCTGGTGACGATGGCCGCATCCGGCAGGCGCGGGGAGAGCTCGTGCACCACCCGCTGCGGATTGATCGGATCGGCCTTGGCCAGGGCGCGTTTTTCCAGGGTCTTGTCCCAGCGCGCGCGCCAGCCTTCGATCTTCTTGCGCCAGCGCCGGTCGGGCTTGTGTTCGAGCAATGGCAACAGCGCCTGCAGGGTTTCGCCGGCGTCACCAACCAGGTTGACCTCCATCGGGTAGCGCAGGCTGAGCATGTCGGGCTGCAGGTCGATCTGCACGCCGCGGGCCTGGCCTTCCTTGGGCAGGAATTCGGAATAGGGAAAGCCGGAACCGATCATCAGCAAGGTGTCGCACTCAGTCATCAGCTTGTAGCTCGGCTCGGTGCCGAGCAGGCCGATGGAACCGGTGACCCAGGGCAGGGTATCCGGCAGCACGGCCTTGCCCAGCAGCGCCTTGGCCACGCCCGCCCCGAGCTTTTCGGCCACCGCCTCCACCTGTTCGCTCGCCTGCAGGGCGCCGGCACCGACCAGGATGGCCACCTTGCGCCCGGCATTGAGCACCTCGGCGGCCTGCTGCAGATCGGCCGTATAGGGCAGCACCCTTGGCTTGTTGTAGCCGACGCCGGAGTGCACGGTGCCGTGGGCCCTGGCGGGCGCTTCATAGGGCAGGTCCTGCAGATCATTGGGTAGGATGATGGCGGTTACCCGGCGCTCGCCCACGGCCGTGCGTACGGCGCGGTCGAGCAGGTGGCGTACCTGGGCAGGGGTGGACGCCTGCTGCACGAACGCCCCGGCGACGTCCTTGAACATCGACAGCAAGTCCAGCTCCTGCTGATAATGCCCGCCCAGCGCCGCCCGGGCCTGCTGGCCGACGATGGCCAACACCGGCTGGTGGTCCATGCGCGCATCGTACAGCCCGGTAAGCAGGTGCGAGGCACCAGGGCCCGAGGTGGCGATGCATACACCCAGCTCACCGGTGAACTTGGCGTGGGCGCTGGCCATGAACGCGGCCATTTCCTCATGGCGGGCCTGAATGAATTCGATCTTGCCGTTGGCCCGGTTCAACGCGCCGAACACACCGTTGATGCCGTCGCCCGGGTATCCATAGATACGCCGCACGCCCCACTGGTACAAACGCTCGACCAGGAAGTCACCTACCGTCGTTGTCATCGTCTTGTCCCTGTCAGTGATGGATAGGGTCTGGACTGGATCGCGAAGGTGAAAGTTTCACTGGGTGTACCTGGTCGCCCGGCAGGAACCTCGAAGCTGGCTGCGCATTCTCAAGGGTATTGCCCAACCTCAGCAAGAGTCCCTCATGTTGACCCTCGACAGCACCATCCAGCCGCAGAGGACGCTGCATTTCGCCGATGACGGCGCGACGCCGAACAGCCGCTTCGCCGTATTGCTCTACCGCCTGCGCCTTGCACCGGCCGACGACAACGCCAGCGCCTTCGAGGCGTTGTTCGCCGCCCATCAATGGACACCGTTGTGGCGCGACGGCATCTTCGACTATCAGCATTTCCACCCCAATGCCCATGAGGTGCTGGGGGTCGCCTGCGGGCAGGCGCGGGTGACACTGGGCGGCGAGGACGGCCAGACGTTGACCGTGAAAGCAGGCAGTGTCCTGGTCCTGCCGGCTGGCACCGGCCATTGCTGTGTCGAGCACAGCGATGACTTCCTGGTGGTGGGGGCTTACCCGCTGGGGCAGGAGAAGTACGATATTCAGCGGCCCGAGGACGGCGCGCACGATCAGGCGCTGGCGCGCATCGCCGCCGTGCCCAGGCCAGCGCAAGATCCGGTGACCGGCGCATGAGGCGCCCTGATGACGCTATGGCGCTGATCACCAGCCAACGGCATTCAGGCCTCTTTGAAGCGCAGCATGTCTTCCTGGGGTAGCGCGGTGACCTTGATCGCCCGCACCGGCACGGCAAACTTGGCACCGATCCTGGAGAACCGCTCAAGCAGGTGGAAATTGATCGCCTGCTGGATATCCATGTACAGGTTGTAGCCTGGGTCCTTGACGATATACACGCACTCGAACTCCAGCGCCTCCTTGCCGAAGCCACGCAGGTGGGCGCGATCGAAGCGCGCCTGGCCCTGTGCCTTGATCGCCTCCTCGATGATGCCGGGTGCCTTCTTCACGGCATCGGTTGGGGTGTCGTAGGACAAGCCGAACTCGAACACGATGCGTCGCTCCTGCAGGCGCTTGTAGTTCTGGATGGTGCTGCTGATCATGCTGGCATTGGCCATGACGATCTGCTCGCCGCCCAGGCTGCGGATGCGCGTGGTCTTCAGCCCGACATGCTCCACGGTGCCGGCCAGGGGGCCGACGACGATGAAGTCGCCCACCTCGAAGGGCTTGTCCACGGCGATCGACAGCGAGGCGAACAGGTCGCCGAGGATGTTCTGCACCGCCAGCGCCACGGCGATGCCACCCACCCCGAGGCTGGCGACGAAGGCGGTGATGTTCACCCCCAGGTTGGACAGCATGGCCAGCACCACGACCGACCACAGCAGCACCCGCGCGCCCCAGGCGGACAAGGTAGCCAGCGCGCTGCCCTGGTTCAGCCCGTCGCCGCCGTGCCGGGCGAAATAGCGGCGCAGGCCCAGGGCGATGGCGCGGTTGGCCCACAGGCCGATCTGCAGTGCCGCCACCACGAACCACAGGCTGCCCACCCGCGTCAGCCAGCGCTCGGGCAAATCGAGCATGCCCAGGCCCACCAGCAGCGAGGCGAGCAGCAGCAAGGCATTGCTGGTGCCGTCGAGCACCTTGGCCAGCACCTGGCTGAACGCGCCGTCGTGTTCCGACCAGCGCCGTACCCGCCGCTGCACGAAGCTGATCGCCGCCCGCGCCGCGACAAAGGTCAGGGTGGCGACGCCCAACGCCAGCAGCAGGTTGAGGATGGAGATGCCGAATAGCGTGGTATCGGTGAACAGTTCAATGATGCGGTCATTCATGAGTGGCTCGCCTCCTGGTTGCCCTCGGGTGATGTGCAGCGTCCTTTCATGGGACGTCGAGGTGCGGCCAGAGGTCGATCGGATTTTCACCGCCGGGTTTTCGGAACGTCTTTGTCCTGCCGCCACTCCACCGCTTCACAGCGCCTGACAGGAGCAAGCAGACAGATATCTGGTGCATATTCGACAATACCGCCGCCGGCGCCGCCTTGGGCAATGCCCTGGCAATCTGGGATCAGTTGTGCTGATGCAGTCGGATCAAACTTTCCCAGGCGGCCGGTACTCTTCTGAAAGACAGTCATCCGCCACGGGACCCTTTCATGAAACAGCCTGAATCCAAACCCGCTGACAAGACCCCACGCCCCATTTCCTCGGAAGAGGCCCAAAAAGGGCAGCCTGCGCCGGATCCGGTGCTCGAGCGCCCGGATCCGGATACAGAGGCGGTCGACAAGGTGATAACGCCGACTTCAATCAAAGAGCAGGAAGAGCAGACCCGTGCGATCGAGAAGCGCCTGCGCGACGTTGACGACAAAGCCTGATATAGACGTGCCAGCGAGGGATGAGCTTGATTGAGCACGCCGATGCGGCTGCGGCGCTGCTGGCCGCGCGGGCTCAATTCGCCATCACCATTGGTTTTCATATTGTCCTTGCCGCTTTCAGCATTGGCCTGGCGCAGTGGTTGATGGCCTTGGAAGCCTGGTGGCTGTGGCGCCGACAGCCAGCCGTGTTGGCGCTGTACCGCTACTGGCTGAAAGTGTTTGCCTTGACCGTGGCCGCCGGGACCGCTTCCGGCCTGGTCATGGAGTACCAGTTCGGTCTGAATTGGGCGCGGCTGTCGCTGGCAGTCGGCGAGATCATTGGACCGTTGATGCTCTATGAGGTACTGGTGGCGTTTTTTCTGGAAGCGGGCTTTCTCGGGGTGATGCTGTTCGGCCAGAACAAGGTGGGGCCTAAGCTGCATTTTTTCGCGACCTGCGCGGTGGCGCTGGGTTCGCTGATCAGCGCGTTCTGGATCATCAGTGCCAATTCCTGGATGCACACGCCGGCCGGATATGCCATCGATGGACAAGGTCGTTTCGTTGCCGAAGACTGGTGGGCGATCGTGTTCAACCCGTCGTTTCCCTATCGCCTGGCCCACATGCTGCTGGCCGCTATGCTCGCCACCGCGACCTGGGTGGGGGGTGTGGGCGGCTGGCAATTATTGCGCGCCCCCGGCAACCCTCGTGCACGCCTGCAGTACTCGCTGGCGCTGTGGGCCATCGCGGTCCTGGCGCCCCTGCAGATCCTGGTCGGTGACCTGCATGGCCGGCACACGCTGCAGGTGCAACCGATCAAGGTCGCGGCCATCGAGGGCACGTGGCGGCGGCCAGCGGCGGGAGCAGGGGAGCCCTTGCGCTTGTTCGCCATACCGGACATGGAGCACCGACGCAACCACTATGAAGTGGCTATCCCTGGCATCGGCTCTTTGTACTTGACCCATGACCTGAGCGGCACCATAGCCGCGCTCGATGAATTCCCCGCGCAGGACTTGCCGCCAGTGCCGCCGGTGTTCTACGCCTTTCGCATCATGGTTGGCCTGGGCCTGTTGATGCTGGCGCAAGCCATCGCTGCCCTGGTGTTGCGCTGGCGTGGACGTTTGCTGAGTGCGCGATGGCTGCAACGCGCGAGCGTCGGGTTGGCCCCCGCGGGCTTCGTCGCCATGCTCAGTGGCTGGGTGGTGACGGAAGTGGGGCGCCAACCCTTTACCGTGTATGGGTTGTTGCGCACGGCCGACAGCGTGTCGCCCGTGGCAGCGCAGACGGTGATCGTCAGCACGGCGGCCATCCTGTTGTTCTATCTGCTGATTTTCGGTTTCGGGCTCTGGCTGCTCTTGCGCCTGCTGCGTGAACCACCTGGCGCAGGTGAAAGTGGCCCGCACCCGGGAATTGGCGAGGGGCGCTGAGCGTGCTCGGTGTCGATTGGCTTACCCTGCTCAGCGCCGGAGCGCTGGCGTTTTCCATTCTGGTCTACGTGGTTCTGGACGGCACCGACCTGGGTGCGGGCATGCTGCTGGCGAGCAACCGGCATGCCCAGGACCGGGAACTGACGGTGCGGACCTTGCTGCCGGTCTGGGACGCCAACGAGACCTGGCTGGTGTTGGGCGGCGGCGGGCTGCTGGCGTTGTTTCCCATGGCCTACGCCATCCTGCTTCCCGCGCTTTACTTGCCGTTTCTGCTGATGTTCATGGCGCTCGTCCTGCGCGCCGTCGGCCTGGAGTTTCGGGAGCACTTGGCCAACGCCTGGATAGCGGACGGCGCAGTGCTGGGTGGCTCGCTGGTCGCCACGCTGTGTCAGGGCTTGATTCTGGGCACGTTGATGCAGGGTGTACCCCACGACAACGGCCAGTACAGCGGCAACGGCCGGGAATGGCTGGGGATGTTTCCGCTGGCCTGTGCACTGGCGCTGGTGCTGGGTTACTCATGGCTGGGTGCCTGCTGGCTGTACTGGCGATGCGAAGGCCCGCTGCAACATCGGGCGGCCAGCCAGGCCAAGGTGCTCTGTGGCCTTGCCCTGGCGGCGCTGGCTGGTGTGCTGGCGTTGACCTTGCGACTCGATACGCAGTATTGGCAGCGCCTCGGCCAGCCCTGGCTGCTCATAGCCGCCGGGGGAGCGAGCGTTGGATTATTGATGGGGTTCGCACGCGCGTGGCGCTGCGCACACCACTGGCTGCCGCTGTCTTGCGCCCTGGGCATGATCGTCGTGGCATTCACCCTCATGCTGGTAGCGCTCTTTCCCAATGCCATCCCGCCGGCACTGACACTCGAACAGGCGGCGGCAAGCGCTGCCACTCAAGTGTTTGTACTGGTTGGCTTTGCCTTGGTGGTGCCTGTCACGCTGGGCTACAACACCTGGGGCTTCAGGGTGTTTTCGGGGAAGGTCAGGGCCTCGGACAGGCAGGGGAGGACGCCTGGCCAGTGAATGCGCCACGCCATTCGTCCGACATTCAGGAAATGTGCTGAACGCCTGGCAGGGAAAATGCCCTTATGCAAGTCAAACAGGCGCTATTCAACTCCCATTAAAAATATGGCCAGAGGCCTCTGCATAATGACAACTCCCCCGACCGACCTGGATGTGGCAATGGAAATTGGCATCAGCGAAACCGAGGTCAAGCGCTATCGGGGCGATACCTTTCTGCTGGGTGACGGCGCATGGCTTGTCCACTTCGGATACACCATGCCCAAGGAGCTGCGTTCGCGCCTGACCGGCAGCTTTACGCTTATCTTCAAGCCTCACATGTCACTAAGTGACAGACGAAGACCAGGGTAGGGCGCACGCGTTCCTGGTACGTCTAATGGCGCCTGCGCTCAAGTGCCGCCAGCACCCAGCCCGCCACGAATCCCAGGGCCAAGGCGGTTGCCAGGATGGCTGCGGGGTGGCGTTGCAGGCGCTCGACACCCGCCACCAGACGCCGTCCCTGCGTCGCTGCGAAGGCTGGAACTTCAGGTACTGATGGCCGCTGCCCAGGCTGTTCGACTTCACCGCCCCCCTCGTCGGGAGGCCAGTGTTTGAGGCGCGACACTGCCAGGGCAGTGCCATCCGCCAAGGTCAGCACCAGGTCCTTGATCTCGCCGGCGAAGCGGTTTGCGAACACCGGCTCCCCCGTAGCATCGAGGTTGTCATAGATGAATCGCCGCCCCTCCAGCCACCCCACGGCGGTCAGCAGCTCCGGCCCCAGATAGTACTTGCCGTCGAGGAAGAAGCCGGTGAACGGATGCACCCGCTCGAGGTTTTCCACGGTATAGCGTTCTCCCGGCTTCATACCGGTGGCGGGATCGATCATGGCTGCACGCTCCGTGTGGCGATAGCGCGAAACACACGGCCGTGCCTGCTCAGGACGAGCGGATCCGCAAGCATTTCGATACGGACATCGCCGGTACCGTGACAGATCAAAGGCCTCATGGGTTGGTTCTCCTGCACGCTGTGGGGATGCTCTATGCAGGGGAAGCCAGGGAGCGCGTTAAAGTTCAAGCGCAGATCACCAGTGGCATTTCGCGCCACCATCCAAGCGGCTGGAGGGAACCTCGTACGACTCACAGGCATCTTCCGTCAAAGAAAGCAGGGCGGCCCAAGATGAATGCCTTCAGCGACCCGATGACCCCGGCGCAATGCCGGCTGGCAGCGATCAACCACTGGTTCGACACCTACGACAACCATGCCCTGCGTCGGCACTGTCCAAGCAGCTATCACGATGAACTCCTGCGCCAGGCCGACGAGATGGACCGGCTGCGGTTGATCGACTGGACTGAGTGGCGCGACCTGCGCCGGCTTGCCGATCGGGCGTTCGTGAAGGCGGTGGCCGGCGCGGACTACCACCTTGTGTAGCTGCTTGGGCACTGCCGACCATTCGTCCTGCCGATCGCACTTCGTCAGAGGCCATGGCTTCAACCGTTCAGCCATACCCACTCAGGAGTGAACGACATGCCCCGTGGAGACAAAGACAAGTACACAGAGAAACAGAAGCGCAAAGCTGAACACATCGAGCAAAGCTACGAGCACAAGGGCCTGTCCAAGGACGAGGCCGAGTCCCGTGCCTGGGCTACCGTCAACAAGCAGTCCGGCGGCGGCGACAAGGCCGGCGGATCGGGCAGCAAGACTTCGTCGAGCGAAAAGAAGACAGCACGCTCCGACTCGGCCAAGCGGGCGGCGAAAACGCGTCAGGGCCATGCGCGTGAGTCAGGGGCGTCACTGGAGACGCAGACCAAGGAAAGCCTGATGAAAGAGGCGCGCAGCAAGGATATCAAGGGGCGTTCGCGCATGACCAAGGCGCAACTGGTCGAGGCGTTGCGCAGGAAAGGCTGATGCGGCGCTGACCGGCCAGTGACGGTTCTAGGCTTGGAGAAGGGCTGCCATGCCTGATCCACCGGTGTCACTCAACCTGCATCCGTTATCGTCGCTGCGGCCACTTCGGCCAGCCAGGCCAACAGTGCCTTCATGTGTGGCTGCCGTTCCCGGCCCGGTACGCACACCGCCATGTAGCACGGCCCCGGCAGGCTGACGTCGGGCCGGAAGGCCGCGAGTTCGCCACGTTGCACGCTATCGGCCACCAGTACGTTGCTGGCGAGCACCAGGCCCTGGCCTGCAACGGCGGCGCTCAAGGCAAAATGCTCGTCATCGAATTCGCGCATGCGTGCACGCTCCAGCCAGTCTTGGCAGCCCGCCGCCTCACACCAAAGCTGCCAGCTGATCGAACAGCCTTGCGGGACCTGCCAGCGCAGATCGATCAACTGGAGCTGTTCAACCGCCATGGCGGCGAGCACCGCAGGCGCGGCATAGACCGCGAAACGCTCCTCCATCAACGGCAGGCTGAACAGCTTCGGGTCGGTGTGGCTGACGGCTCGAATCGCCAGGTCGATGCTGGAGTCGCGCAGCAGGTCGACCAGTTCGTTGCCGGTATCGATGCGCAGGTTGAACGCCTCGAAAGCACGGTAGAAATCGCCCAGCCTCGGAATCAGCCAGGCGGCGGCCAGCCCGGGCGTGGTGGACAGGGTCAGGGGCTGTGATGCGGTTCCGGGCAGGAAGTGCTCCAGGCTACGACTGATATCCAGGAGTGCGCCATGGACCTGGCGATAGAGCCGCTCGCCTTGCTCGGTGAGCCTCACGCCCTGCGCGCTGCGCTCGAACAGCAAAGTGCCAAGCCGGGTCTCCAGCACCTTCACCTGGTGGGAAATGGCTGCTGGCGTGACCGAGAGCTCCTCGGCCGCGGCCTTGAAGCTGGTGAGGCGCGCCGCGGCCTCGAAGCTGCGCAACGCGTTGAGCGGAAGCGAAGAGAACACCGACCACCTCGTGGGATGAATTGGATTGATGCCCGCTCAATTTATCTCATTTTTCGTGGCGCTCACCGAGCGCTAACGTGGCGGCATCCGCTTTGACTGCCCACAGGTACACTGCCATGCAAGGTCCCGCCCGCAAGATCGTCCAGGCAGTTCTTTACGAGGCGATCGCCGTCGCCGTGCTGTCACCGGCCATCGCCATGGTCTACGACAACGGTTTGGCGCATGCCGGCGCGCTGTCGTTGATGCTGTCCGCCAGCGCGCTGGCCTGGAACGTGGTGTACAACTACCTGTTCGAGTTTTGGGAGCGCCGTCAGCCGAACCGTGCCCGCACCCTCGGCAGGCGCTTGCTGCACTCGGCGGGGTTCGAAGGCGGGTTGGTGCTGTTGCTGGTGCCACTGGTGGCCTGGTGGCTGCAGATTTCCTGGTGGGCGGCGCTGGTGACCGACCTGGGATTGTTCGTGTTTTTCTTCTTTTATGCGCTGGTGTTTCAGTGGGCGTTCGACCGCGTGTTCGATGTGCCTGTCTCGGCGCAAGGTGAGGAATCGGCCGATGCGTGTGCGGGTTAAGGGTAGGGCGGCTGCGAGGCGAGGTGCCGAGCCGCCCGGATGCGTCAGTCCTTGCTGGCGTTGAGCTTGCGCAGCTCTTCGTAGGTGGCCGACTGGACGAACCAGAAGCCGGAGACGATGCACCAGCCGAGGCTGCCGACCACGAAGACACCCAGGGCTGGCAGGAATCCGCCGGTGAACAGGGTGATGAGCGCGAACAGCCAGATAACAGCCAGGGAGACGTAGAGGACGATGTTGTTGACGCTGATGACGAAGTCTTTCACGAAGCGTATTCCTTGCGGGATATCAGAAGATTGCCCCTCCAGGGGCGCGCGGATGCTATCACAACGCTTCCATTGAGGGGGGGGCCCTTGCATCCCCGCAACCTTTTGTCAAAGTGGTGAAGCCAGTGCCCTGCGCCATCAAACACGCCTGATACCGACGACGATGGCGCCATTCGCGGGTGACTGCATCCGGCCAATAGCGCAAAGACTTAGAGAGGTTCAATCATCCTATGCACTCGGTCTCGGAAGTCTGCCTCTATTCAGATTGCTGGATGTGAAGCAGCTCCTGGATTGTTCTGCTGAGTGTATCCAGCGTGCAGGGTTTCCTGATGAAACGGGCATTCGCTGGCAGGAAACCAGGAGCCGGCACCGTATGGCCGGAGACTATGATGACCGGAAGCTGTGGATAGTCTGCCCAGACGGCTTTGGCCAGGTCGATACCGTCCATGTGGCCGGGCATTCGCACATCGGTGATCACCAAGGCAAGCCGGTGGTGGCCTTGAAGTTCTTGCAAAGCGTCATCCGCATTGGCGCACTCAATGACGTCATG
>Ga0209370_1000426_pt1 | contig 59199 bp, 62 predicted proteins | sample AgamicAtPrz_FD_187164 | JGI IMG/M metagenome (GOLD analysis project Ga0209370, IMG submission 187164) | Agave microbial communities from Guanajuato, Mexico - At.P.rz (SPAdes) (version 2) | ecosystem: Host-associated > Plants > Phyllosphere > Phylloplane/Leaf | place: Guanajuato, Mexico...
TGTTCCTGTTGCCGATCCCATCCGGGGGCAGAGCAGTACTGACTAGAGCGACCGACGACCTTTTGTATCCCGCTGCCGCCCGCGGTGCCCTGTGTTTACCCAGCCGTGCGGCTGCAGGAGCGTCGGTGCTGGCTCGATCACCGGGCACCCGTCGCAGCACTTTGGCTGCGATGGATGAAGTATAGAAATACTAGTCTCGTACTGTCAAGAAAAACTAGTCTTAAGACTATTTTTACTAGTCTTATCTGTGGATGGCTGCAGAGAGCCTGCACTGATGACTGGAGCAAATAAAGTGAGTCGAACAAGGCCCGCCACTCGTTGCTTAACTTGGTCGCAGCAAAAAGCGCTCGGTGTGAGTGCTTTTGTTGCTGGAGCGTTGTTGGTCTTGCTCCACCGAACTCCGCTACCGGATGCTGCTGTGTCACGACGCGACATCCTCATCGGGGAGGGACTTGGCGACGGTCCTGTCCTCTGGGCAGCCGCTTCAGCCTCGGGACCGCTTCAGCCTGTTCCGACAGGCTTGTTTTGACCCATTGCGGTCGCTCGCAAGATCGCTGGCCAGCGTCTGCTCTCTGCGGGAGCAGTCACTCGGCACTGGGAAATCTGGACGAGGTTTGACCGCAGGTTTGCATGCCGGTTAGCGGTCGTTGGCGAGGGCCTGCGATCGACCCCGAGCAGCCAATGAGATAAGAACCACGTAGCCGTCGTTCAGCAATCAGACATGTGTACTCATTGCACATACGCCTAGCACGGCAACAATGCGATCTAAATTGCGTCAACTCTCAAAAGGTTCCCGTATGGACTTGTCTAAAAAAACAGATCCCGAAATCCTGTCGATTGCCAATCCGATCATGGACAACTTGATGGATGCGTCAACGGCCGTCGACTATGAAAGACACATTAAGGACTTTACGGATCGCTTGAAAAGCGTCCTATCAAAAGAGCGACTGGAATGGATATGCCAAGACTATCAGAGCACCAAAGGATTCTTTGCCAAGAGGGAGTTCGTTGCGGCCTTTCGGAGACCCGAGTCTGTTGCGGTCGTCTGGAAGCAGACCTTTACAAAACAACCAGGGGACTTCGTGGCGGAGATGGTTCTAGTTCAAAAAGACGGCAGGTATCTAGTTGACCATGTAATGGTGTTCTAAATGTCCGCAGCAGCTGACATCAGCCATTGATTGACCGCTCCCTCACGCTGTCCTCGTCTGCAATTGGCCGGACAGCGACAGTCGCAGCTCGATCCAGAGGGCACCGTGCATAGCCAACCCAAGATGAGCCATAGAATTGGCTTTTTCGGGAGACTTCACAGTATGAAGGCTGTGCAACTCATCGTTTTAGTGATTGTCGTTGGCGCGCTTTTTCTTGTGGTGAACGGATTATTTTCTGCTTGGGCTTTGCTTGAGCTGGCCTGGTCGGCCATTATCAGCTTTGTCAATCTCTTTTGAAGTTGGCCGCAATAATGCATTCCACGCCATATAGTTGGCGCATCCTTGGATGCTACGGCCCGTTTTCATTCCATCGGATGCATAACGGCACCGTTATCCCGGGCCTTGGGACCTGACGTTTTAGATCGTTTAGCAGGGGCTTTGAGCGTCTGCTTTCGTCTGCCAAGACGGACTGTTATTGATCGGAAGCCGCTATCGGTCGAGGACTGCTCACGACCCAAAAGCGACATTCATCCACCGACCGCAAAGCGATCTGTCATTTACTAAAATCCACGCTGTCCAACAGCATGCAAGTTTCGCTTGCAGCCACCCTCAGCACCTAGGTGTAGGTCAGGGAGGTAGAAACATCGGTGCGGCGAGTGGTGGTGATGCTCGGCACCCGAGCGCTGTATCGGCTGAACTGAATCGTTAGCACCAACGAAATGAGTATGCTCGGCCTGAAAAGAGATGCTGTACAGGTTGTCGCTTATTGCTCGGAGTGGTGTACTCTATTCCAGCAAGAATGGCGTGTCCTGAACCAGCACATTGGACATCTCGTGCTGGACATCCAGCATGTGGGCAGCACAGCAGTGCCCGGCCTCGACGCTAAACCCATTATCGACATCGCTGTGGCAGTTGATTCCAGTGTAGAAATTTGCCAAATTCGACCGCTGCTCTGTGCCTTGGGCTATCTGGATCGAGGCGATGGGGGCATCAATGGGGAGTACCTCTTCGTGAAGGAATCGGCTCCTGATGTCCGTACTCATCACCTACACATTGTTCCGGCAAGCAGCCCGCTATGGAGTAACTACCTCCGGTTCCGAGACGTTCTCAGAACTGACCCAATGCTCCGTAGCAGGTATGCGGCTCTGAAGAAAGCCTCACAGGAGCGGTTCTCGCAAGATAGAAAGGCGTACACCGCATCCAAACACGCATTTATTCAGGACCTACTCAGGCAAACCCAAGTCTAAAAAATGGCTTGAGCCTGACTGTTTTTGGGGTAAGCAGCGGCTGCACACGACCCGAAGCAGGCAGTCAAAATTTCTAACCTCTGCTCGAAAAATGGCTTCCAGTCCAAGACAGTTCGATGTGGGTTCGGGTTTCGCCAACGTTGCCAAACCCCAGTCGCTCGTAAAGTCTTTGAGCAGGTTTATTGCTTCGGAATACTTCAAGCCGAAGAGGTACTTTGAGGATCTCGGCGCGTGACTGAAGGCTCTTTAGAAGCATGGTGCCAATGCCTTTGCCTTGAACGTCGGCTGAAATGGCGATGTTCTGAACATAGATTTCATCTTCTCGTTCAAGGATCTGGATGTATCCAGCGATATCGCCATCAATCTCAACGACCGAGGTATCTTCTGCGGCACACTCTGATGCAAAATTTCCGCGCTGCCAGTCCTCATTCCAACCCCACAGCTCATCGATGTGTGAACGAAAGACGGATCGGTGTATGTCGAACATTGGCACCAAATCATCGGTGTTCGCTGGCCGAAGTTTCATCATGTATCGATTGACTGCATGACAGCAAAGTGGGGATGGATGTGATCTTATCTCGATGACCGCTCCTGGCCAAAGCCGGGCCTAGCAACTGTTGAGTACAACACCTCAAAGCCGACCTTCGGGGCTGCGCCTTGAGCGTCCGGTTTAGGAGAGGCAGTCAGCGGGCGCGGGCCGTTATCAGTTGGCCAGAAGCAGTCGGTCAGAATTTTCGCACTGCAGCCTACAAGTTTTTTTGTTCGCTAAATAAAACGGTATAAACGGTATATCTAGTTTATAGGGAGTACGCGTTTTGCCAGTCCGTAAGCCGAAATCGACCAAGTCAAAAACCGCCACAGTAACAGAGACCACCAGCACAGCAACAGCGCCCAATGCTCCAAAAGTAGAAGCTCCGGCTCCAGCCCCCGTTGCGGTGGAAGCTCCCAAGGTTATCGATGCCAAATCCAAGAAGCCGAAGCTGGTGCGCGATAGCTTCACCATTCCAAAGGATGAATACGAGGGCATCGATGCGCTGAAACTGCGCGCCGCCGTGCAGGGCCATCTGGCCAAGAAGAGTGAGCTGCTGCGGGCAGGTCTCAAGCTACTATCTACTTTGGACGACAAGCAACTGCTTGTGGCTTTGGAGGCTGTGCCATCGATCAAGACAGGACGCCCGGCCAAGTCAGAAGAGGTGAGCTCCAGCCCTCACAAAGTGCCAGCGAAGTCCAAAAAAGCAGCTAAGGCGTCCTAAGTTCTCAGGTGAGAAATGTGGCAGGACTTCCTGCCACATTGCGAACGATGTTTGCTCACTGTCGTTAATGCAAGTGGTACCGAATCCAGCCGCAAAGCAGCGTTTGGAGTTTGGCCAGAGGTACATCGTGCGATGGAGCAGCGATGGCCAACTCTTCGAGTTGATGCAAAGCCATTGCGCGATTGATGCGCAGTTGTTTTGGGAGATGTTCCCCTCGATCCAGTAGCCTATGGATCTCGAACTGGTCGTGCTTGCGCAAGGCGTGGACTATATCCTCCAGTCGCTGCGCGTACAGGTCGCTCTTTTGTCTGCCATGCAGTGCCATGTCATGGACCACGCGACACAACTCCAGCAGCTCAATATGCTGCGCATCGAGCGCAGGATCGCGTACGCTCATGCGGTGCGTCCATTGTGGGATGACCTTCATCGACACGCTCCTTGGGTACCCAGCACATTGCCATGGTACGAAGACCACCTATCTCAATTTATGTGCCGATTTTTCTATTTATGTCATACCCGTGTGACGAGCTCGAGAAGTTTTACCGATGCTTTCACTGAATAGGCGGCCCCTCAACGGAGTAAGGTGACTATCACCGCTGGATTTCCTCTTAGGGGCGATTGCAGGCCCTCGCCAACGAGCGCTAACCGGCATGCAAACTTGCGATGAAACCTCGTCCAGATTTCCGAGTGTCGAGTGACCGCTCCCGCCGAGAGCAGACGCTGGCTAGTGATCTTGCGAGCGACCGCAATGGGTCGAATGCTGGCCGACGCGAACGACCGCTAACGGGTACCTCAGGTTTGTGGCGCTGCCCATCAAGTCTGCTGTTCGGCGGCTGACCGCTAACAGCCAAACCTGCCGTTCGTGGCCACCCGCCGGATGGCAGCTTCTGGCCGGTAGGCGATCGTCTCAGAACGAGTGAGGATTCAACCAGAACCATGCCGCGATCCCCATGGCGACCCACAACACGATGATCATGATCGCCCCCGCGCGACTGCTTGGCTTCGACCCTTTTTCGGCCATCCACGCATCGGCCTGAACACGGCATTCAGCAAGAACTGATTCGGGTAGCAGCTTGACAGTCAGCCAAATCAGCGCCGGAAGCAAGAGGATATCGTCCACATATCCAAGAACCGGGATGAAATCAGGAATCAGATCAATCGGGCTGAGCGCATAAGCCACGACAAGAAGTCCCAGTGCTTTCGCATGCCAAGGCGTGTCGGGGTGCTTTCCGGCGAACCAGAGTGTCACGCCATCGCGCTTGATCCGCTTTGCCCAAGCCTTTAAGTTGCCATTGAGATTCATAGAAATTCCGAGGACAGGTCAGAATTTTCGCTCCTTATCGATGACGGCCACGCATGTTCCGATAGCTGCCGATGCAATTTTTGGCAGTTGGAAAAGTACGAAGCATCTACGCGCATCAAGTTACAAATGCTTGGTCAACGTTCCCAAATTCCCCTCGTTAAAGAGACCAAGCATGGCGAGCGCCATTGCCTTGAAAGTCACTTGATGAACTACACGTCACTCTCGCTGCTTGCTGCACTTGCCATGGCTGCGGCACCTGGTCATGCAGAGGTCTACCTGGGTATAGGCTACGGTGCTCCGGCTCCCTACGTTGCTGCGCCTTCGCCTTCGTACTATTACGCGGCACCGCCTGTTCAATACGGACCACCGGCTGTTCAATACGTTCCACGGCCAGTCTACGCCCCTAGACCCGTGATAGTCGCGCCGCCGCCGGAAGCGGTTCCGGGATGGCGCTGGCAGGAGGACGGCCGACGTTGGGACAGGTGGCACAGACACCATCATCGAGGCTGGCGTGAGGATGACGACGAAGATTGATGGCGACGCCAGACGTCGGCATTGGATCTCTACGTGGCCGCGAACGGCAGGTCCAGGCTGTCTGCGGTCACTCAGCTCAAAGATGTCAATGACTGCTAATGCACAAAGCAGTCATTGGAGCTCGACTTCCACGGATGTCCGCGCCAAACCTCAAAGCAGAGACTGGACAGTCGCGAATTTCGGGTGACTGCATTTACCTGAGGCGAACCGATGTTAACGACCCATTGTCGACCTTCGTTATGACGCAAGTTCGCGTGCTGGATCATTTCTCGGCTGATAAGAACTTCAGACCGACAATCCCAGCCAGGATCAGTGAAAAGCAAACGATTCGCCCAAGGCTCCGGTCTTCACCGAGCATCAAGACGCCATAGATGGCGGTACCCACGGCCCCAATTCCAACCCAGACAGCGTACGCCGTACCCACGGGAATGGTTCTTGTTGCAAGGGAGAGCAAATACATGCTCATCACAATGAATGCGGCGCAAAAAGCGCTAGGCCCAAGTTTCGTAAATCCATCTGTCCTTGGCATCGCTGCCGCATAAAAGATTTCACATAGACCCGCCAAAACCAGATAGATCCACCCCAACATGTGCTCCTAAAGCGCACAACTTTACACAACAGGTTCTCGCATGCCTCATGCGAATGTCCTGAATAACCGGATAGATGGACCCGATTGTGTATGACTGCTTTTGGCCGGTAGCAGCCATCGGCCGAGGACTGCTCATGACCTAGACCAGCCGTTCTCGGCCACCTTGCGGACGACAGCTTCTCGCCGGAATCAGCCGGGGCACGACCAGCAGCTCGGTCAGCCAGGCGATCAGTTCACCCGGAATATGAAGGCCTTCTGCCACATTGTTGAGAAGCACGCGGCAAGCACACACCAGGTGATCCTGGCCATTAGAGCTGCACCATCAGGCCCGTCCGGATTTTTGGCATCCCACATTGCAGCGTGCAGATCTCTCGCCAGGTGATGCGCAATCTCGGGTGAAAGCACTTTGACGGCTGCCGGCGAGTACCGCAAATTTGCGTCTGATCTCAACTACCTGCACCCTTACACTGTGATAACTTGGGCGTCGAAAGACGCTCAAAACAGGTCAGAGAAGAAAGGGACTTCGAAGTGTCAGTTAGCAAAGTGGCAGTCATCACTGGAGCGGGTTCAGGTATCGGTAAAGCCGTGGCGTTGGCACTAATTGCTGACGGATACAGCGTTGTACTGGCAGGCCGGCGGGCAAGCTTGCTTGAAGAAGTTCAGACCATTGCGCAAGAACTCCACGGTGCTGGAGATCGAGTGCTGTGTGTGCCTACCGATGTGAGCGATCCCGTTGCGGTTGAAAAACTTTTTGACCAAGCCGTGAATCGTTATGGCCGTATAGATCTGCTGTTCAACAATGCTGGACGTGGCAACCCGCCGGGCAGCTTCCTAGACTGGACACCGGATCAATGGCGCGAGGTCGTCGACGTCAATCTCAACGGTATGTTCTATTGTCTGCAACAGGCCTTTCGTGTAATGCGCGAGCAATCGCCGCGCGGCGGACGCATCATCAACAATGGATCAATCTCGGCCCATGCACCGCGACCCAACTCCATTGCCTACACTGCCACCAAACACGCGGTCATGGGCCTGACCAAGACCGCAGCCCTGGACGGTAGAGCCTGGGACATAGCCGTTGGCCAGATCGACATCGGAAATGCCATGAGCGAGTTAGCTTCGCGGATGGCCAAAGGTGTTCCTCAAGCCAATGGGGAGATCGCTGTGGAGCCCCTTATAGACGTCAACATAGTTGGCCAATCCGTTCTGTACATGGCCAATCTACCGTTGGAGGCCAATGTGTTGTTCCACACCGTCATGGCCACCAAGATGCCTTTTGTGGGCAGAGGTTAGACGCGCTCTAACCTGAAACCACAACGCATCACGCCACGCATTGAGGAGTTTTTTGCTCCGCTAAGGGAGACTGGCGAACGACTGAAGTCTCCACTGCAAAAGGCAGTGTGTGCGTGCGCTGGCCTCAATTGACCATCATTCCGATACGCGATGACCGGCCTGCTTGTACTGACCACATGCAGCAAACGACTCTCAACGGTCATTCGCCAAGAGCAGTATCAGATTCGCTGTCTGGACTGTTAGTGACGTTGCATTAACAGGGACTTTCGAAGCTGTCCAGGCTACCTACGAGGGCATCAGCTCGAATTACCGCGCTGCTCCCATGAAGTCCGACGGCTTTCTCCCGAGCCTCTTGCGGAACATCGTGGAGAAGGCTCCCGGATTGTCATAGCCCAGTTGAAACGCCACCGTCGTCACCGAATCGCCGGCTCCCAGTCTGGACATGGCAAACAGAAGGCAGGCCTGGCTTCTCCACTCTGAAAACGACATTCCGGTCTGCGAACGAAAGAACCGACTGAAGGTGCGTTCGCTCTGGTGCAACTGCCCTGCCCAGGCCAGTGGCGACACGCTCGCATCGGGTTGCTGAAGAAAGGCAATGCACAGCGCCACCAGCCGTTCATCGTGCGGCAGCGGCGCAAAGTACGGCAGCGTTTCTGCGCGGCCGAGCTCCAGCATCAAAAGCGACATCAGCACACCGTCGCGACCGCGCTCGTCGTACAGCGCAGGTAAGTCGATGGATTCGATGAGCAGATGCCGCAGCAGCGGCGACACCGCCAGCACCTCGCAATGTGATTGCTTGCGAGGCACCGCGTCAGGCTCGATGTACAGGCTTCGGGTGTTGACGCCCACCATCTTCACTCGGTGCGGCTTGCCCGCTGGAATCCACACGCCGCAGTGGGGAGGGATCACCCAGGCACCATCGTCGGTGCCGACCTCCATCAAGCCAGTGGCACCGTAAAGAAACTGCGCTCGGCGATGGCTGTGGGTATCCAGAACGGTGCCGGGTGCATAGTCGGTGCCGATGGCAACGACGGCGCGAGGCGTGGCATCAAGGGAGTTCAGTGACTGGTTGCGCACAGCAAGACTGCAGAAGTGAATGGCCGAAACTCAAATATTATTGACCAAACGTCGAAAGCACGCCACTCCAGACCCATCTACTGTGACAACTCCTGCATCACTGGAGTTTTCGTGTCGTTCTATTTGTTGTTGGCGGTCTGTGGGTGTGTGACGGGCATCACCACCGTTCTCTTTGGTTTTGGTGGCGGATTCGTCGTGGTTCCGCTGCTGTACCGCCTGTTGTCCACATCGAACCCACCAGGCAGCGCAGTGGGGCAGTCCGCCATGCAGATCGCCGTCGCGACCTCCACTTGCGTGATGGTCTTTGGCGCTCTGCTGGCAACCTGGCGCCACCAACGCGCAGGAACAGTGGATTGGACGAATGTCCGGCCCCTGATGCTTCCCATCGGAGTGGGGGCCGCACTTGGCGCACTGGCGGCGACCCGTGTTCCAAGCGAATGGCTGCGTTGGGCCTTTGCGGCCTATCTGGTGCTGACCATTCTGGACTGCTGGCTCAGGCCAGGATTTCTTGCCCAGCCTGCAGCCAGGCAGCACCGCCCCGGCCTGCTGGCGAATGCGGTGTCCGGAGCGATGGTTGGATGGATCGCCGCGCTGCTGGGGGTCGGTGGCAGCGTGATGACCGTTCCCCTGATGCGCCGCCGAGGAATCGACATGACACGAGCAACCGCCATGGCGAATCCGCTGTCACTGCCAGTCGCGCTGGCAGGAACAGGGACTTACCTCGTTCTGTCCACTCAGTCTTCTTTACCTCTTGCAGTGTGGCATCTTGGCTATATCGACATCCGAGCTGCTGCGGTGCTCGTGGTCGGCTCCTGGATCGGCATTCGTGCTGCATCGCTGTGGATCGGACGTATTCCTGATCGAGTTCACGCGAAGGTGTATTTAGGACTGTTGACTGTCGTGTTTTTGGCTATGGTGACAACATGAAAGTGAGCTACCTTGCCTGTTTCTGACCGTCCGCTTCTGGCCGTTCGCCGACCTACCTTCGCTTGTCCTTGGAGCACGCTTACGTGGATATCATTTCTTCTTGCGAAGACTTGCGATCACACCAACTGTTGCGCCCACTGTGGCTCCGGCGATAGTACCCACGAGTGGGATCGGAATGGCAATCGCAGCACCGATTGCTGCTCCTGTTGCAGCATCCTTAGCGAGGTTGGAAGACGCCACCTCTGCCGCAACGGCCTTAACTGCAGCGACAGTTTTCTCTGTAGCAATTTTCACATCCGTCTGGTCTAGCTGTCCGTCGCCATTTTGGTCGAGCAGCGTTGTACCTACAGTCGACGCTGTGCGGATTGCACTCGCGCCAACCGCACCTGCAACGTCACTCGCAGCTCGGACTACCTTTCCAGCCGAATACGTCGCATCAGCCGCAGTTGTTTTGGCTGCGTTCAGCCCGCTCTGCAAGCTGGCGGCAGCAGCGCGCGCAACATCGCCCGAGGTGTGTGAAGCGGCAACTGCAAGAGATTTGCTTGCTTCTCCGGCCGAACTGAGCTTGTCACCAATCCGCTCACCTGCTGCTCGTGCAGTCTTGCTGACCACGTTCGTAGCATCAGCAACGCTTGATCTTGCGGTGGTAAACCTCCTTTGAAGGCTAGAGGCTGCAGTGCGTGCAACTTCGCCAGAAGTGCTTGATGCAGCCACCGCAACAGACTTTCCAGTCTCACCGACCCGCTGTGCAACATCTCCCGCGGTAATAGCTAACTGTCGAATTTGTTTCTTCATTCTTAGTCCTCCTGTGAGCAGAATAGCAGCAGGCAGCTTCTGGCCGGACTGCGACAGTCGCAGATAGACCCGTGGCGGTCGTTCCTACCTAGGTGGCGAATGTCTGCTGCGCAGCGATTGCCGCTATCCATATCTGCTCTCGATCTATCGGTCTCAACTCACAGCGCCCGATTCTGGCCAACCTGAGTCGGTGTTGGGACGCCTGTTGAGAAACCATTCTGAAGCCTTGTCGGTTTTATCGCTTAACAGGTGTTGTGGGACTGAGAAAGTCGATCACGGCGCGCTCGAATGGTTCGGGCTGGTCCAGCATGACGAAGTGGTAGCTGCCATCGATGCGCTGAAAACTGACGTGGGGCGTGGTCGCGTAGGCGGATCGAAACATGACATCAACGCGGTCTGCGGGGATGCCATAACTGGTGTCGTAGGCATGCACCACATGTACGGGCGCTGTGATGCGGTGGAGTTCCGGGCGCAGGTCGGTGGTCATCAGCTCGTAGGTGGCATGTGCCACTGTGGGGCGGTCTGATCGGAGGCTGGCGTCGAGCAGTGAAGGACGGGCTGCTTCGGCCTTGGTGAGGCGGGCGATGGAGGCGGATTGCATGGCCCTCATCTGAGCGTCGGTTGCTGCCAGCAAAGTGGCGCGGAATGCGGCTGCGCCCGGTGTAGCTTTCTCGCTGGTTGCGCAGGGATCAAACAGCAGGCTGTAGAAGGGCAATGCATCTACGATCATCAGACGCGACACACGCTCCGGATGGCGCGCGCCCAGCATGAGTGCGACCTCACCGCCCAGGGAGTGACCGATGACAGCGGGGGCCTGGAGATGCTCGCGTTCAATGTAGTCCGCGACGGCTGCTGCAGTCGGCTCCAGCACCAGACCTTGCGGATTGCGCGATGCGGGTGCGCCGGCAAACCCATCTACCTGCACCAGGTGCAGGCGATGGCTTTGCTTGAGGCGTGCGGCAAGACCACGCCACACATCGCGGGAAGATGCCAAACCCGGGATCAGGACGACATCGGGTCCGCTGCCTTGGACTACCACCGAGATGCGGTCACGCACCATGGGTTCTTGTGGTGCGGTTGTCGATTGGGCCAGCGTAGCCGAGGTCGGTAAAAAGGTGAGGCCGAAGGCTATAAGCAGGGCTGAGAAACGCATGAAGTCAGCCCTTTGGTCGGGCATGTTCCGGACAAGCCGAGCATTATCTGCGCTGTTGGTATGGCTGGCGAAAGCAAGATTTTCGACAATAGCAACATCGTTACTCGTTGACGGCAGGGCTTTCGCCTGTTGCGTTTCAGGCGCAACACTGTCAGCGGATCGAGAACGTCTAGGTTCGCCTGTGCGATTCAAATCCAGCAAGTTTCAGGTTTGAGACGTACATAAGACATCTGGCTGGATGACGGCGCGAGTTCTGGTATTGCTGGCATTGGTCAATGGCTTGTCAAAGCTCGGCCTCCGCAACCAGGCTGGAGCGGACACTGACGCTGATCAGTCATATGTCTGCTTCTGGCCGGACTGCGACAGTCGCAGATCGACCCAAAGCCGACGGCGGGCAATACCACCCAAAAGCTCCGTTCATTCGATACCCACCGCCTGACAGTACGAAAACATGCTGTCTAAGTGAGCGGTCCCTGCCTGGTAGCGAGCTATGGTTTGATGCGTTGACACCTGCCAGGTTTCTCGGAATTTTCATACCTGGACATCTATACAAGCAATCGCTTGCAAAACCATGCTGTAAGCCACTTCCAGGAGAAACCAGTGTCCAGAATACCTCGCATGTTCCGTTTTATCGCACAGGGTCTGCAGGCTACATTACAGTAGACATAAGGAGATTTATTTATGAAATTCCGTTCTTTTTTAGCTATCGCCGTAGCTGTTGCCATCCCAGCGCTTGCATACGCGGAGTATTACAAGGTCAACGTCAAGCGAGTTGATCAAGACCTTTATAAAACGACTACAGATGGGCTCTACATCAAGACTCGTTATTGCTACGAATACACCTATGGCGGTGATGCAATACTAAAATACGAGCAATATAGATATGACAACAAGCTTATATTCGATTCAGGCACCTCATGCGATGTAGAGAAAGTTTTCAAATAATCTATGGAGCCTAACATTGCAGCCAAGCTGACCCGCCTTCGGCGAGCGGCTTACTTTTGTTCGTTGAGCCTCCGCTATCATTTGAGGTGACCGGCTGCTTCTGGCCGGACAGCGAAAGTCGCAGCCCGACCCAGATTGTGCAGTGCATAACCAACCCAAGATGAGCCATGGCATTGGCTTTTTCCGGAAACTTCACGGTATGAAGTCTGTGCAACTCATCGTTTTAGTGATTGTCGTTGGCGCGCTTTTTCTTGTGATTAATGGATTATTTTCTGCTTTGGCGTTGCTTGAACTGGCCTGGTCGACGATTATCAGCTTTGTCAATCTCTTTTGAAGTTGGCCGCAATAATGCATTCCACGCCATATGGTTGGCGCATCCTTGGGTGCTACGACCCGTTTTCATTCCATCGGATGCATAACGGCACCGTTATTCCGGGCCCTGGGACCTGACGTTTTAGGTCGTTTAGCAGGGGCTTTGAGCGTCTGCTTTCGTCTGCCAAGACCGGCTGTTATTGGTCGGTAGCCGCTATCGGTTGAGGACTGCTCACGACCCATTGCAGCCACTCACCAGCACAGATGGGAGATGCTCGCCGCTGGCTCAACTCGATACCACGGCTTGGACCAAAGCCTCTACGTGGATCTCAACGGTATCGAGACAGGGGACAGGGCTGTTGTTGTCACTCAGGATCAGCGGTAGCTCGGTACAAGCCAGTGCTACGTGGTCGATACCTTCACGCTGCTGCAAATCCTGAATGATGGCAATGAACTCCTGACGAGTGTCCTCTTTGACAATACCGTGCTCAAGCTCTGCCTCAATTTTTGCCTGGATGAGCGCGATCTGAGATTCACTGGGCACGATGACTTTTATGCCCTTGTCTTCAAAAGGTGTCTTGAAGAAGGTATGGGTCATGGTGAATACCGTCCCCAGCAAACCGACCCTTTGTGCCCCTCGCTTCTGTGCTGCGTTGCAGGTTGCATCAATTGCACTGACGATGGGAATCGGTGACACCGGGAGTATTCGGTCCACGACGATGTTGGGCGTATTGCCGGTCAATGCCACTAGGTCTGCGCCACCCGCGGCCAGGCTGTGGATTGCGCTGAGCACGTATTCGGTAAGCTGGTCAAATTCGCGTAAGCGGCAGAGCTGGAACACTCTGAAAGCGTTGAGACTTTCGATGGACAAGCGGGGCAGATTCTCCTTGCCTGCCTGAGCCTGAACGCCGTGGATGATCTTGCGGTAGTACGCCACGGTGGATTCCGGGCCGATGCCACCAATGAGGCCAAGTTTCTTCATTTCGCTTTTCCTGGAGGTAATTCTTGGTGCTGGCCCATAGGGGATGGGCCGGACTGATGCATTGCCTGCTAGAGCGGGCCTGCATGCGTCTCGATGAAGCGCCTGAGCAGCGTTAACGGCGTGGGTGTGTGACGAATGCTTTGCAGCAAGACCCTTGGATCCAGACCTTCGCTGCGAAGCACCTGTGCCCTCGCGTTGATACAGGCGGCCATGACTTCTGGCGTGAACTCTGGATGAAACTGCATCGACACCGCGGCGGGGCCGTAGCGAACAATCTGATGGGGGTCGTGGGCTGAGCGTGCCAACGCTTTGGCTCCTGCGGGCAGGCGCAGGATGGTCTGAAGATGCGTTAGGTGGGCATGAAAGAGTGGCGGGCAACCTGCCAGCCAGGGGTCCAGCGCGGCCACTGCGTGCTGTTCAATTTCCAGACTTCCCATCTCTCTGCCGTCAGGGTGGTAGTCCACCACTCCCCCCAGTGCATGGGCCATGAGCTGGTGCCCATAGCAAACTCCCATGAGTGGCATTTCTTGCGCCACAGCATGTCGAATCCAGGCGGCTGTTGCTTCGCTCCAAGGCAGCTTATCAGTCACCATGGACCACGAGCCTGTGATGATCGCTGCACGATGCTGTCCAGGTTGGGGCAATGGCTCCCCTTCATACACCTTGACGATGTCGATGCTCTCAGGTCCGCAGCCGATGGCGGCCAAGAACCATTGGGGAAGGTCGCCTGTGATGGCTCGAATGTCATCCGGCGGCGTACCCGCCTGGATCAGTAGCAAGGTTTGAGAGTCCACGAGAAACGCAAGAAGGTGGCAAGACCTCACACTTTAGAGAATTCAAACCATTATGAATATTGAATTCTGATGATGAGAAAATCTCAAAATGAGAAAGATTGATCTGGAATCACTGGTGTTCTTCAAGTCCGTGGTGGACACCGGCAGCGTCACCCAGGCTGCCAAGCAGATGAACCGTGTGCAGTCCAATGTCACCACACGCATCCGCAATCTGGAGGAACGGCTGGGCGTGCAACTCTTTCTGCGGCATGGCAACCGGCTCAAGCTCTCTGCAGAAGGTGAGGTGCTGCGCGGCTACGCCGAACGGATCTTGCGGCTGTCGTCAGAAGCCGAGTCTGCGATGCTGCTGCGCGCGCCACAAGGCACGCTGCGACTGGGCACACTGGAGAGCACCGCTGCGGCGCGACTTCCTCCAGTGCTTTCCCAGTTTCATGAGCTTTACCCGGATGTATCCATCGAGCTCGTTACGGGATCCACATCGCGGTTGCTGGATATGGTGCAGCGATACGAGGTGGATGCGGCGTTTATCTCTGAACCCTTCCATGCACCGGAACTGGCCGTCCAGGAGGCCTTTGATGAGGAGCTGGTAATCATTGCCGCGCGCTCAGCTACCGATGTACTGGATCCGAAACAGTTGTCGCGCTGTACAGCGATCGCATTCTCCGTGGGCTGCTCGTATCGACGCATTCTGGAGGAATGGTTTGTCAGTACCGGCGTTGCTCCGCACCGCATCTTGGAGATGGCGTCTTATCACGCCATCGTAGCTTGCGTTGCAGCGGGCACAGGTATCGGCATCATGCCTCGCTCAATACTGAAGGCTGTGCATGCTGAACCACAATTGCAGGTGCTGCCACTGCCCAAGCGCTATGCCGACGTAACCACGCATTTAGTCTGGCTGCCACAGCAGGAATCTGCATCCACAGAGGCACTGAGGCGAATGCTGGCCATTGAGCGCTCAAAAAGTTGACCTTCAGATCCCGTTAGCTTGAGCGACCGCTCCTGGCTGGGCATTCAACGGGTGCAGGCCGTCGCCAGTCGGCCAGAAGCGGACGTTACGATGAGACGCACAATTGGTGCCCTCCAAATGCAAATGATAGAAATACAAGCTTCTTATGTTCTCCTCTGATGCAATCTATGTTCAGGTGTTCGCAAATCGCTTTGTCGCTAGAAATATTGACTCCGGTGTCGTGCAGGAAACTCAACGGGACCAACAGTTCGCTTCGCCACGTATGTTGATTGCTGACTTCTCGACAGCGCAACACCAGCTCAAAGAACTCGTAAAGTCAGTTCGCCGTGGTCTACGGTCTCCGGAAATTCTCATTCATCCCATGGAGCGCATCGAAGGGGGTGTTACCCAGATCGAATACCGGGTCTTCGAGGAGCTTGGTTCCGGTGCGGGGGCATCGCGTGTTGGGGTGTATACGGGTTTTTCTCTTTCTGGCGAGGATGTGCGGAAGGCAATCCGTGATTACAAACACTAGGACACCAGCCCTCCAATGCCACAGCGGTAATCCTCTCGCAACTCCAGCGCTCTGGAAAATAGAAGTCTGAAGCTGTTGGCAATGATGCAAAGGACCGCTTGGGGTCGATTGCTGGCCGACGCGAACGACCGCTTACGGGTACCTCAGGTCTGTGGTGCTGCCTTATCAAATCTGCCGTTCGGCGACAGACCGCTCAAGGCCTAGGCCTGCCGTTCGCGGCCACGCTCTGGACGACTGCTTCTGGCCGAAAGGAGCCTGCCAGAGAGCGACCTCAGTAGCCAGAGGGTGATCTTCTTCCCGGTCAATCCTTGGCCGAATCTTTCGGCGCATTGGTAGCGAGCATTGGGTGCAGATGATCCAGGTTGCCGGTACCCCCGTTCACGATTGACCTCGACTGACTTTGAATATGCAACCGTTCTGATCTCATGCGATTCGGACCGACCTTGCGACGAAAGGTGAGATCAGCGAAATCAAGTGCCTACCGCTGACAGTTCGACGAACTTTATTGGCTCAAGTCACTGGCCGAGCTGTTGGCACTTGAACCCCGGGCGGGGGCGGCGCACCATGGAGGCATCACGCACTTCAAGGAGATCGGCGATGTCTACCCTCATGATTCAGATGGTTGGCCTGTGGATCCTGGCCGTGCTGGTGGCCTGGGTGATCAATGAGGTGAGGGACGATTGGCGGGCGTAAAAAAGCCCGCTCGGGGCGGGCTGGTCTAGGTCCGGCTCTTTGGTGTATCGACAGGGTGTAACACCGTAGGTGAAGACCAATCATGCGAAATGGGCGGGGCAACAGGCTTTGGGGCATTGCTTAAAAGAAGCCAAAAAGCATGTCCAAGTGGGAGGAAGTACAAAATTCCTGCGCATGCGCAGGAGGTCGAAACAATGATTGCAGTAGCAGGGTGATAGACAAATGGCATTGAAGCTATCAACGCTGCACCAAGCGAAACCAGCCATAAACCTGCACAAGCAAGCAGATCGAAGACAACTCTATTTAGCGCTCCCACATCATGTAGTGCCTTCACCATAGAGACTGCTAGGAGTGCGTAGAGCAGCGCTGCGCCAGCAAATGCGAGGGTGCTCATTGTGGCAGCAGCAGTGACTAGCACGCTGGCATACGCTCTGAACTCGCTAACTTCTATAGGAGCGCGAGAAGGCCAGAGAATGTCGACTAACCCATACCCCAGCACGATACTGGCTACAAGCCAAAGATATCGGAGCCTAGGGATTGAAGTATTGGCGGAGTTGACTGGCACAAGCATCCTTCGCTGCTGCGAGCTCCTCGAACATAGATTTAGGGTCTGGCCTGCCGTTTGCCAGGACGGAAACGCTCATTGGATGAGAAATACGGTCTGCAATAAGATCAATGACTTCATTGTCCTCTTGCATAACTGCGCGTGCAACCTTTGCGCGACCATATCGAGCCAAACTCAGAAAGGCATGTTTGGCCTCATGCGTAAGCCCCCCTGACTTGGCGCCGCTTAACACGACTTTCATGCTGCCGGCTTGGCTACCTTTGAACACGTCAATGTAGTTCTTTAGGTACGCAGTCTCCGCATCTAACGCAAGAGCGGGGCTTCGTACTGATATTTCGAGTTTCTTTATTGCTCCTCCGTTCTCGATGCGGGAGTAGCTATCTTTTGTCAGGACAGGTAGAAGGGTGTAGCCCTCATAGCTGGGTTTATTCAGGTAATTTTGGAAATGGGTGTAGCGTCCGGCATTGCCATTCCTCTGAAAAATCACAAGATTCAAATCTTTCAGGAAAACGAAGTGATTCTTTTCAACTAGCCCATAGCCTGGTTTCAAATTAACGTCTTCCTCTCCTCCGTCCACAGAGGCCTGCTCTGGTTTCTCTCCAAACTTGCACCGCCCAAAAACAGCACTAAATGCATTTCCGCCTGCGTACGCTTTGATGCTTCGTACTTGAAAGAGCTCTTGTGATCCGGCTTCCAGTGCATGTGCAGGAGCATGTCCTCCTGCATGTGCCTCAAGGAGGCTAGCCAGTGCGGGGCATTGATGTTCCCCTTCTTTTTCAAAGCAATAAAAATCGGCGATGTACTGTCTTTTTTCATTTGTTGCTGTCACAAGTCCTCCGTCCTCTTTCTGTAAAAGCCACTGCTACCTTAGGCGATGTGGATGTATTTGAATTGAGTTTGCTCGCATGTTTTACACAAACGCCGCGATGCTCAAAACAACATCGAGTCCGGCCCCACCGACCCCGCCACTCGGCAGATGCATTCCACCTCTTCCTTGGAGAGGGTTATGGGGCATAGCCATTGTTGATGCTCAGCAGCTGGATTTCGTCGCCGCGAATCCAGTGGAGTTCCTTGAGCAGGCATTTGCCGTTGTGCAGCCTGACCACGACATCGCGGCCTGGCTGGGCCTTGATGCTGGGGGTGATGACCACCAATCCCCGGTGCGGTAGCGCGGGTGCATGGCGCCTGCCCTGATGCGCAGGGCATAGGCCTGGAGGCTCCCGCCGAGTATTCCACCCAGTCATTGGCAGTGGTGTTAGCGGCGGGCCTCGCCGGTGCATTGATACTCTTTGATGACTTGTTGATGAGCGCAGCGAAACCCGTCTATGCATTGACGCGTCACACCCCCGAAAGCCTCAGCCCCGGAGTAGCCCCATGTACTGCAACGGGCTGCAGCGGTTCGAACTCCCTGGGCTTCACTGACCTGAGGGAATTGACCAGCCAGGTCGTCATAGGCCAGTCGAACCACTCCGTCGGCTTTGCTTCCTCCGATGGCGACCCAGTCTTTCTGAACAGCGCATCCTGTGATCAAGGCCATCAGGACAATGCTCAGTGCAATCGTCTTCATGTCATCTCCGTTGTTGAATATCTCGAAAGTATCAAAACGTATCTTAATGGCATTCTGAATGGAGGCCCGACCTCGCTCTGGCTGATCTGAATGGGTTGCGAATGGTGTCAGAACACCATCGAATCCGGCCTGACCGAGCTGGGCGGCGAGAGATGCTCGGCTATTTTTTGGTTTTGGCGGAGGCTGTCTGCCACTTCAATGGTTCTTTCGTGCTGAACTCAAGCACTGGCGCACCAGCGTGGTAAAGGTTCACCTGCACCAAAATTTTCTTGGCCTTGGTTGCTTGATTGATGAACTTGTTTTCCCCTTGGAAAAAGACCACTTTGGAGTCGCGATCTGCAGGCTCCGTTCCACTGAAGCGAACGGGTGGTGCATCATCAAACTTCACTTGAATGGGGCAGCCACTGTATGAGGAGCAGAGAATCTGACCCTTCTGAATTTGCAGTATCACGTCCAGTCCGTATTGCGGGTGCTGTCTTACGGTGAGGATGGCGTGATTTTTCCCTGCGTATGGGAAATCCAGAGACAGCGAGTTGTCACTGACAATGGATGCGGACTTACTCGTCTTGTCGGTCATCTTGTCGATGGACTCTCTGTAGTCCCAGTCGGCCTGAGCAGCGAAGGCCATAAACAATGCCGGCAAAACCAAGATTGACTTTCTCATCCCTCTCTCCCTATTATTTTTCCCCGTTCCAGGCCCGGGCAATAGGCTCAAAACACCCTCGAATCCGACCCAATGGACCCCTGAGGCGCCGCTAGTCCGTCCACAAGGCCGCGGGGCCGGATGTGTGGCGCTTTCCATCACCGGATGTGATGATGAGGTTGTCGCCCTCACGCTTCCAGCAAATGATGTTCTGAATGGCTCCCGCGCTTTGGCCGGGCTTGCGGATCTCCACTGCACTCCATCCGGTGCAGGCGCCGCCGATGGTTGACGGGGTGTCCAGAGCGACGTATTCGGTGCCAGCGTCTATCTTGAAGCGCCCTGTGTAGGGCTTGCTGCCTGGCTGGTCAGAGCAGCCCAGCAAAGCGATGCCTGCCGCAGCCGCGCAAACAATCTTCTTCATCCCTCTCTCCTCCGTTTCAACCCCTGGTTTGATGGGTGTGGTGATTTTCAGAACACCATCGAGTCCGGCCCCACGGAGCCTGCCACACGGCAGATGCATTCCACCTCTTCCTTGGCGATGGTCATGGGGGCATAGCCGTTGTTGATGCTCAGCAGCTGGATTTCGTCGCCGCGAATCCAGTTGAGTTCCTTGAGCAGGCATTTGCCGTTGTGCAGCTTGACCACGACATCGCGGCCTGGCTGGGCTTCGATGCTAGGGGTGATGACCACGAATTCCCCGGCGCGGTAGCGCGGGTGCATGGAGTCTCCCTTGATGCGCAGGGCATAGGCCTGGGGGTCTCCCGTCCAGTATTCCACCCAGCCATCGGGAGTGGTGTCTTGCACCAGATAGCCGTCGTCTCCACCGCGCACGCTTCCTGTAATTGGCACTCTTCTTGATTTCTTTAGTTCTAGGGCAGGTTCTACATTGGACGGTACGGCGACGCTCCAGGCCGGCGGGGCGTAGCCAGTGACTTTGGCAATGGCTTCGATCTGCTCGAGCTTGGGTTCGTGTTTGCCGGTCTCCCAATGGCCGACATTGGCCTTTGTGCGGCCCACCGCTTCGCCCAGTTTTTCTTGGGTCCAGCCAGCGTGCTGACGCGCAGCCTTGATCCAGTCTTTGATATCCATGGCTTGATGGTATAGATTTTCTATACCGCATGGGCTAGTAATACTTGTCTAATGAGGCTAGTAATGCTAGCCTTGAGGCATGAAACACCCCATTGAAAAGGCGGCGGAAATCGCCGGTTCTGAAAAAGCGCTGGCGGACTGGCTGGGCGTGACCAAGGCGGCTGTCTGGCAGTGGAAGCAGCAGGGGCGCAGGACCCCGATCGAGCATTGCCCGGAGATAGAGCGCCGCACCGAGGGGGCGGTGACGCGCCGTGATCTGCGCCCCTCTGACTGGCAGCAGATCTGGCCCGAGCTGGCGGCACCTGCGTTGTGTGCTGAGCCATGGTTGCCGGCGCCTGGCGCGCCCAAGGAGGTGAGCCATGGCTGAGATCTGCACCCCGGAGGGGGCTGCAAGCGCTGTCTGCCCAGGCTTTGATGGGGGCAAGGCGGGCCATGGGGCCAAGCGGTACGAGGCCGGTGGCGATGGCCGGTGCATGGGGCCGGTGGTGATGCGCGGCATGGGAGCCGTGGCGCTGACGATGAGCAGCCGCGAGATTGCGCAGCTGACAGGCAAGGAGCTGGGCCATGTGAACCGCGATATTCGCGCGATGCTGGACAGCCTGCCAGATGATCCAGAACTGGAGCATGTGCGTGAGGACCAGGACGGGCGGGGCTACACCACGGCTTTCCACCTGGGCCGTGAGCTGACCTACACACTGCTGGCCGGCTATAGCGTGGTGCTGCGCCGTCGGGTGATTGCGCGCTGGCAGGAACTGGAGGCGCAGGCAGCGCCAGCAGTGCCCCAGACCATGGCCCAGGCGCTGCGCCTGGCGGCCGAGCAGGCCGAGCAGATTGAAGCGCAGCAGGAGCAGCTGGCGCTGGCCGCGCCCAAGGTGGAGTATGTGGACCGCTATGTGGCGGCCAATGGCTCCATGGGCTTTCGGCAGGTGGCCAAGCTGCTGCAGGCCAATGAGCATGAGTTTCGCGCCTGGCTGCAGGACGCCAGGATCATGTATCGCCTCAACAGCGGGTGGACGGCCTATCAGAGCCATATTGATGCCGGGCGTTTTGTGGTGCGCGCCGGTGTTGCGCGGCTCAACGAGCATGCCTTCAGCACCACCTTGTTCACCCCCAAGGGCGTGGCGTGGGTGGCGGGGCTGTGGGGCACACACCAGGCGCGGCTGGCGCAGGAAGGCGGTGCCGCATGAGCACGATCATCATGGCGGCCTGCTGGCCCCTGCAGGGCATGAGCCCAAGCCAGAAGGCTGTCCTTATTTCTCTGGCTGACCAGGCCAACGACGATGGCGTGTGCTGGCCTGCAGTGGGGACCATTGCCGCCCGTACCTGCCTGTCCGAGCGCGCTGTGCGCGATGCCTTGGCCTGGCTGCAAGCGGCTGGCGCTGTGTTCCGCGAGTACCGCCACAACACCAGCACCAGCTACACCGTCTGCCCCAAGCGCTTTGACCCGGCCAAGGCGCCGGCGCAGAGCAAGCGCACCACCAAGCGCAAAACCAATGTGGCGGCAAATGCCGCCCCCCCTGCGGCTGCCGCCCCAGCGGCAAATGCCGCAGTCCCCCCGGCAAATGCCGCCCCAGCCCCGGCAGATGCCGCAGGTCTGGAGGGGCAAATGCCGCCCCCAAATCATCAATTGAACCGTCACTTAACCGCCAATGAACCATCCCCGCCTGCTTTGCAGCCGGGCCGTGCTGGGGCAGGGCAACCTGAAAACACCGAGGAAACCGGACTGCAGGCGGCTTGCCGGGAAACCTGGGCGGCCTACAGCTTCGCGTTTGAGCAGCGCTATGGGGTCAAGCCCGTTCGCAACGCCCCGGTGAATGCCAACGTCAAAGCGCTGGTCAAGCGCCTGGGCCACGAGGAGGCGCCGTTGGTGGCCGCGTGGTACGTGTCGAACGTGAACGAGGCCTTTGTGGTGAAGAACTCCCATGGCATGGGTGTGCTGGTCAACCAGGCCGAGGGCTACCGCACCCAGTGGGCGCGCGGCCAGGCCGTGACGGCGACGGCTGCGCAGGCTGCGGACAAGAGCAGCGCGAACTTCGATGCCATCGAAGAGGCCAAGCGCTTGATGCGCCAAACCAGGGAGGGCGGCAATGCTTGACGAACTCGACACCGATTGGCTGATTGAAGAACTGGGCGCGACCATGGAGCTGTCCGGGCAGCAGATCCGCCCGGCTTCGCTGAAGCTGTTGGCCTCTGACCTGTCCCACATCGACAAGTCGCTGCTGCGCATGGCGCTAGCCCGCATCCGCGCCGAGCACAAGGGCCAGATCCTCACCGGCACCGTGCTGCAGTACGTGGACCACGCCATGGGCCGGCTGCTGCCGGCGGAAGCCTATGCGCTGGCGCTGTCCAGCTCGGACGACCGCGCCACCATCGTGTGGACGAACGAGATTGCGGATGCCTGGGCCGTGGCTGCGCCGCTGCTGCGAGCTGGCGACAAGTTCGGCGCCCGGCAGGCTTTCGTGGAGGCCTACGGCCGCATTACGGGCGAGGCCCGCGCCCTGCGCCAGCACCCTGTGGTGCAGGTGAGCCTTGGGCACGATCCGGAGGGGCGCACGCGCGCCTTGCAGGAGGCCATGACTGCCGGCCGCCTGCCGGGCGGTCTGGAAGCTCTGACCGAGGATGTGCGCCACCAGCTGCAGCTGCCTGCACCACGCGCTGCGCTGGCGCTGCCTGCACCGGAGATTGCTTCATCAGGAGCAGAGCGCACCGCGCTGCAGCAGTTGGCCAAGCTGCGTGATCACTTCGCCCGCAAGGCTGGCCGCTTCACCCACGCCCAGGTCCTGGCCCGGGCGGATCGCATGCGCCTGAATCAGGACAAGCGCAAGACCGCCGCCGCCGTGCAGGCCTACCAGCAGGGGGGCAGGTGATGAATGCCAAACGATTTACCAACGCACTACCTTGCCGCCCGGGACCATCTGGTGCAGCTGGCCATGAGGCCGGGGTGGTGGCAGTACTCCAGGCACAGGGCCCTGGAGCTGGAAGAGGAGTCCGTGGCGCTGGGCCACGGTTTGTGGTCGGGGATGCGGGCGGCGGTCAGGGCCGAGCTCAGGCGCCTGGGGTTCAGGCCGCAGCCCGGCGAGCTGGCGGCAGTGGAGCCAAGTACGGCAACAGCAAGACCGTCACCCCCGAGGGAGTGAGGTTCGACAGCCGGGCCGAGGCGCGCCGCTGGGGGCAGCTGTGCATGCAGTTGCGCGCCGGAGAAATCAGCGAGCTGCGCCGCCAGGTGGTCTTTGAACTGGTGCCCGGCGTGAAGTTTGCCGAGGCCGGCCGTGCCCGCCCGGCCATTCGCTATGTGGCCGATTTTGTGTATGTGGAAAAGGGGGTGGAGGTGATCGAGGATGTGAAGGGGGTGTTGACGACGGCGTTCAAGCTCAAGCGCCATTTGATGAAGGCCCTGCTGGGCCGGGAAGTGCGGGTGATCAAATGACCCAGGCACTGAACCCCGCATTCTTTGGCAAGGTCGTGCCGCTGGCTGGCCAGCGCAAGCCGCCCAGCGCTTCGCGCATCACGCGGCTGGTGTGGCCGACCTATGAGCGGTTGAGCGATGGCCGCTATCTGATCGAGCACTGGATGGAGAACCGCTGCTGCAACCGGGTGCAGGTGGGCGGCAGCATGGTCTGCGTGGTCGACGACTACGGCAGCCTGGTGGCGGTAGAGGACAGGGGGCGCGCATGGTGGTGAAAAGCGCTCTGGACACTCAGGCCGGCGGCAGCCATTACAAGGACTGCCGGATCCAGCCCATCGAGTTCATTCATGCCAATGGACTGGACTTCTTTCAGGGAAACATCATCAAGTACGCGACCCGGCACAAGGCCAAGAACGGCGCCGAGGATTTGCGCAAGGTGATCCATTACGCGCAGCTGGCGCTGGAGTTGCAGTACGGCGAAAAGCCGCAGGAGGGCAGCGATGCGCAATAGCTTGACAGACCCGGAACGCAGGCATCTGGCGGCGGTGAAGGAGCTGCCCTGCAGCGTCTGCGATCAGCCCGGGCCCAGCGAGGCGCACCACATGGAGCAGCGCCAGCAATACACGGCAGTGGCCTTGTGCGAGAGCTGCCACCGCGGCCCGTTGATGGGCTGGCACGGTCAACGCCGGATGTGGGCCATTCAAAAGATGGGGGAGCTGGATGCGCTGAACGTGACCGTGCAGCGTTTGCTGGAGCGCTGAGTGGCTCGGTCGTGGAAAAAGGCTTGGCTAATAGGAGAGGGCCGCTGGCTAGCTAAAACGCTGCAGGCCCGTGCCTGTCAGCGCCCCACGATGAAGAGGCGGTAGAGCGATTCGCTGCACCATGGGATGAATCATAGACGCAATTGAGAATCGTTCGCAAATAACCTTCTGAAATAGAGGATTAGCGCGCGTGAAGGGCTGAAGCCCGGGGCTTGTGCTGCAAGGCAGGCACCGGGTGGAGGCCGGCGGGGCTGCCAGGGCGGCCGGCACTTCGCGCCTGTTTGACCGGGGGCCTTGGCCTTCCGATTTGCCGCTTTGGCAGGAACCCAGCAAGGAACAACACAGAGATATGGCCAGCTCACCCCATATGTACAAGCGCTTCATTCTTCCGTCCGGGAAGGTGGTGGAGGTGCGCCGCGTGGAGCAGGGGGCGAACCCCGAAGCCGTGGTGCGCGAGGTGAATGAAAACGATCAACTGGCGCCGCGCGAGGATACGCTCACGCTGCGCTTTCTTCTGAACCACTGCAAAAAGGCGCTCTGATGCATCAAGCCCCATCCCCACCGGATGCCTGCTGGCCGGACGGTACGCCGCGTAGCCAGGGCAATGCTTTTGCGGTGCTGTATCGCGCGCGCAGTGCTCTGTCCAGCCCGCAGCCGCAGACGCGCCGCAGGGTGAGCGCAAAGCGTGACAAGGCGCTGCCGTTCAGTTTGCCGGGTACGCGGGTGCGAACTCGCTGAACTGTGCTGCTGCAGAAGGAGCATGGTTATGGACTATTTTGCTCAAGGCGGGGGAGATTTACAGGAAGCGTTTTGCGACTCCCCAAAGGAGTATCAGTAAAAGAATGAATGACAGCAAGGTGACCCAAAAGTCAGCGGAATGTTTTTTTGGTTCGTTGAGCGGACTTGTTGTCTCTTTTAATTTCTCGCGTGTGCTTAATCTCGCCGTAGGCTGAGTTGCTGGTGCTGGTGCTGGTGCTGGTGCTGGTGCTGGTGCTGGTGCTGGTGCTGGTGCTGGTGCTGGTGCTGGTGCTGGTGAGTGCGGCCTTGTGATTGGACGCTCAAAGCCTTCAGATGCAGTGAAGACCAGTGCGCATGTCGGACAGCGGACCTTTTGAGCATCCAGGACGGCTGTGGTCAATTTTGCCGTGAGAGTTGTTTCGCACTTTGGGCATGTCAAGTCAATGGAAGGGAGCGGTTGCACAAGTGGAGGCTGTGCTACATGGGAAAATGGATAGCTTTGTTGGTGATCGTTAGTTGACTCAGGTCTTGGCGAGGGTTGCGTCTGCGGTGGCAGACTGCTTGCAGTCGTTGCCTTTGGAAAGAATGCATCTCTTCCTGAGACTTTGGGTTTTTGGGGGTGATGGTGCGGCTTGGGCTGAATGGCAAACGAATTACCCGGCTCGGATGCCTCGGCAAAGTCGAAAATTCTGCCATGCACTTTTTCATGGCATTTTCTGCATAGCGAGACTAAATTTTCCTGTCGGTTAGTGCCTTGTCGGCTCAAGTAGATGATGTGATGCACGTCCAGTCCCACATCATCTGCACCACAGTCTTGACAGCATCGATCGCGCTGCCTGATGCGCTTGGCTCTCTCAACCCAATCCGATGGATAGTCCCATTTTCCCGTGTCATTCGAGCGCACCAATCCGCGGCGATATGCGCGAACGATTTGATAATCGCGTGATCTATTTTTCGTATTTGCAGTGAGCCGATTCAGCCATCCAGGCAGTGCTTTTTGGTAATCCTCTTCAGTGAAATTCGGATTGCGCTTGGCCATGCCTTTACGCAAAAGATCGCCAAGTCTCTGCTCGGCTAGATTTGCGGGCTCTGGATCATTATTGAGTGTATCTACACACCCTTGGCAAATAGCCATGTGCTCGGTTGTATAAGCGAGTTCATTGCTATTACGCTGGCATATTTTGCAAGTTCCCATCCGTTTATTAACCTTGTCTCAGCACCGACCAAGCCTCAAGGCGACTGATGTGCGCTTAAAGAATGTGGTCCGATTTCCTTTTTTGACATTGATGTTAATAAATGTATCAGTTTGACGGTTCCAAGCCCCCTTGAATCTCGTGCGCGGCTGTCGTTTCATGGCGCGCGCCGAGGCCGTTTGTGTGCGCCTGCGGTATGGCGGGGGAACATATGGCAAGCCCAATCATTGCATTCCTGGCGGGGGCCGGTACCGGCTATCTGAAGCAGCGCAATATCGAGGAGCAGCGCAAGCGCGATGCCGAGGATCAGCAGTTCAGGAGTGAGCAGCGCGAGGCCTGGCGCAAACAGCAGGCGGATGCGGATGCGCTGAATGGCGATCTCAAGAATGCCCAGGCACCGGCCGAGGTGGTGGAGGGTGAACTTGGAGATCAGAGTGCGGGGCCGCCGGTCCCGGCCACCCTGCGCCAGCCGCCGGCAGCTGTTTCAGCCTCTGCGGGGATGGCTCCGCCGATTGCAGGGCAGAGCCCGGCCTCCTTGCCGCAAGGGGGCGCGGCGCCCCCGGCTGTGGCGCCCCCGGCTGCGGCGCCCCCGGCTATGGCGCCCCCAGTGTTTCGCATGGTGGCGCCGGGTGGGGTGAATAGGACGTTCCATTCCTCAGCCGAGGCGCAGGCGGCGGCAAAGGCGTATTCCAGCCCGGAGGCTCTCAATGCGCGGTATGTGGCGGCCTATCGCGGGGCCGGCCAGCTCGACAAGGCCCAGGAGCTGGAGAACAGTTTCAAGCGCGGCCAGATGGCCGATCTGCAGTTCAGCGAAGCGCAGAAAGCCACGATTGCCAAGGATGCAGACGCCAGTCTGCGCGCGGCAGTGGGGGGCGGCGCGAGTAGCCTGAGTGCTTTTGCCAATCAGTCCGGCTTGTTTGGCAAGGGGACGGTGGGCTTTGATACGGGCAAAGACGGCAGGCTGCAGTTCTACTCTCTGGGCGCCGACGGCACGAAGGCCATGCTGGGCCAGCCGGTGGAGAACACCCAGGAGGCATTGAGCGGCCTGGTATCGCCGCACTGGAAGAGTCTGGATACATCCCAATACCTGGGAATGCTGCACCGCAGTGCCCAGGCACAGCGCGCGCAGGCGAATGCGGATAGGGCGTTTGAGCGCCGGGCGCTCAGTGGTCGCAGTGCTGCTGCAACAGCTGGTGGCTCTGCCTCGCCGGTGTCCCGGCAGGTGGAAGCGGTCTCTCAAGCGTTGACGGCCGCACAGTCCGATCCGGTCGCCTATGCCTCCGTATATGACAAGGCCCGCGCCAAGGGCTTGACGCAGGAGAGGCTGGGGCAGATGGGGTTCAAGGCACCACCCGGTCAGCCTGCCGAAGAGCGCCGTGCCGACCCCTTCTACGACCGTCGTATCAAGTAAGGACTGCGTATGGCAACTCAGCAGAGATCCAGGCGGGCGGACGAGCCGATGTCGATAGACGATATTCCGGATGGCTTTTTTCAGGAGACGAATGAGCCGCCGCGTATGCAGCCAGCGGTGGTTGAGCCCCCCAAAAGCCGCAATCTGCTGGCGGTGGCGAATGATACGGTGATCGAGGCGGCCAATGCGGCTGCCGGTGGGGTATCGGCGGCGGCCAACTTCATCAAGCCGGGCAATGCGGTATCGCAGTGGATTGACAGGAACATCATCCAGGCGGGCGAGCAGTCCCAGAGCGATGTGGTCAAGGCCTCGAAGAAGGAATTCCACGAGGAGGTTAAAAACGCCGCTGGGGTGATGGGCGAGCTGGGGGCGGTGGGCCGCTACATTGCCCAGAACCCGCTGCTGGCCGCTGCCCAGGCGGCGGGCTCTTTTGCCCTGCCCATGGGGGCGGTGAAGGGTGCCCAGGCTGCCGCACGTGCGGCAGGGGTGGTGCAGAAAGCTGCGCCCGGGGCCACGGCGCTGCAACAGGCGGTGGCCGCGCGCCAGCTGGAGCTGGCCGGCGTTGCGGGCGGTGTGACGGCTGGCGCTGCCATGGCGGGCGGGGACGCCGCCGGGTCTGCCTATGACCTGGCCATCAAGGCCGGGGCAACGCCGCAGGAGGCCACGGCCGCAGCACGCCAGGCCAGCGTGATACCGGCTGTGGTGGGCGGCCTAGGTGGTGCTTTGGGCGCGGAAAAGCTGTTGGCGGGCGCCAAGGGGTTTGGCGGTGGTGCTGCTGCGCGTGCAGTCAAGACGGGCCTGAGCGAGGCCGCGCAGGAGGCCGTGGAAGAGGGGGTGACCCAGTATGAGGGGCAGCGCGCGGCGGTGCCCTTTGATCCGGGTATCGACCCGTCCAAGGGGGTGGCAGCTGCCGCCGGCATGGGGGCGGCGCTGGGGGGAATGACGGGTGCGGGGACTTCGCTGCTGAGCGGCGGGCATGAGCGTCAGTCCGGCCCTGCTGTGGATGACGCCGAGGGGGCGGGCAGGGGAGGCCAGGAGGTGAATGCGGCACTGCTGCCGGGGCTGCCGGTGCGGGATGCGGCTGCTGCCGATGGACGCAGCAAGGCGGGGGGGGCGTCCGGTGCTCCAGGATTGGAGAGGCCTGATGCAGGCCTGGTGTCGCAGGGGGATTTGCTGCCGCAGCAGAGCGATGTGCCACAGGGTATGGCGGATGAAGCGGCGTTGCCCCAAGCGGGTGTGGGGAGCGCGGAAGCGGCATTGCCGATGGTGAATGAACCGGTGGTGCCGGTGCCTGGGGTGCTGGCACGTGCCGCCGCGCTGACGGCTGCACCAGCGAACCCAGCGGTACCAGTGGTACCAGCCGTACCGGCGCTGCAGGCTCGTGAGGTGGCGGGAGTTGCGGCGGTGGACGCTGACGCTGAAATGGGAGCCGCTTCTGACGCGGCTTACGCCAGCCGGGTCGCGGTGCAGCAGGCACCCCAGGTGGAGCCGGGACGGACAGGGCGCGGCGAGGGCTGGAGCCCCGAAGCCTTGGCCGGGCGCGATGGATTGTCGCAGGGGCAGGATGCACCATCCCTCGCGCTGCCGGTGAGGGATGGGCCGGCGCCGGCCGATGCCCGCCAGGCGCACCTGACGGACGCGGCCGGCACGGAGCCTGTAGCCACGGCCTACGCAGAACCCGCACAAGTGGCACCGACCGAAAGAGTGGCCGCGGATATTGTGAACCGCCAGGGCAAGCCGTTTACCGTGAAGCTGGCGGCGATCAAGGCGGCGCAGGCGGCTGGCGCTGGGTGGGTTCCCGTGCCGGTGGTCGGTGGTTATGTGGCCCGCCAGGTGCAACCGGTGTCTGTGCCACAAGCATTTCCACAAGCATTTTTACCGGTGGCCGAGGCCCGGGCGATGGACGGCATGGATGGTGCGGAACCTGGCCTTGGCACGGCTCAGAGGGCATGGTCAGAAAAGGACGCCGCTCTGGGCCGGTTGGAACAGGCCGGGGTGCCGCAAGCAGGCGGGTTGTTCAGCCGTGCAGGAGCGCAGGATCAGACGGGCAGCGAGGCTTTCAAGCGCTGGTACGGGGACTGGCAGAATGCGGGGGATGAAGCCACTACGACCAATTCCGCTGCCCGTTCCGCGTTGGACGCCGGAGACGGAACAACTCATCTTCGGCGACTACGAGGACAGGAAGGGGTGGAATCGTCTGCTGATCGCCGAGATGATGGAATTCCTGTGCTTGGGGGAGCAGCGACGTTTAATGGGGCCAGCGGGCCTACGGGAGCGGGTGGAGCGCCACTACGGCTGTACCACGGCACCCGAGACGACATAACTGCGTTTGACCTGGAGAGTGTGGGACATGACCGAGGATCACGCATTGTTGGAAGAGGTGTTGAACACGCCGTTCGTGGGGCCGCTGTCGATTCAGCAGCGCGAGGAGTTGCGAATGGGGTATCTGTACAGCGATCGCAGAGCGTGGCTCAAGATTTTGAGCACGCAGGCGTATCACGGCAGAAAGGACTTCCAAGGGCCAAAGAATTGGCGGCAGACCATGGAGCGGCGGGTCCAGAGAGGCAAGGAGAGGTACGAGCAGGAGAAGGCTCTGCGAGCCGCGCAATCTCTGTAGGTCCTCTTGCTTTCACGGGGGCGTCAGGTCCGGTGGACACACAGGGCAAGCCGGTGCGCTTCTACCATGGCACACGCGACGACTTCAGTGTTTTTGACATTGATAGCCCAGGCCGTAAGGATCAGGGTTGGTTGGGCGATGGTATTTATCTGACAACCGATGCATGGGAGGCTGCCTATTACGCAGGCGCCAAGCGTGGCTTGGGTAGCCGCTCAGTGATGCCGTTGTATGCCAATGTTCGTAATCCTTTTGTCGCCACAGAGGCGATGAAACAGAAACTCAGTCTGGCTCGCAAGGGTGCTATCAAGGCTTTCACGCAAAATCTCAAGAAACGTGGCTATGACGGTGTGGTGTTGGACAAGGGCGAGGCAGGCATTGAGCTGGTGGCCTTTGAGCCGACCCAGGTCAAGAGCGCCACGGGCAATAACGGCAATTTTGACCCGGCCAACCCGGATATCCGCTATCGCCGTCAAAGCACTAATGGAGCTGCTGGCGCTGCTCAGGAGCCGGCCCGTTATTCAAGCGGCCTGAATGAGGGGCAGGCATTTTCGCAGAGGCAGGCCGAAGCGGTGAGCCGTGTCCGGGCTACGGCCGATGCGATTCGCCGTGGCTGGGCCAACGGCCCCGAGGTGGTGGTGGTGCCCGATATGCGCCACCCGGCCATTCCCGAGGCTGTGCGCCAGGCGGAGCAGGCCCAGCGCCGTGGCGGTGCCGAGGGGGCTGCGGAAGGCTTTTATGCCGACGGCAAGGTGTATTTGCTGGCCAGCCAGCTGGCAACAGCGCAGGATGTGGCCCGGGTGCTGATGCACGAGGCGCTGGGCCACCATGGCCTGCGCGGGGTGTTTGGTACCGCCTTGAACAGCGTGCTGGAGCAGATTGTGGCGGTGCGCCGTGGCGATGTGCGCCGCAAGGCGGTCGAGTACGGCTTGCTGGATGTGCAGAAGCTGGATGGCGTGGCGCTCAAGGATGCGACGGCGCAGCAGATCTGGAACGCCATGACACCTGAGCAGCGGCTGCAGGCGGCCGAGGAGGTTTTGGCCGAGTGGGCGCAGAGCCGCCCCGAGATGGGGTTTGTGCGCCGCGCCGTGGCGGCCGTCCGTTCCTGGCTGCGCCAGCATATGCCCGGTTTCAAGTCGCTGGCGTGGACGGACGCTGAGCTGATCCGCCATTTCATTTTGCCGGCGCGCGCCTGGGTGGAGCGGGGTGGTGCTGGTGGCGGGAACAAGGCCGGTGCAACATTCAGCCGTAAAGCTGTACCTAAGCAGCGCGTTGCCAGGAATTTCTTGCAGGCGCGCCAGGCCGTGAAGGAGTTTCAAGGCAAGCCGCTGACTAATACTGTCACGGGCATGCAAGCCGTTGTATCGCGCAAGACCTTGGACAAGATGCTCAGCTCAAAGGCTGTTGCCAAGTCGGAAAGTGCCACAGCCCATGCAACGGCTGTCGCCAATGTGGACCATCTGTTTGAGCAGGCAATCTGGGGGTGGAGCAAGCCTGACCGCGCTGCAGACACCAACTTTGAGGCCATTCATCGGTTCTTTGCGCCGATGGCTTATGGCGACAAGCAACTGCTGGTCAAGCTGACTGTGAAAGAGGTGAAGCTGTCTGGCCAAAGCAATCCACTCTATACAGTGGAGGCTGTGGAGCTCAATGAGAGCAAGCGAGGTAAGCAGTGGATGGAGCAGGCGATGCAGGACGATGGCCTGGACTCGCAAAAAAGAAATCCTCTGCAGCGGGAGTGGGCCGACGAGATAGCCGGCGAAGCCGACCCTAATTCGACCCTCGCGCAACCCCACGGAATGAACCCGGGCCGCTCTGCAGAGGACGTGCTTAGTCTAGCTCAAGCGGTTGAGCGCAGCAATACGGATGGGCCGATGTTCAGCCGCTCCGAGCCTGCGGCTCTCAAGCATTCGGCCCTGCCTCGCCAGGAAGGCGGGAAGCACACAGGCCGCCCAGGGCCCACAGTGCCGGCCACGGTGCAGTCGGTGCGCGCGGCGGTGCGCGAGTTGCTGGGCGGCGTGCGGCTGCGCAGCGGCCTGGGTCGGGTGGTGGTGGCCACGTCTGGCGAGATCCGCTCGCAGTGGGAGCCGCTGATTGGCCCGGTGGCAATGGGCGCCGAAGCCGATGGCCAGGCCCAGGGCTTTTATGACCCGCAGAGCCGGACGGTGTTCTTGATTGCCGACCATATCCAGGCCGGCGACGAGCTGGGCGTGGTGGCGCATGAGCTGATGCACAAGCATGGCCAGGCGGTGCTGGGGCCGCAGAAATGGGCGCAGTTGCATGGGGTGATCGAGGGCTGGGCCGATGCGCCGGCCGGCAGCACCGAGCAGCAGGTTTATGTGGAGGCCCAGGCACGCGTGCGTGCCTCGCGCCCGCAGGGCGTGCAGGAGGGGGCTTATTCGTCGCAGGAGCTGTTTCCGTATGCGGTGCAGGTGGCGCTGGAGCTGGGGCTGCGGCCCAATGGCCTAGCCGGGGCAGGGACGGTGGAGCGCTGGCTGTCGCAGGTGCGCAGCATGCTGCGCCAGGCCTGGAACAAGCTGGCTGTGAGTGGGGCGGATTTCAATGCGCTGGATCTGGTGAATCTGGCCTTTGGCATTGCGCAGCGGGAGAACCCGGCAACGGTCAGGGCGCAAGACCCGGCCCGCCAGCAATTGCTGGCGCAGGCCGAGACTGCCATGCGTGCGCTGAGCGAGGAGCCGGGTCTGTTTGCACTGCCACGCTCGCAGCAAAAGACGGTGGCTGCGATTGCGGCGGAGCATAACCCTGGCATTGCACTGCGGGAAATCCAGGGTGATGGTGAGGTGGTGTACCTGCTGACGATGCCCGATGGCATGCGCGCCACGATCACGGCCCGCGAGCCCACGGTGCATGAGTTCTACGGCCTGCATGAGGCCACGGGGCAGCCCGTGACGCAGCGCCCGGGCGAGAAGGCGCCGCCGGTGGGGGCGCGCTCGGATGTGTGGATCGATGTGTCGCAGCTGAAGCCGGGCAGCTGGGGCGCGGTGGTCTACAACATTGGCGCGACGTTTGCGCACAACACGGGGCGGATCTTTATTGGTGACCCGGCAGGGCTGTCGGATGAGGCCATGGTGCGCCGGCCCGAGCAGATGTTGTCGAGTGCGCTGAAGTTTGGCACGACGGCGCACCTGGCGCCGCATCCGCGCCAGGTAGTGGGCGATGCGGGGCTGGGCGTGCCGCCGCTGCGCTGGGTCTATGGGGATGATGCGGGCAATATGGCGCGTCTGGTTGACCTGAGCCAGGCGACTTTGGACAATGCCTATCCTGCAGCACGCGATTTGACCTATGACCTCGACACTGGACTCTTTAGCAATATCACCACCGGGCAAAGTGTTGACCCCACTCGATTTGATGGTGGCGGTCAACGAGGCCTACGCGAGCGGCACCGAGCCGGATTGGGCTCGGGTGCGGACGGCGCAGGAGATGCACGCATTCTGGAAGCGGCTCGTCATGGGTGGCGCACGGCTGCGCGAGGGGCTGTGTTCCGTGCCCTTCTGGAACGATGGCGCCGACTACGAGCGCTCGAGAGCACAGGCGGCGGGTCAGTGCCCGGATCTGGCCGAGGCCCATTACTGGATGGGGGTTTCCGGCAACCAGATCAATCTGGAGCTACCCAGAACCGAGACCTCGGACGCGGTAGCCACCTATTGGCTGGGCTTGCTGGACAAGGAGCTAGCCTCTCGGACCGAGCCCCCAGGCGAAGGATCTTCTACAGCCGAAGAGTAGGTGGGCAGGAGGGGCGTGGGGCTGCAGCGCCGTGAGGCGCAGTGCCGTCTTGCGCAAGGCAGGATGTTGACCGGAGATGCCTTGTTTGACCTCGCTCAGGTGACTTTGGACAATGCCTATCCAGCAGCACGCGATTGGACTTATGACCTCGACACCGGACTCTTTACCAACCGACGCACGGGAGAGTGGCGAACCTTGGCCGCGCTGGCTCGAGCCTCTTTCCTTAGAGGAGGAGAGGGTGCTGAACGCCCGGCTCGCGCCGGGTGGCGCACGGTTGCGCGAGGGGCTGTGTTCCGTGCCCTTCTGGAACGATGGCGCGCTGAGCAAGCGCGCGAAGGCGCAGGCGGCCGGGCAGTGCCCGGATCTGGCCGAGGCCCATTACTGGATGGGGGTTTCCGGCAACCAGATCAATCTGGAGCTGCCCAGAACCGAGACCTCGGACGCGGTAGCCGCCTATTGGCTGGGCTTGCTGGACAATGAGCTCGAATTTCAAATGAAGAGCCAGGGGGACGGATCTTCTACAGCCGAAGAGTAGGCGGGCAGGCGGGGCTACCACTGCGTTGAGCAGCGCGAGCGGGCGGTCTGAATTGCAGGATGGCGGGCGTGCGCAGCTCCATAGCCCATGGCAAGACAGATAGCCATGACGTGAGTGCACCAGTGCGGATCTCTGGTACTGACCACATCGTGACGGCGAGACGCCATCACGCAGCGCATGTACCTGCATGGCGTGGCCACAAAAGAATATCTCCTGGACCGCCGAGTTTCCAGGGCTGGTACCGAAGCACCCGGGCGATCTGGCTCAAACGATTCAGGAGACCGCACGACTTTAGCAAGGCCACAGGATGCGGGCAAGGGCTCGACCGAAGAAGTGGCGGATGAGCTGCACCGCCTGCTGACGCTGGATACCAAAAATCCCCTGCAGCGGGGAGTGGGCCGAACAGAATGCCAACGAAGCTGACTCTTATTCGACCCTCGCGCAACCCCGCGGAATGGACCCGGGTCGCTCTGCAGAGGACATACGAAGTCTAGCCCAATCGATAGGGCGGCGATAGAGCGCAGCACTACGGATGGGCCGATGTTCGGCCGTGCAGGAGTGCAGGATCAGGCGGGCAGCGAGGCCTTCGGGCGCTGGTATGGGGGCTGGCAGAATGCGGGGCATGAAGCCACTGCGACAGATTCCGCTGCCCGTTCCGCGCCGCTCGCCAAAGTGGGAGCAGCTCGTGTTCGAGCCTTATGAGGACCGGCAAACCTGGGTTCGGCTGCTGATCGCGGACATGCGGATGCATCTGTGGCTGGGAGAGCCGCGCAGCTTGATGGGGCCGACAGCGCTGCGGGAGCGGGTGGAGCTGCGATTTGGCTGCACCACGGCGACGCAAGGCGTGGTGCCATCAATGCTGGCAACGCCGGAGGAGCGCAGGTACTGCCTGGCGTACAGCGATCGCCGGGCATGGATTCATCTGCTGGTGTATGACCTGCGGATGCACGTAAGGCGGGAAAGGCCGCGACGTTTGCAGGGGCCGCCGGGTCTGCGGGAGCGGATGGAGCGCCTCTACGCGTATCTGATGTGGCGTTTTCAGGGTCCTCCGGACCAAAGGGGGTGGATGGCTAGCTACTTCCCCTCGAACACGGAACCTGCGAGGACATTACCGCCTTCGAGCTGAACCACCCTAACCGCAAGAATCATGGGTGGTTGGGACAGGGGGGGGACCTGGCGAGCGGTCCCGTGACCGCGTTCGAATGTGCCCAGCGCAAGATGGGCGAACATGGTCCCAGCGTCATGCCGTTGTATGCCAATGTGCGCAATCCGTATGTGGCGACGCTGGCGCAGAAAACCAAGCGTGGCAGCACGGACCCTATGGAGCCGGATGCGCGCCAGGTGCAGGTGATGAGACGCTGGGAATCCCGGGGCTGAAGTGGAAGCCGGGTGATACGATTGGCAATGTCCAGCGCATGATTGATGTGTCGCTGGCTTCCATATCGGCCCATGTCCCAGAATTCCGCCGTGCACGCTATGACTTCGCAGCCGGAACCGTCCGAAACTCTCAAGGCTTACCCCTGTCTGATGAAGACCTACGAGGGTGGGCATCTAAGCCTCCAAGAATGCGAGCGGCGGGCGCGGGGATCCGATCGACTAAAAGAGGCATTCTCCTCAACACCTTTTTACGAGCAGAGAGCGGCCAAGGACCCGGACTACTGGCCCAAGCTCTACGACAGCCGCGTCAACTGGTAGGCGAGCAGGCCCAGGGCATTTTCTATAGCCACTTCACCTCAGAGACTGTGATTCCTGATGCCATCATTGCGAGCACCCTGGGTTCTGCCTCATCGCACCCAGACTATGCTGCAGCCAAGGGCGGAGACATCGAGGCGGCCGTGCGCCTGGCGCTGGATCTGGTGACGCCGGACTTGCTCGCAAAGGTGCAGGCTGTGATCGGGGATTGCAAGCCTCTGGTGGTGCCGGTGGTTGCCGAGGAAGCCGCCGGACGCAACAAAATTCCTCGCGCTGCGGCGGAGGTGCTTGCTCAGCGCCTGGGACTTGAGGCCGCAAATGGGATTGTTCAAGCCAATCGCGCCCACCGCACAGGCATGGATGGGCTTGACCGGATCTTTGCGTCCGTGGACTTCGCCGGCGTGGTGGAAGCCAGGCCCTATCTGCTGGTGGACGACACCCTGACCCAGGGCGGCACGTTTGCGGCGCTGGCCAGCCATATCCGGGAAGGTGGTGGGTCCGTGGCCGGGGTCGTTGCGTTGACCGGCAAGCAGTACAGTGCAAGGATTCAACCCTGTGCAGAATCTCTGGCTTCCCTCCGACACAAACATGGTGACTTCGAAAACGAATTCCGCGCCGCAACAGGCTACGGCTTCGACGCACTCACCGAGTCGGAAGCCCGCTATCTCGCGCGCTACGAACCGGCTGACCGACTCCGAGATCGAATCTCTGATGAAGGACGATGCGGACGCAAGCGCGAAGATTAAGGCAATTCTGGCCCGGCAGGCACAGACAGCGAACTGAGGTTCAGCCGTTCGCGCCTGGCTGACATCCAGGGCAGTGCGCCTGCCCAGCTCGACAATAGCCTGAGCCACCCTGGCAAAGTATCACCCTATGACCTCGACACCGGACTCTTTAGCAATATCACCACCGGGCAAAGTGTTGACCCCGCTCGATTTGATGGTGGCGGTCAACGAGGCCTACGCGAGCGGCACCGAGCCGGATTGGGGGCGGGAGCGGACGGCGCAGGAGATGCACGCATTCTGGAAGCGGCTCGTCATGGGTGGCGCACGGTTGCGCGAGGCGCAGTGTTCCGTGCCCTTCTGGAACGATGGCGCGCTGAGCAAGCGCGCGAAGGCGCAGGCGGCCGGGCAGTGCGCCGATCTGGCCGAGGCCCATTACTGGATGAGGCTGTCCGCCAACCAGATCAATCTGGAGCTGCCCAGAACCGAGACCTCGGACGCGGTAGCCACCTATTGGCTGGGCTTGCTGGACAAGGAGCTAGCCTCTCGGACCGAGCCACCAGGCGAAGGATCTTCTACCGCCGAAGAGTAGGTGGGCAGGCGAGGCTGCCACTGCGTTGAGCAGCGCGAGCGGGCGGTCTGAATCGCTGGATGGCGGGCCCTTGAAATGGGTGGTGGGCAAGTCAGATAATGTGCCCACACTCTCTGCCCTGGGGCGTGCGGTTCCTGTCCAGGAGCCCCGATGCCCATCACATACACCACGGCGCAAGCCGCATACGCATATGCCGAGACCTCTGGCACAGGAGGGGCTGCGGCATGAAAAACGAAACCATTGAGCTGATGGCGAATGCCGGCAACCGGACGACCGGCGGTGGCGCCATTGTGAGCTTTTTCGGCTGGGTGGCCTCTTCCAACGCCATCGGCATTCTGGGCCTGGCGGTGGCCATCCTCGGGGCGCTGGTGAACTGGTACTACAAGCGCGAGGCCAATCGCCGTGCCGTGGCCCAGGCGGACCTGAACCGGCAGGAGCAGTTGCTGCGGATGCAGCTGATGCGCAGCAGCGGCATGCCGACGGCCACGCCGGGCTGCGCCGAGCCGGGCGAGGAGGGGGAGCCATGAGCATGCCCTCTGCCCTGAAGCAGCGCCTGGTGCAGACCGCGCTGACGATTGCGTTGCTGGGGGCCGGTGCCGCCAGCCTGCTGGAGCCCGGTGTGGCCGAGCCATCGCCGGCGGTGCTGCTGGCCATGGATATTGGGGCCTATTACGAGAGCAGCGGCCGGCATATTGGCAAGCCTTATGTGGACAAGGTGGGCAAGGGGTTGCCGCTGACGGTCTGCAATGGGATTACCGGCCCGGAGGTGGTGGCGGGGCGCTATTACACCCCGGCCGATTGCCAGCGGCTGGAGCGGCCCCGGTATGTGGCGGCCGAGGCGGCGGCAAGGCGCATGTTCCGCCACTGGAGTCGCTACAACCTGTGGGTGCAGGCGAGCATGATCGACATGATCTACAACCTGGGCGAGGCGCAGGTGGCGGGCAGCACGATGCGGACCCTGGCGAATGCCGGGGATCTGGATGGTGCCTGTGCCCAGATGCCACGCTGGGTGCGCGGCACGGTCAATGGCAAGAGCGCAGTATTGGCCGGGCTGGTGGAGCGGCGCGGCACGACGGCCGAGCTGTGCGCGAGCTGGGGGCGGGACGGGCATTTCATGGCCGGGGTGCTGCCGTGAGCGCGCGTGCCTTGTCCCATATGGCGGCAGCCCTTGTTGCTGGCGCTGGTGTCTGGTACTTCCAGCAGGCGCGGCTGGGGGCGGAGCTGGCTGCCGAGCGATTGCAGGCCAGCGGGTACCGCGAGCAGATGGCGCAGGAGCGTGCCGCAGCCGGGCAGCGTGTGCTGGCCGTGGAGCGCACGGTGAATGACAAATACCAAGGAGCGCTGAATGCAGCGATTCAGAAGCAGAGCATTTTGCAGGCTGCTGCCGAGCGTGCTGGCGCTGAGCGTGACGGCCTGCGCCAGCAATTGTCCGGCGCCGAGCGGCGATTGGCCGAGGCTTCCCCCGCCGCCCTTGCCGAGTACGCCGGCGCCCTCAACACCTTATTCGGACAGTGCAGCCAGCGAGTTACTCAGCTGGCAGCGTACGCTGATGGACACGCAGCTGATGCAGCCCGCTGCCGCGCGGCCTGGCCGGTGAGGGGGGAGTGAGGCTGGAGCGGTGAGGGCGATGGCTTTTGCAGCAGGCCCCAAGGGAGAGTCGGTGCAGGGCAGGTTGGGCGCTGGCGAGTGAAGGCTTGCGCCAGAGATGAAGGTGCTGCCGCTTGCATACCGATGGGCCGGGCGGTCGCTGACTTGGGCTGGAGCTGATGTTTGTCCTTCAGGGCTTGTTTGAGGCCTGTGGGGAACAGTGTCGGGCCGGATGGCAGGTCGAGTATTGTGGTGGATGGGTGAGGTCATGGGCGGTCATTGACCGGCATCTGGAAAAGGCTGCTTTAGGCTGGTTGTAGCCATCCTGCTTTGATCGTCGAATGACCAGTCCAGAGATGGATGCAACCGGGTACCCTTTGGTCGTTAGTTCAAGTCCAAAGCTGCCTACCACTACTGAGCCCATTGCATGCAACGCTACTGGCTGCTTGGTTTGATATTGATGTCAAGAATTCCTGCCTAAATCCAGCTTGTGACGTAAATATCAAAAATTATTGCGCTTCACAGCACTACCGCGCTGGCAATTTTGGTTGCATGCGACTTGGCGTCTTTGGAGTAAAGGCACCTATAGTTACTACGGTACCGGCCTTTCTGTAAAGTGCACAGAATTCTGTCATCTTTGAGGAGCCAGTCATGTCCATCTCTGCCCGTGATGTGGTGCCCTTCACCCAGGCGCGTTCCAACCTTTCTGAGCTGGCTGATCAGGTGAAAGCTGGCGCTGAAAAAATCATCACCAAGAACGGTGAGAGCTATGTGGCACTGATCGACGCGAACCGGCTCGACTACTACCATCGCCTGGAGCGCGAGCGTATTCACCTGCTTCTGATTGATGACGCCCGCAGAGGCTTAGAGGACATCGTCGCAGAGCGTACTCAGGATGCCGACCAGGCATTGGCGCGGCGCGCCCCAGCGCAGTCTGCAACCAAGCCTGTGAAGAGCCGTGACTAAGGCGTTGTACCGCGTTGAGGTGACCGACAACTTCCTGGTGCGACTCGACGCCACCGAGACCTTCTTGGCGGAGACAGCAGCCGGAGTTGCCGATGACAACCTGCTGGCGGGCCTGCGTCGAGCTGTGGTGCCGAACCTAGCCCGCTTTCCGCTGATGGGGCGTCGCTATCTCGACCAACCGCCGCAGTCTGTCGAAGGGCTGGAGCGGCTGAGTAAGTTGCCTGCTGGCGCAGCAGATAGCCTGCGCGTGTACCTGCATGACGACTACCTGATGCTTTATTCAGTGATGAATGAGGTGGTGTACCTGCTATCGATTCGACATCACCGGCAAATGTCATTCGATTTTTCCGGTTTTTGGCCGGCATAAAAAAGAAAAAGGGAGTGATTAAGGATGACGCCAGAAGCAAAAGCACGGCAGGCCATTGATGCGCGGTTGACCTCGGCAGGTTGGGTTGTTCAAGACATGAAGCAGCTCAACCTGGGTGCGGCGCGAGGTGTGGCTGTGCGCGAGTACCCTACGGACACCGGACCAGCCGACTACGTGCTGTTTGTGGATCGGGAGCCCCGTGGCATTATCGAGGCGAAGAAAGACGCTGCTGGAGAGAACCTTACTGCCGCTGAAGCTCAGACCGAACGGTACGCAAACGCCACGCTGAAGTGGCGGAAAGGCGGCCAACCACTGCGCTTCTTGTTTGAGGCCACCGGCCAGATCATCCGCTTCACCGATGGAGCAGATCCAGCACCGCGATCGCGCGAGATCTTCCACTTCTTCAAGCCTGAGACACTAGCCGCCTGGCTTGATCAGTCCAACACTCTGCGCCGCCGCTTGGCACAGGCCATACCTCAGCTTCCAGAACAAAACCTGCGCGCATGCCAGGTCAGCGCAGTCACCGGGCTGGAGAAGTCGCTGGCACTAAACAAGCCGCGTGCATTGGTGCACATGGCCACGGGTGCTGGCAAGACCTTCACTGCCATCACCTCGGTGTATCGGTTGCTCAAGTACGGTGGGGCCAAACGTATCCTCTTTCTCGTCGACACGCGAAACCTGGGGAAGCAGGCTCATCAAGAGTTTATGGCCTACACGGCAGAAGACGGCCGAGATTTTGCACGAGACTACAACGTTCAGCGATTGTCTTCGTCCACCGTTGACCAGGGCGCGCAGGTGTGCATCAGCACCATCCAGCGCATGTACTCCATTCTGAGTGGCGAGCCTATCGACGAGTCTGCCGAGGATGTGTCTCTCAACGAAGTGCAGCAAACGAACAAACAGGAAAAGTTTGTGCGCTACAACCCGGCCGTGCCGGTGGAAACCTTCGACGTCATCATCATCGATGAATGCCATCGCAGCATCTACAACCTGTGGAAGCAGGTGTTGGATTACTTTGATGCATTCTTGATCGGTCTCACGGCCACTCCAGACAAACGCACGTTTGGCTTCTTCAACGAGAACATCGTGGCCGAGTACACCTATGAGCAATCGGTGGCCGATGGGGTCAACGTAGGCTACGACGTGTACCAGATCGAAACCGAGATCACCCAGAAGGGGGCCGAGCTCAAAGCCAAGGAGTGGGTGGACCACCGTGACCGAGCCACCCGAAAGCGCCGTTGGGGTGAAACCGAAGATGACACCCCCTACACCGGCAAAGAGCTGGATAGGTCGGTGGTCAACGTCAGCCAGATCCGGCAGGTGATCCAGGCCATGAAGACCGCTGTGGAAACGCAGATTTTCCCTACGCGCAAAGAAGTGCCAAAGACGCTGATTTTTGCCAAAACCGACAGCCATGCCGACGACATCATCAATATCGTGCGTGAGGTCTATGGCCAGGGCAATGCCTTCTGTAAGAAGGTGACCTATCGCGCCGAGGAGGATGCTGACAGCATCCTTAGTAGCTTTCGCAACGACTACAACCCACGCATTGCGGTGACGGTGGATATGATCGCTACCGGCACGGACGTAAAGCCCCTGGAGGTGTTGCTGTTCATGCGCGACGTACGTAGCAAGGGCTACTACGAGCAAATGAAAGGCCGTGGCGTGCGCAGTCTGGACGCCGAGGGGCTGCAGCGCGTGAGTGGCAGCGCCGATGGGGCTAAAACCCGCTTCGTGTTGATCGACGCAGTGGGGGTTGAGAAGAGCCTCAAGACCGAAAGTCGCCCGTTGGAAAAGAAACCAGGTATGCCCTTAAAGGACTTGCTGCAAGGTGTGGCCATGGGCAGCCGAGATGACGATACCGTGCTCAGCCTTGCCAACCGCCTGGTGCGCTTGGCCAAGCAATTGGACGACAAGGCCAAAGCGCGAATTGAGAAGGCCAGTGGCGGCATCCCCGTGGGGGAGCTGGGCAAGGCCCTGATCATGGCCTTGGATCCTGATGCCATCGTCCAGGCAGCCTTGGCCGCAGCCAAGGCGAAAGGCATCACTCGGACAGAAGACACCTTGCTGCCGCAAGAAATCGAAGCCGCTCGCGCTGAGCGAGTCGCCGCAGCCTGCGCCCCGTTCGATAAACCGGAGTTGCGCGACGAGATTGAGAACTCCAGGCGCGAGCGCGAGCAAATCATTGATCACATCAACTTGGACCAGGTCACCTTCACCGGGTTTTCGGAGCAGGCAGAAACGCAGGCCAAGGCAGTGATCCAGACCTTTGCCGACTACATCAAGCAGCACAAAGATGAAATTGCTGGGCTGGGCTTTTTCTATCAGCAGCCCTACCAACGCCGAGCGCTTACCTTCGACATGATCGAAGATCTGCACGAGCACCTGAGCAAGCCGCCGTTGATGTTGACCACTGAGCGCCTTTGGAGCGCCTATGCCCGCGTGCAGTCCAGCGCTGTGAAGGGGGCTGAACGCAAGCGGCAGCTGACCGATCTGGTGTCGCTGGTTCGTTTTGCTCTGGGGGTGGAGGGCGAACTCAAACCGTTTGCTGACGAGGTGGACAAACGTTTTCAAGCCTGGATCTTTCGACACAACGCCCAGCGGGGAACGGCCTTCACCCCTGAACAGACCGAGTGGCTACGCCTGATGAAAGATCACGTAGCCAGCAGTTGCAGCATTGGCCGCAACGACTTTGATTACGCCGAACTGGCCGACAAAGGAGGCTTGCAAAAGGCTTGGGGCCTGTTTGGCAAGGAACTGGATACCTTGATGAATGAAATGAATATGGAGTTGGTGGCATGAGTGATTTCAACGACGAGGCAATGCAACGCTATCCATTTGCCCAAATCATCCCACCATTGAATTGGAGTCTCGTGGTTCTGGAGGATATCTCTGTGGACGTCAGTCCTGGCTTTGCCAGCGGAAAGCACAACTCTGACGGCACCGGGATACCGCACCTCCGGCCTATGAATGTTGACCGTGATGGTCAGATTGATCTGAATGTTGTTAAGTCAGTTGCCGAGAGTAATGGCATTGAACTACAGCCTGGCGACGTATTGTTTAACAATACAAACTCTGCTGAGTTGGTTGGGAAAACTGCGGTTGTTTCCACGCGGGAAACCGGCTTTGCCTTCTCAAACCACATGACACGAATTCGTCCTGAGTTTGGCGTCAATCCCACCTTTGCAGCGCGGCAATTGCATTTTCTGTGGATGGCGGGGTACATGAAGCATCGGTGTACCAACCACGTGAATCAAGCCAGTATTTCTTCGAAGACGCTGGCGAAGACCATCCCATTTCTCCTGCCTCCCGCCGACGAACAAACCCGCATCGTCGCCAAACTCGAAGAGTTGCTGTTCGACCTTGATGCAGGCGTGGCCGAGCTCACGGCTGCGCAGAAGAAGCTCGGGCAATACCGCCAATCGCTGCTGAAAGCCGCCGTGGAAGGTGCACTGACCGCCAAGTGGCGAGCCCAAAACACGCCATCGGAAACCGGCGCCCAACTGCTGGAACGCATCCTCACCGAGCGCCGCGCCCGCTGGGAAGCCAAACAACTCGCCAAGTTCACCGAACAAGGCAAGAACCCACCGAAGGATTGGCAAAAAAAATACCCGGAGCCGGCGCAGCCGGATACCACCGATTTACCGAAACTGCAGGAAGGGTGGGTGTGGGCGAGTGTTGAGCAGCTCGGCGATGTGCAATTGGGCCGCCAGCGGTCACCAGACAAGCTGAAGGGAATTTCGCCGACTCGATACATACGCGCTGCCAATATTACTGAGGCGGGAGTCGATTTTTCCGATGTCTTAGAAATGGACTTTTCCGAACAGGAGAGACGTACTTTCGAACTGCAAGCAGGAGACATTCTATTGACCGAGGCATCTGGCAGTGCCGAGCACGTTGGCCGTCCTGCGATTTGGCCAATTGTTGACGGGCTGTATTGTTTTCAGAACACCGTGCTGCGCTTTCAGGCCGAAGGAGTCAGCTCTGAGTTTGCTTTTTACGCTTTCCTGGCGATGCAAAAGCTAGGAGTCTTTCGTAAATTGTCAGGCGGTGTCGGCATCAATCATCTAAGTGCAGGGAAATTCTCAAAGCTCTCTATGGCCCTACCCTCGTCTGACGAGCAGGTAGAAATTGTCAGGGAACTGGTAGAGCAGTTGGCTGCGATTGATGAACAAGGACGGGCAATTGACCTCTCACTTAAGCAATCCTCGGCCCAACGCCAAAACATTCTCCGCGCAGCTTTCGCCGGTGAATTGGTGCCGCAAGACCCAAATGATGAACCCGCGAGCGTGCTGCTGGAACGCATTCGTGCCGAGCGGGCGGAACGTGCCAAGCAGCCGAAGACCCGCAAAACCAAACAACAGAAGGAGATCGCGACCGTGGTGAACCAGCTGATCGATGTACTCAGAGATGCGGGCGACTGGGTGCCAGCGCAAGAAGTTTTTCGCCGCTGCGGTGTGGCAGATGGTGCGCTGACGGAACGCATCGAAAAGCTATACGCCGAGCTACGCAAGCTGGATAAGGCAGGCCAACTTGCGGTCGAAGCCGTGACAGATGCGCAGGGCCGCAAGCTGTACGACAAACTGAAACTGTTGGCGGGTTGAGCATGCGTCTGGATAAGCTCACCATCGGCAGCACCAAGGACAGCCAGACGCACCAGTTCAAGAACTTGAAGAACGTCACCATTGACTTCGATCAGGGTGATTGGGTAACCGTGGTCATTGGTTGGAACGGTACCGGCAAGTCCAACGTGCTGGAGGCGTTGGCCATTATCTTTCGCGACCTTATCGCCAAGAAGCGCATGCCCGCGTTTGCCTTTCAACTGGCCTATTGCATGGGCGCAGGCGAGAACCTGCGGCGCATCCACATTGATGCAGACCCAGATCGTGGGAAAGATGCCTTTCTGATTCGCGTTGCAGACGCACGGCAGATCAAGCAGAACAACTTGATCCACAGTGTCCTTGACTTCGGTGACGATGCAGACAAATCGCCGCAAGGTGAGTCCATCAAACTTACGGCCTTCTTGAATGCTGACGGCGAGTATCTTCCACGCTATGTCTTCAGCTATTACTCGGGTGAGAGCCCGCGTATGCACGAGGTGTTTCGCCCCTACCTCGAAAACTACGACGGCAAACTGCGTAATGGCGAAGACCCGGGCATGAAGCGACTGTTCTACGCCATGCCGGTACACAGCCAGTTTGTGTTGCTGGCCTTTTTGATTCAGCAGTCCGACGTAGTACGCGCATTCCTGGACGACCACCTTGGCCTTGACCCGGACGAAGGCATTGAATCGGTGTTGTTTGTGCTTCGGCAACCGCCTTGGAAGTCGAAGGCTGCTGATGGTGACCCGCGCTTTTGGAATGCGCGTGGTGTGGTGCGCGATTTCCTTTCCCGACTCTATGACATTGCTCTGGCACCCGTAGAAATCAGTCGCCGTGTCTCTACCTCAATCTGGAACAAAGAAACGCTGCAGTTCAAGTATCTCTACGTGAAGGATATTGCCGCTCTTCGTCGTCTGGTCGGTAACCAGTCACCGGCGCAGTTTTTCCGTGATCTAGAGAGCACCTACGTTTCGGAGCTCATCGAAGAAGTCCGCATACGTGTGCGTTTGAAAAAAAACGATGGCAGCGTAACATTTCGTGAGCTGAGCGAAGGCGAACAGCAGTTGCTCACCGTATTGGGCTTGCTGCGCTTCACCGCCGAGGATGAAAGCCTGTTTTTGCTGGATGAGCCGGACACGCATTTAAACCCGCGCTGGTGTGTGAATTACCTGAACTATCTGAGATCCTTTGTCGGGCAGAGCAGTGAGGGTCAGGACAATAGTCACATTGTTCTGACAACCCACAACCCCCTGGCCATTGCAGAACTGGTCAAGGAGCAAGTGCAGATCCTCTACCGCGAAGCGGGCAGTCGCACTGTGCGCGCCGAAAACCCCGCAGCCGACCCAAGGGGCATGGGCTTTGCCGGGATCGTGACCAGCGATATGTTTGGCTTGGGCACCAGCCTGGACAAGGCTACGAATGCCGATCTGCTGGCGCTGCACCAGCTTTCTACTCAGCAAACGCCGCTCAGCAATGCTGATCGCGCCAAACTGGTCAAAATCCGCACGCGCCTGGAAGGGCTGGATTTCAACTTTGGGTCGCGGGATAGGCTGGAGCAAGAGTATTTGCGTGCCCGATTTGATTTGGCTGCAGACGGCGATATCGACGGTGCCATCGTCACCCCGGAGAATAAACAGAAGGCACTTGATGCCTTGGTGCAAAGTCTGCTGCGCAGCTTGCAGGAGGGAAGAAATTGAGATTCATTCAGATCCCATTGCCTCCGCATTTGCCAAAAAATTGGAATCTCTCTTGCAGCGTTCGAGTTGCCGCCGTAAATGCTTGCACAACGAGCAAAGATAGGTCTGATTACATTAAGAAGCACGGCAGCTGGGGAGCTCTAAAGAATTGGCTTGCGAAGGCAAATGACTTTAAGTGTTGGTACTGCGAGGCTAAGAGTCATAGAGCACCATTCGATGTCGATCATTTTCGGCCGAAACTTGGCATTACTATTGATGGAGCGAAGCTGGCAGGGCATGACGGTTACTGGTGGATAGCGTATGAGTGGTCCAATTTTCGATTGTCTTGTCAACGATGCAATCGACCAGAAAAAGACGGTGTCGATGTACTGCACGGGAAGGCTAATGAATTCCCTATCCGCGATGAGGCACAGCGTTGTGCTCTGCCTGCGGGTCAATTAAGTGCAGAGTCGCCGAGACTTTTAGATCCTTGTGTGCAAGACGATTGTAAGCAACTGGCGCACGGTATCGACGGTGAGGTAAAGCCATTAGCCGCGAATGGAACCTGGGAATATCAACGAGCGCAATACACGATTGATCGACTTGGTTTTAACGAATGGAGCACACCAGAAGTCAAAAAGAATTCGTGGCGAATTCTCGATGATTTGATTCGCCTTGCTGGAAATCAACCTGCTGTCTTGACGCACTTGCAAGAACATTTATCTTCCGATCACGAATACTCAAGCTTCTTTCGTTCTGCCATTGGCACGCATCGAGACAAGGCTTGGGTTGAGGCTCTTTTATGAACACAAGCACCCTTATCCAGAAAGTCTGGAACTTCTGTCACACCTTGCGCGACGACGGCGTTGGCTACGGCGATTACCTCGAACAGCTCACCTACTTGCTATTTTTGAAACTAGCGCATGAATACGCGCAGGAACCATATAACCGCGACACCCAGATCCCTAAGGGGTACGACTGGACCAGCTTGACCTCCAAGGTAGGCGAGCCGCTGGAAGCGCATTATCTGTCCACCTTGAACAAGCTGGGCGAGCAGTCAGGCATGCTGGGTGCCATCTTCTTCAAGGCGCAAAACAAGATACAGGATCCAGCCAAGCTCAGCCGTCTGGTCCAGATGATCGATGCAGAAAACTGGATTAGCCTTGAAGCAGACGCAAAAGGTGACCTGTACGAGGGCTTGTTACAGAAAAACGCCGAAGACACCAAGAGCGGTGCAGGCCAGTACTTCACGCCGCGCGCGATCATTCAGGCCATGGTGGCCTGCCTTCGGCCGCAGCCATTGAAGACGATTGCAGACCCTGCCTGCGGAACTGGCGGGTTCTTTCTCGTGGCCAATGAGTGGCTGTCGGGCACAGGAAAATGGCTGGAGGACAACCGAGCGTGGCTTGGCCGAGATCTGCCTAAGCTCAACCCCAAGCAGAAGCGTTTCTTGCGCGATGAGACATTCGTCGGCAATGAGATCGTCCCGAACACCAGGCGTTTGTGCTTGATGAACTTGTTCCTGCACAACATCGGTGAGTTGGATGGTCAGCCGGCCATTGACCGCTCAGATGCTCTGATTTCAGAGCCAAAGCGAAAGGTCGATTACGTATTGGCCAATCCGCCCTTTGGCAAAAAGAGCAGCATGACCATCACCAACGACGCAGGAGAGGAAGACAAAGACTCCCTGACCTACGAGCGTCAAGATTTTTGGGAGACCACGTCTAACAAGCAGCTGAACTTCTTGCAGCATATCGTCAGCATGTTGAAGGTTAACGGCAAGGCAGCTGTAGTGTTGCCTGACAACGTGCTGTTTGAAGGTGGCGCGGGAGAAAAGATCCGCCGCAAGCTGCTGGAGAACTGCGATGTGCATACCGTCTTGCGCTTGCCTACCGGCATCTTCTATGCGCAAGGTGTGAAGGCGAATGTGGTGTTCTTTGACAATGCGCCAAAGGATGGGCGCGTGCACACCAAAGGCATTTGGTTCTATGACCTGCGTACCAACAAGCACTTCACCCTGAAGACGCGCCAGTTGAAGCTGGACGACCTGCTTGACTTCGTCCATTGCTACAACCCTGCAGATCGCCACGTGCGCAAGGCAACGGACCGATTCAAGTTCTTCAGCTACGAAGAACTCGTTGCTCGTGATAAAGCCAGCCTGGATGTTTTCTGGCTGAAGGATGACAGTCTCGACAACCTTGATGACCTTCCTCCGCCGGATGTACTGCAGCAAGAGATCATCGAGCACCTGGAGGCTGCGCTGGCAGCTTTCCGAGATGTCGCTGTGAGCTTGCCAAGGTTTCCCCAGAAGGATGCCGCATGAGTGAAATCAACCTCTTTCGGTTGGTTGATGGCCAAGCCACTAAACTCCACGGCCATCAGTCAGACTTGGAGCGACCGCTTCAAAAGCTGATTGAGGGAAATCTCGAAACCATGTTGGGGATCCGATTTCTGGCTTCAGAGTACAGCACGGGTCGAGTGCATGCGGGGCGTATCGATACGCTTGGCCTGGACGAGAACAACTGTCCTGTGATCCTGGAGTACAAGCGGGCAGCGCACGAAAATGTGATCAACCAAGGGCTGTTCTATTTGAATTGGCTGATGGATCACCAAGCGGACTTCAAATTCTTGGTGTTGGAGAAGCTTGGTAAAGAAGTGGCTGAGGCAATCGATTGGGGTGCGCCACGCTTGGTTTGCATTGCCGCGGACTTCAACAGGTATGACGACCACGCCGTCCAGCAAATAGGGCGCAACATTGAGCTGATTCGGTACAGAAAGTTCGGTGAAGAGCTTCTGCTACTTGAGCAAGCCAGCGTTTACTCCAGTCAGGAGCGCCGATCTACAGGTACGAAGGTCACTCAACTATCCCCAAAGGATGCCGTCGTGATCACCGCCACAGTCAAGGCAGTTGGGCCAGACAAGTCCTATGCTGACCTGGTTCCAACGTTGTCAACAACTCTTACGGAGTTGCTGGCAACCATCGAGGATTACATCTTTTCTCTTGGCGACGATGTTCAACGCAAGGAGCTGAGACTGTATGTGGCATTCAAGCGGCTTAAGAACTTCGCGACGATCGTTCTGCAGAAGAATCGCCTGTTGCTGTACCTGCACTTGAACCCCCAACAGTCTGGACCTTTGCCGCTGAACGCTCGTGATGTGAGTGATATTGGGCACTGGGGCACGGGCGACCTGGAGATCGCGATCGCGAATCAAACAGACTTGGATGCTGTGAAGCCGCTGATCACGATGGCTTACGAAGGGCGCTGACCAAATCGATTTGATTTGCTGTTCGGTTGACTGACCGTCTTATCTGAAAGTGCATGTGCTCATGCAAGTGGCAGCAATCGCTGCATAGCAGTCATCAGGTTGATCCCGCTGAGTGGCGTCAATGGCCCGTGAGCGGTTTTTGATTTCCCGGAAGTAGGCGTTCTTATCGAGCAATAAGTGATTCTTTGGCGACTGAGCGCTGGCGCTTCCACCTCACCACCCCCTGCAATCCATGAGCGTGTTGCAGACGACGGCCTGAGCGCAGGTGATGGCAAGCAGAACACAGCACAGGGCCACGACGGTTGCGGCAAGCGGCCGAAGGTGGGGTTCGTGGTGCTGAATGCTCAGGGCCAGGCCCGCGCCGACCCAGGCTGCGGGAAGGGTGCATAGATAGCCCAGCCATGCCATGGAGTCCGGGTGGGGGCGTGTGAATACCCAGAGGCCGAACGCTGCCAGATAGGTGGCCATGCCCCAGGAAATGCCGACCAGGATGGCGGGGCGGGGTTTGAAGGGCAGAACCAGCGCCAGCACTGCGAGTTGCGGCAGGCCGTAGAAGGCGATGTTGGCCGCCCACAGGGCCATGGAGTCCTTGGGCGAGAGCAGGCCGGCGAGCGCCAGGCCGGGAATGAGGGCGGCGGCCAGAGGGCGACAGGCGCGGCGGGAGTTTGCAGAAGGCATGGGGCTGCGCCGGTGGCGGCTTGCGGGTTGAGGTTGCGGCAAGCGTTGCATGGCCGGTGGGCATTGCGCCTGGGATTCAGCGCGAGTGCCTTCCTATAGGCCTTGGGGTACCGTGACGCGGTATCGGGATGTCTTCGCCGAGGCTGACTGCACCGGCAGTGGGCGGATAAGGACGCTTTATTGGGGGAGAGCAGGCGGTTGTTCTGTTGGCAATGCGCAAGCTGGCATGGCTATACTGCATTTGCTTACATCTTTATGTTTTTGATTCTTTGGAAAGAAATTGAATGCGCCGAATTGCTTCTCTCGCAGTTACTGCTATTTTGGTTGCGGCACCTGCAATCGCTCAGAATAAAAACAATGCAATGCAGCTTGCAAACGAGCTTGAGAAGATCAGCGATGTGTGCAGTGCCAAGGCCTCTGCTTTTTATCATGAGGAATCGCTGGCGGAGACCAAGCTGCGCCTGGACAGTGACCTGGAAAGGATGCAAATCAGGCAGGATGCCGAGGTCTATGGGGTTGGTCATGGACGACAGCAGACTCAGAATTATTATCTTGAGCGTCTGGGGCAGAAGCAGGCGAGTGACAGAGAGAAATCTGCACAGCTTGCAGAGGGGCGTCGCCAATCCCAGGAGGAGGTTTCTGCGTGCGTGACTGACGCTTTGGATAAAGGAAAGTCCTTGTATTCCTCCTTCAAGAAGAACAAGAAAACAGCAGAGTTGGCGAATCAGGTAATGACTTCATGGTTGGTCAATACGCAGACCATTGGCAAGGGCTCGCCTCGTGGGACGCGTGAATCAGAGGCCGACTGGAAGAAGGCGAAGGCAAGCGCCGAACTTGATTCCCTGTGATCTTCACAGTTGCATGAAGCGGGGGCAGCGATGCCCCCTTGTATTTATGCGCGTCCTGTTGTTTCATTGCCCGCGCCCAATAGAGGGCGAGCAGCATCAGACAGGACTTGAGCAAGAAGCGCGCGTTACCTGATCAAGACGCCAAGACGGCCACGAAGCCTGTCTCCACGCGCGCCCGTACTGCCCGTACAGCCACAGTCAAGGCCCCGGCTTTGCGCAAGAAGCCGGCTGCGGCCACCAGGACCACTCCTCCCCCCCAAAAAGCAGCCAGGACTCTGACGCCGTTTCAGCAATGGGCGTCGGGGGCGGGTGCGCTCGACCAGTTTCTGGCCTTTGTTCTGGAGGGCGGGCATATGGCGGACTTTTGCCGCCAGCAGGGGTTTGCCTATACGACGGTGCTGGACTGGATCAATGCCGATGGGGGGCGCGCCGAGATGTATGCGCGGGCGCGCGAGGCGCGCTCGGACAAGCTGGCCGATGAGATTGTGGCGATTGCGGATGAGTGCGAGTACGCCCCGATCACGGATACGAGCACGGGCGAGACGGTGGCGGTGGCGTTTGACAAGACCGCCGTGGCGCGCAACAAGCTGCGGGTGGATGCGCGCAAGTGGATTGCGGCCAAGCTCAAGCCGCGGGTGTATGGCGACCGGGTGCAGGTGGAGGCGAGCGTGGATCACAAGATCATGACGGATGACGCCTTGCTGCAGCGGCTGTCGGGCCTGGGCATTCATGTGGCGGGGATTGTGCCCGCAGGGCCTGGGGAGGGCGGCGATGCAGGCTGAGTCCGTTTTGCATCTGACGCCGCAGCAGCGCCGGGAGCTGGGCGGCCTGCTGGATGAGCTGGAGCGGCGCCGGCGCACGCGGCTGCTGGAGACGATGTTTCCGGAGGCGGGGCCGCTGCGCCGGGGGCTGTACCCGCGGCATATGGAGTTTTTCGAGCTGGGCGCGCGTTGCAGCGAGCGGGTGTTCATGGCGGGCAACCGGGTGGGCAAGACGGTGGCGGCGGGGACGGAGCTGGCGTATCACCTGACGGGGCGCTATCCGTCGTGGTGGGCCGGGCATCGCTTCAGTAAGCCGGTGCGGGCGCTGATTTCCGGCGATACGCATGAGACGACGCGCGATATCTTGCAGCTGAAGCTGCTGGGCTCGACCACGGACAAGCCGGAGAACTTTGGCACCGGCCTGATTCCCGGGGATGCGATCACGGGGATTGTGGCGCGCACCCATGTGAAGGGGGCGGTGGAGCGCGCGACGGTGCGGCATGCGAGCGGGGGCGAGTCGGAGCTGTGGATGCGCAGCTATGTGCAGGGGCGCGAGATTTTTCAGGGCTTCGAGCTGGATATCTTCTGGGCCGATGAGGAGTGCCCGGAGGATGTGTATGAGGAGGGCCAGGTGCGTCTGATGACGCGCGCGGGTATCTCCATGCTGACGTTCACGCCGCTGTCGGGCCTGACGGCTTTGGTGCAGCAGCTGACATCGCCCGACCCGGAGGGCAAGGTGATTGGCCGCGCGGTGGTGCAGTGTGGCTGGGACGATGTGCCGCACCTGAGCGAGGAGGCGAAGGCCAAGCTGCTGTCGCGCCTGATGCCGCACCAGCGCGATGCGCGGACCAAGGGGGTGCCGGCGCTGGGCGCGGGGGCGATCTACCCGGTGCCGGAGAGCGACATCGTGGTGCCGGACTTTCAGATTCCCGATTTCTGGCCGCGGGCCTATGGCATGGATGTGGGCTGGAACCGCACGGCGGTGGTCTGGGGCGCGCATGACCGGGATTCGGACATTGTGTATCTCTACAGCAGCCATTACCGGGGCCAGGCCGAGCCTTCGGTGCATGCGGCGTCGATCACGGCGCGTGGCGACTGGGTGCCGGGTGCCATCGACCCGGCGTCGCGCGGGCGCAGCCAGCGGGATGGCGAGCAGCTGCTGAACGATTACGTGAGTCTGGGCCTGCAGCTGACCCCTGCGCACAACGGGGTGGAGTCGGGTCTGTACCAGGTCTGGGAGCGCATGAGCACGGGCCGGCTGAAGGTCTTCAAGTCCATGCACGACTGGCTCAACGAGTACCGCATTTACCGGCGCGACGAGAAGGGGCAGATCGTCAAGAAGGACGACCATGCCATGGATGCGACGCGCTACCTGATTGTGACGGGGCTGGGTCTGGCCACCGTCAAACCCCGTGCCGCCAGCCAAGCGCGGCGCACATTGTCCTGGAGGGTGAGATGAGCTCAATTCTTGGTCCGCGCGGCATTCCCATGGTGGAGCTGGGCGGCGAGCGCGCCTGGCGCCAGCGTGTGATTGGCGATGTGGTGTGCAGTTTTCAGTGGCTGGATTTGCGCGCCGCCGGTGACGAGACGGCAGACGGTGAGCCGGAGCCCTGCATGGTGCTGTTCCCGGCGTTCCGGCGCATGGAGACGGGCTCGTATGTGATTCCGCAGCGCAATGCCTATGTCTATGTGGATGCCAGGGGCAACCCGACGCCGCAGTTCGTCAAGACGGCGGCGCTGGCGGCCGAGACCCTGGGTTTCACGATGACGGACCGCAGCAGCATCGGCCGCATGCTGGACATCATCTGCGAGGGCATGCCGGACCTGGTGGATATGCCGCTGGAGCAGCCGAGCAGTCTGGAGGTCAGGCGCCACCGCCTGGGTATCGAGGTGACGGCCCGGGCCTATGGCCGGGATTTGCATAGCGAGGTGCTGTGATGTTTGAGGTAGGCGAGACCACAGCCGGCCCGGGGGCTGGCGAGGCCCCGCAGGGGGACGAACAGGAGGCCCTGGCCGGGCGCGCGAGCGGCATGGATGCGCTGACGCGGCAGCGCCATGCGACGCTGATGGAGCTGCTGAAGTACGAGAGCGAGCGCCAGGGCGAGGAGCGCCAGCAGATGCAGATTGACGAGGATTACCAGGATCATCTGCAGTGGAAGCCCGAGGATGCGCAGGCGTTGATGGAGCGTGGCCAGGCGCCGGTGGTCTTCAATGAGGGGCGCCAGACCATCGAGTGGATCTGCGGCACGGAAAAGCGCATGCGCAAGGATTACAAGGTGCTGCCGCGCGAGCGCGATGACGAGGCCATGGCCGAGGTGAAGACCAAGCTGATCAAGTACACGGATGATGTGAACATGACGCAGTGGCAGCGCAGCCGGGCCTTCCGCCAGGCGGTGACGGCGGGCCTGAGCTGGCTGGAGGAGGGGGCCAACCGGGACCCCGAGGCGGAGCTGATCTATTCGGGCTGGGAAGATTGGCGCAATGTGTACCGCGACAGCCATAGCCGCCATCTGGATTACAACGTGGATGCGCGCTATCTGTTCAGGCGCCGCGTGGTGGACCTGGACTATGCGGTGGCGCTGCTGCCGGGCAGCCGCGATCATTTGCTGGCGCAGGCCGGCCGGCATGAGGAGCTGGACCCGGACGGGATCTGGTATCTGGGCGAGCGGCTGAGCGGGGCCGGGGAGACGCAGTGGGGGGCGGCCAGCAGCCAGTATGGCGAGCGCGCGGCCTATATGTCCCGCTCGGGCTTTCATGACGATGGCCGCCGCCGCTCGGTGGAGTTGCTGGAGTGCTGGTACCGCATCCCGGAGCGGGTGCCGGTGTTTGCCCAGGGGCCGCTGGCGGGCAAGGTGTTCAACCCGGCGGACCCGCGCCATGTCCTGGAGCAGGCCGAGGGCCATGCCAGGCTGTAATGCCTCTATTGCCTTGCATATTGGCGCGGGCGCCGTGGGCGGCGCTAATGCTGGACCGGGCGCTGCGACAAGCGGACAAAGCATTTTGAACTCAGGGTACGCCGGCGCCCAGGCTGGACTGGCTGGGGCCGCGAACACTTACAGCCAGATCAATCAGAACCAGGTTGCGGCTTGCTCCTCGAGTAATTCGCTGTGGGGCGGGCTTGGGAATGCGGCAGGGATGATCGGATCTGCTGGGCTTGGGAAAAAGTAATTAGAGAACGCAGTCGAAAACCCACCATGCGATTGGCTTGGAGCCGCCATCCTTGGCAAGCGCGGTATGTCATCCCTGCTTTTGGCATTGGGCCTGCGCAAGATCAAACGCTTTCTGATTGTCTGCGGAGTCCCAGGCCGTTCCTTTGATCCTTTGATCCTTTGATCTCCACTGTGCGCGGTGTAGATGATCTGATTTCGTGCATGCTTGCACATGCCGACAATACTACGCAGGCGATACCAACGGCAGCGATCTGAAAAGCTCTCGTTTCTTTTCCCTCCTGATGGCAGGAATGTAGCAGGCAACTCTAAAGCAAAGCGATCGCACTTTGCGCAATAGAAGCCGGCTATGGCTCCAACTAGGCCGTCGACGTTGACTCCCCTCGTTGCGAAAAACGATTCTTCCTGAATGAAGACTGCGTAGCACCCTTGTCTATGTGGCTTAATCGTTGGATGTTTACGCGCAGAAATTTCTTCAAAAATTCAGCACACTGAGTCGCATTGACTGAAATAGCGAAGTCAAGTGCCGTGAATTCAGACAGCCATCTGTTCAGTCTTGGATTGGCGGCGGATCCACGATCACGTTGGAAGTTGCAATGGAAATTCTGATCGTTGCGATGGAAAGTTCTTAGCGCTTATGCAAAATCGGCGGATATTGCTTCATAAATCGAAGAGCCAAATACGGGGACGTTGGCCTAGAGGAGTGCGTTCACTGCTGCGGATTGCTTTGTCGCACAAGCTGCGTCCATGGGAGTCATCCAGGGATTGCCAGAAATGCGCCTATCAAGTCCTGCCCCCCGTTGATAAGCCTTTGCCGGTTGGTGATGTCGTGTGCAAGGATAGTACGAACAACAGTAACTGGATCCGTGAAGCGCTCAAACATTTTGGCTTTTTGGTGCTGTCGAGTGCCAATCCAGTCCTGTTGCTCTTAGGTTTTCCATATCTAATTCATAAGATCTCATCTCTCTCATCCCTCCTTTGTGAAGGAATGTAGCAGAGGCGGGACCGCTCCCGGCAGACCGTCAGCAGCCTTGGACCAAAGGCATTTCCGTCCCATCGACCGCAATCATCACGCCCGTGGTGCTGGAGTCGATTTCGTTTTGAGCAATCGCACTTTCAATGCTTTGCCGGTTGGAATAAGCAGTCTTCATTTGGCTATCATTGCAACGACTTGTATCACCAGGGAGAGCAGTTTGTTCAAGCCATTGATTGGCCTTATCGCGGCGTGTGCTTCGGCCCTTGTTTTTGCGCAGGCCGCTGATGAGGCGGCACCAGTATCTGGTGTGACAACCGCTGCGACTGCCACTGCGCGCCCCTACGGCATGATTAAAGGGACGGTAGAAGGCGCCAGTCGGCTATCTGAAGCTTGCACTCTTGAGGAGCCGAAAAAGTTACCTAATCGAGCTATCGTTATTGTGGTTCGCAAGGTGTCCTGCGCTTCGCGCTACGGAATACGTGTCTCAAGGGATTTCTTTGAGGTTCTCTTCGCAGGAGAGGCGCGCTTGGTACCAACCGATGCCGTGTTCATGCTGGATGAGCACAAGGAGATTCTTGAAAGGATGGGGCCAGATCAAATCGAAGCCAGTTTTGAAGAATGGCGAAAATTCTCCCTGTATGCACGTATGAAAGATTTGGAGCGAGCACTTGCCGCCTTCAAGGGGACGGCCAAGTACGGTGTGGCACTTGTCAATTCAAGCATCTTTGATGTCAGCAAGCACACAGAAGGAACAGGCTTTGAGGCGACGGTCCTGAATTCGGGCAAGAAGACGATCAAGTATGTGACTTTTACAGTCACCGGGCTCAATGCGGTTGGTGACCCGGTTTCAGGCCGCGCACGAGCGGGTGTTTCACCGACATTGCGCGGCATTGGACCGATCGAGCCTGAGGCAACGGCTACGTACTCCAAAGATTACATGTGGATGACGGATATTGTTCAGTCCCATCGTATTCGCAGCATCAAGTTGGAGTACATGGACGGAACCAGCAAGGTCATCTCCGATGTGAAGAAAATCCAGATCGACGAAGAGGACTATGCCACGTTGATGTTTGAGGACTGATTAACGATCGATCTGTTTCAAAAGGCGTAGGGGAGTGCGCCGTGCTTGTCGGGCCTGGCCCGAAATACACAAGCCCACCTTGTGAGGTCGCAACAAGCAGCCATCCGAGGTGGGCTTCTTCTTTGGTGTGGTCGCTGGCGCTGGCAGGCAAGATTCGCGCGGGATCTCGCTTTCGGTGAGATACACCATGCTGATCATCAATGCCGGCTCACATCCCCTGATGAGTCGAATGTGCAAGCCTGGCCCAGGCTGCTGGTGGACCAGCAAGACAAGCGCAGCGTGATCCCGATCGAGATGCTGGATGTGGTCCAGTGGCTGGCCGGGACAGTGCGGGAAGCCGGGCAACTGTTTGGGTTGGCTCCATTTGCCGTATTTAAGGCGGAACGCACTTAAGCAATGCCGATCAAATCTGCCATTCGACTTGAGTTACCCTATCGTTTTCCCTGAATTAGAAGCGCTGCCGCACTAAAGCTCGAATTTGCTTCTCAGATATAAAAAGGCGCCAAAGGCGCCTTTTTCAAGTGGTGAACTCTAGCGGTCTGGTATTGGAAGCGCTGGGTTCATTACGCTCGGACAGAGCGATAGGTTGCGAGTTTATTGGCAGGTGAGTGAGGCGTAGAGTGTTCCGTCCCATGTATTGAACGCCTGAGTACCGCCAGACATTCTTATCTGTATCACATCATTCTCTAGTACCAAGCCGAATGTGGGGACCGTCATGCCACAAGTTCTATTTGAGGCCCCAATGTTGGTGCACATCAATGGAATGGGAAGCGAGGATCCTGGCGCTGTACCGCCAGCGCTGGGCCTGAATTGCAAAACCTCAAAATTGTAGGATGTGGCCAAGTTATTAAGAGTGCCCACCAGCGCGACGTTGAACTTCATTGAGGTGTTGCAGTTCTGGCCTAGGAGCAGGCCATTGTCACCTGCCGATGCTGCCGTACCTGCTCCTGTCCCTAGCGCTAGATAGAACGTGCCGTTCCCCGAACCATTGCTGTCAGAGATGGAGTATTGGTAGGTTATTGCACCGGAACCTGATGCGCCTGTGGCACCAGTTGCACCTGTAACGCCGGTTGCACCCGTAGCGCCAGTCACACCCGTGGCACCTGCTGCGCCAGTGGCGCCCGTAGCGCCTGCTGTGCCAGTGGCACCTGTAGCACCCGTCACGCCTGTAGCACCCGTGACACCAGTTGCGCCGGTTGCACCGTTAGCGCCATTGGCACCGGTAGCGCCATTGGCACCGGTAGCGCCATTGGCACCGGTAGCGCCAGTCACGCCAGTAGCACCTGTGACGCCAGTCGCACCGGTTGCACCGTTAGCACCATTGGCTCCGGTAGCACCCGTCACGCCTGTAGCACCCGTGACACCAGTTGCGCCGGTTGCACCGTTAGCGCCATTGGCACCGGTAGCGCCCGTCACGCCAGTAGCA
>Ga0209370_1000430_pt1 | contig 58748 bp, 50 predicted proteins | sample AgamicAtPrz_FD_187164 | JGI IMG/M metagenome (GOLD analysis project Ga0209370, IMG submission 187164) | Agave microbial communities from Guanajuato, Mexico - At.P.rz (SPAdes) (version 2) | ecosystem: Host-associated > Plants > Phyllosphere > Phylloplane/Leaf | place: Guanajuato, Mexico...
CAGCGGCAGGCTGGCGATGGCACCGTGGAGGTAAGCTTGGCGTGCAATGTGGGGCATGATGGCTGCAGTGCATGTACAAGGTAGGCCAGCATGCCAGAAGGTGCGTGGGAATGGCTTGAACGATCTTGCTGGTCGACGCGGTTCCGGCAGAAGGCGCTCAGGGATGGCTGGTCAGGTGCTGTTGCGCCGTGACGCAGCCATTTATCTCGACGGCCTTTTGCAGCAGGCTCTGGCGCTGTTGTGGGTCGAGGTCGCCGAGCAGGCGGTACACCTCGGCCTGGTAGTCGCGCTGACGCCCCCACTGCATTTCCAGCCCCTGCGGCCTGTTGCGGTTGCAGGCCAGGCGCGTGGCCGGCTGCGGGTAGTAGGCGGCATACACCGTGGCCATGTTGGGGATGGCTTCCAGCGCAGCACGGTAATCGTCGCTGACGTTGTAAGGGGGGCACCAGGTGGCAATGGCCGGCGCCGGTGCGGCAAAGCCCTGCTTGAGGCTGGCTTCGAGCAATGGGCAGGCGGCATCCGGAATCTGTGCCGCAGGCAGGTAGGTCATGTAATACAGCGCCAGGCGGTACTGTGCGACCGGGTGGCCAAGCTCCACGGATTTCTTCAGCAAGGCAACCGCCGTGGGCAGGGTATGGGCCATGGCCTGGCCCTGGCGGCTGAGTTCCGGGTCGCCGCTCACGGCCGTACGCAGCGTACTGGCGCTGTCATCCTGGCTGTCAGCCTGCTCCAGCAATGGCAGGGCCTGGCGGTAGAGCAGGTCGGCATGCGGGTCGATACGCACCTCGTGGGCATGCGCGGCCAGAGGCATCAGGGCGATCAACAGTGAGGGCAAGCGAAGCATACGGCTCACAGGCAGACTCCGAGCGGTGCCAGGTACTGATGGACGGCTTCGATGTTCATGGCGGTCAAGCGGGCGCCTCGGGCAGGTCGGAACGACGGCCTATTCTAGCCACCCGAGGGCCTCGCCGGAAGACCACCTGCCGACTCTCAGACGAGCTTGACCGGCGAGGCCTTGCGCTGGGCGTGTTTTTCCTGGGCCAGGCCAAGCTTGGCGGTAATCACCTTGGCCAGCGCATTGTTGCCCAGGTCGTTCAGGTGCAGGCGGTCGATGAACAGGTCGGCGCCGAACACCGGCGAGCTGCTGAGCATGCTGTTCATGTCGTAGCAGGGGACCGGGTCGGCCTGGCGCTTGATGCGGCGGAAGAAGGCCGAATGCAACTGGCTGTCGAAGGCGCCGTCCAGCAGCCGGTCGAAATTTGCCGGTCGCCGCTCCAGCGCGTCCAGCATGGCTTGCTCGCCAGCCGGCAGGCTATCCCGGCACCAGGGCAGCAGCGGCTGCAGGATGAAGGTGAGGGTGGCGTGGCTGTCAGCCAGCAAGCGTTCCCACTGGCGCAAGGTTCGACCGATATGGTCGGCGGCACGCGCCATGCGTTTTTCTGGGGACGACAATGGCCAGGTGGCTGGCGTTTCGACCTGAGTGGGCGCGCCCAGTGCCTGGCTGATGCGCCGCCACAGTGATGGCCGGCGGGGCGGTGCGGCCGGCTGCAGGCCTTCGCTGAAACTGTTGAGAAAACTCTGGTAGGCCTTGGCGTGCTGCGGGTCGTGCTGGTTGCCGAGGACTTCGCTGAGGGCTTCGTGGGCGAGGCTGTTGACGCCACTCAGCACCACCACATGGCCGATCTGGCCAAGGCGGTGCTGGTGGGTGAGGAACATCAGCAGTTCCTGGCTGGCGTTGAGCCCGCAGCCGGCCAGGCTCAGCCAGACTTCACCGGTGAGCATCGACAGGTGCGAAGCCACCGTATGTTCATCGGAGCTGGCGCCGATGCCCAGGGCGGTGGAGCCACCCACCAGCAGGTTGATGCGGGCCGCACTGCCGCGCTCGGCCGCCGAGAAGCGCTTGCCGGCGCAATGGCTATAACGCAGGCCCAGGGCGTCGGTGTTGATGGTCCCGGAGCGGTAGCCGGTTTCATGGACATGCACGGTGTGCGGGGCACGCCGGCTGCCCAGCAGGAGAAAGCGCTGGTAGTCCTGTTGCAACGGTGAAGGCGCCCGGTTCGGGTCTGTCGCGGTCATGGGTTCTCCTTCTGTTGCAACGGGCGCCTGCACCCTGTCAGGCTGCCAGTTCCCTGAGGTTGTACAGCAGGCCGCCAGCCGCGATCAGCAGCAGGGCGACGCCCGAGGCCAGGCTGATCATGCGGTTGCTGCGCTGCGAGGCGATCTTGCCGATGGCGAAGATGTACAGGCTGAGCACGGCGAAGTCGATGACCACCCACAGCAGCGACAGCACCACCATGCTCTTGCCGAACGACTCGGTGATCTGGATGAACTGGGGGAAGAAGGCGATGAAGAAGATGATGTCCTTCGGGTTGGAAATGCCCACCATGAAGCCCTGCAGCAGCCCGCCGCGGCCGGGCTTGGCGGGTTCAGCCGGGGCCTCGGATGCAGGCGCCGTCAGTGCTTCCCTGAGCGTGCCCACGGCAATGTAGCCAATGAACAGGCAACCCAGCAGGCTCATGGCGCTCAGCCAGGTCTTGTCGATGGCCGCGCTGGTGAGGATGATCCAGGCGGCCGCGCCGATCAGCACCAGTGACGCCCAGTTGGTACCGACGGCGGTGAAAATGGCTTTGCGCGAGCCGGAGGCGGCTGCGGTGTTGACGATCAACGCCACCACCGGGCCGGGGGTGGCGATCAGCAGCAGTACGGTAAGGGCGTAGGTAGCGGTGAGTGCGGTATTCACGGTCAGGTCTCGATCAGTAGGTCGGGTGTGGCCGGGTGTGCGGCATGGGCATGGAACGGGCAGCGGGAAGGGTTGAGCGACCCTGCCTCCTGCAGTTGGTACTGCTTCCACTCGTAATTGTCGGCATCGCCAAAGAAGCCAAGGGTGTCGGGCATGACACCGTCGTTGTAGTGGCGCACGCGTTCGCGAATGCGCTCGCGGATTCGCTGGCCACTTTCGGTATTGGCGTTGGCCACTTCGTCGAAATTGGCCCGAGGGTTGATGACGAAGGTGATGTGCGGCCCCAGGTTGCGGCTTTTCATCTGCTGGTGGCCGGGGAAGTTCATGTTGATGAACAGCGGCATGCCGGCATAGCAGAACGACCAGCCATTGTCTTCGGGGTCGCTCGGGATGCCTTGCGGCCAAGGGTGCGGATCGCGCGCATGCACGCCACGCAGCACCTTCCAGGCCAGCGCCTGCTGCTCGGCCAGGGTATGGTCGGTAGCGGTTTCGAGGAACACCACCAGCGGGCTGCCGATACGTTGCTTGGCAGGGATCGGGGCGATCATGCGCACGTAGTCGGCCAGGCCCTGGGCGATGTCGTCGGCCAGTTGCCCGGAGCGGGCGAAGAGTATGTGACAGGTAGCGCCGTTCACCGCCTTGCGGCCGAACAGGCATGGGAATTCGGGGTTGGCAAGGACAGTGCGAAAATGTTCTAGGGTTTGGTAAGTCCAGTGTTGCGTGTACCGGACATGTTCAGCGGCCAGCTCCAGCGCGTCCAGGCGATAGCAAGTTCCATAACCCGTAAACATGATTTCCCCAGGCGATAATTAGATGAACTTTCCAGTCATATGCAGGCAGGATCTTGGTTATCTTTATTATTTACCTGCATTTTCCGAGACGATCCGGGCGTTGTAAAACGCGTGGATCTATGACCTACTATTAGTCTCATTCATGCTCGGGGCGTCGCCATGTCGGAACGGATTCAGGCCTTGCACGCGTTGCGTGCCTTCGAGGTGGCCTCTCGCTATGGCTCATTTACCCGTGCCGCGGAAGAACTGGCCCTGACTCAAGGGGCCGTCAGCCATCACATCAAGACGCTCGAAGCCATGTTCGGTTGTGACCTGTTCGAGCGGCGCGGGCCGAAACTGGCCCTGACCGAGCACGGCCGCCTGCTGGCGCAAGAGCTCAAGGTGGGTTTCAAGATCATCGAGAATGCCTGCGCGCTGCTGCGCCAGGACCGCTACGGGCTGCGCCTGAAAGCCCCGTCCACGCTCACCGTGCGCTGGCTGCTACGGGCGCTGGATGCGTTCAAGAAGGTCGAGGACAACTGCAGCGTGCAACTGTCCAGCGTGTGGATGGACATCGACAGCGTGGACTTCTATTCCGAGCCCTACGACTGCGCGATCCTGTTGGCCAACGGGCGTTTTCCCGCCGATATCGAGAGCTTCAAGCTGTTCGACGAGTGGCTGATTCCAGTGTGCCACCCCGACTACATGACCCAGGCGCAACCGGACCTGGCCGACCTGGCCCAGTGCGAATTCCTGCACCCGTCGCCCGACCGGCGTGACTGGCGGCGCTGGCTGGCACGCATGGACGCGCTGCACATCAGCATCGACCACGGGCAAGTGTTCGATACCCTTGACCAAGGCATCTCTGCTGCCCAGCAAGGCCTGGGTATTTCGGTGGTAGACCTGGTGCTGGCCAGCGCCGACCTGGCGGCGGGGCGCCTGATCACGCCGTTCAAGCACGCGGTGGCTACTGGCGACGGCTATTACATGACCTGGCTCAAGGCCAGCCCCAAGGCGCGGCAGATGCACAAATTGCGCGAGTTCCTGCTCGGCCAGGTGCCGGCGCTGGCCTGCAAGGACATCAACTACCTGTACGGTTGAAGACGCGGTCGAGCATGAAGTCGATGAATACCCGCAGTTTCGGTGGCATCTGTCGCCCGGACGGCCAGAGCAGGTAGAAGCTGCCGCGCCGCTCCATGAAATTGTCCAGTACGCTGACCAGCGCACCGCTGGCCAGTTCGCGGCGGACGGTAAAGTCCGGCAGGCAGGTGATGCCGCGGTGGTTCACGGCAAAGCAGACGCGCGTCTCGACATGGTTGCAGACCATCGAGATGGGAATGTCATAGCCCTGCTCGGAGTGCTCCTGGCGCAGTGGCCAGGTTTCCAGCTTGCCATTGCTGGGGAAGCGGTAGTGCAGGCAGGTATGCGTCGCCAGGTCGCGCGGGTGCAGGGGCGTACCGCGTTCGCGCAGGTATTCCGGGGAAGCCACCAGGCAGTGCTGGAAGTGCCCCAGGAACTTGGCGTTGAGCCGTGAATCGCCCGGTTGCCCGCCACGCATCACCACATCGAAGCCTTCGCCGACGATGTCCACCATGCGGTCGGAAAAGTCCAGGTCCAGCTCCACCTCCGGGTACCGCGCCATGAACTCGGCCAGCGCCGGCATCACCAGCCCGGTGACCTGCGGCATGCTCACCCGCAGGCGACCACGCGGGGTCTCGCTGGCCTGGGACAGCTCCTGCTCGGTGGCCTCGATTTCGGCCAGGATGCGCCGGCTGCGCGCGAGAAACAGCGCGCCTTCGGCGGTGAGGGTGATGCTGCGCGTGCTGCGGTGGAACAGGCGCACACCCAGGCGGCTTTCCAGGCGCGCCACACGTTTGCCCACGGCCGAGGCACTGATGCCCAGCGACTGGCCGGCAGCGACGAAGCTGCGGGTCTCGGCCACCCGGTTGAAGACCACGAAGCCGCTGAGGCTGTCCATGCTGTATCTCTGATTACGGACACTGGTGTCCTGGGTGAACGGCATTGTAGCCGTCTTTTTCCGCAATGGCCTTGGCTTGCAGACTGTCCGCCTGGTTTTCCTACTCAAGGCATCTGCAATGTCCCAGACATCCTCCGCACCGCTGCTGGCCGCCGGCAATGAACGTTTACCGCTCAGCGGGCTGCTGGCGCTGGCCATGACCGGCTTCATTGCCATCCTCAGCGAAACCTTGCCGGCCGGCCTGCTCGACCAGATCGCCGACGGCATGCACATCAGCCAGGCCATGGCCGGGCAATGGGTCACGGCGTATGCCCTGGGTTCGCTGTTGACGGCCATCCCGCTGGTGGCTCTGACCCAGGGCTGGTATCGCCGCCGCGCCCTGTTGCTGGCGATCGGCGGTTTCGTGCTGTTCAACGGGCTGACGGCCGTGTCGTCGTCCAACACCCTGACCCTGGCCCTGCGCTTTTTCACCGGCGCAGCGGCCGGGCTGGCCTGGGGGCTGATTGCCGGCCATGCCCGGCGCATGGTACCGGTGGCGCTGCAGGGCCGGGCCATGGCGGTGGCGATGCTCGGCCAGCCGATTGCCTTGTCGCTCGGGCTGCCGATCGCCACCTGGCTGGGGGCGGGGCTGGGGTGGCGGGCGACCTTCGTGGTGGTTAGCGTGGTGGCGCTGGTACTGATGGCCTGGGTGCTGCGGTCGGTGCCGGATTACCCGGGGCATGTCGTCGGCAAGCGTCCGGCTGCCCTGCAGGTGCTGCGCACGCCGGGGGTGCTGGTTGTGCTGCTGGTGATCCTCGGCTGGATCCTGGGCCATAACATTCTCTACACCTATATCGTGCCGTTGCTGACAGCCGCCGGCATGGTCGCCGACATTGGCCCGGTGCTGATGGTGTTTGGCCTGGCAGCCCTGGCCGGGATCGGCCTGGTGGGGGTGCTGGTGGACCGGCACCTGCGCACGCTGGTGTTGCTGAGCCTGGCCGGCTTTGCCCTGGCCACGCTGATGTTGGGGCAGGCGTCGGCGTGGCTGATGTACCTGGGCATCACCTTGTGGGGCGTGACCTACGGTGGCGCGCCGACCCTGCTGCAGACTGCCTGTGCAGATGTGGCAGGCGAGGGGGGCGATGTGGCGCAGTCGATGCTGGTGACGGTGTGGAACAGCGCCATTGCCCTGGGCGGGATCATTGGCGGGTTGTTGTTGAGCGGGGCAGGGGTGGAGTGGTTCGGCGGGGTGGTGCTGGGGCTGGTCGGGGTTGCCTGGCTGTTGGCCTGGGCCGGGCGGCGTCATGGCTTCGTGATCGGCGCTCGCTAGATGCTGTTCGCCGGTCCGCCTGTTACCCGTGGGGCGGCGCCCCTGATCCTATAAAAATGCGCGGCGCCGCTGCGCCAGAGGTAGAATCGCCACGATCAGCACAACAAACGATGCAGAGGTCGACGCGGTGGAGTTGCAGCAGGGCTTTGTCCTGACCCGACATTGGCATGACACGCCCGAAGGCACCTGTGTGGAGTTCTGGCTGGCCACCGACCAGGGGCCGCGGCTGTTGCGCCTGGCGCCGCAGGTGTCGGTGGCGTTCGTTCCCCAGGCGCAGGAAGCGCACGCCCGGGTATTGCTGGGCAACGAACCCGGCGTGGAGCTGCGGGCGTTGCAGCTGAAGGACTTCGACCAGCGCCCGGTGCTGGGCCTGTACTGCCGCCAGCACCGGCAGTTGATGCAACTGGAGCAACGCCTGCGCGCGGCCGGTATCGAGGTGTTCGAAGGCGATATCCGCCCGCCCGAGCGCTACCTGATGGAGCGCTTCATCACCGCCCCGGTGCAGTTCACCGGCCAGGCTGACGCCGAGGGCGTATGGTGCGATGCCCAGCTCAAGTCGTTTCCGGCTTATCGCCCACCACTGCGCCTGGTGTCGCTGGACATCGAGACCAGCGAGCGTGGCGAGCTGTACAGCATTGCGCTGGAAGGTTGCGGGCAGCGCCAGGTGTACATGCTCGGGCCGGCGAACGGCGTAGCCGATGACCTCGATTTTGCCCTGCACTATTGTGCCGACCGCGCCGCGCTCCTGACCTGCCTCAACCAGTGGTTCGCCGCGCATGACCCCGACGCGATCATCGGCTGGAACCTGGTCCAGTTCGACCTGCGCCTGTTGCATGAACACGCCAGACTGCTGCAGGTGCCGCTGGTACTGGGGCGCAATGGCGCGCCGCTGACCCTGCGCAGCCACGCCAGTGGCGGCCACGTGTTCGCCGATGCCCCGGGCCGGCTGCTGATCGACGGTATCGAGGCACTGCGCTCGGCAACCTGGAGCTTCCCGTCGTTCAGCCTGGAAAGTGTTGCCCAGACGTTGCTCGGCGAAGGCAAGGCCATCGACACGCCGTACCAGCGCATGGATGAAATCAACCGCCGCTTCGCCGAGGACAAACCGGCCCTGGCGCGCTACAACCTCAAGGATTGCGAACTGGTCACGCGCATCTTCGCCCATACCCGCCTGCTCGATTTCCTCCTCGAGCGTTCGTCGGTCACCGGCCTTGCCGTGGACCGCAGCGGCGGTTCGGTGGCGGCGTTCGGTCATTTGTACATTCCGCAGATGCACCGCCTGGGCTTCGTCGCCCCCAACCTCGGCAGCCGCCCCGAGGAAGCCAGCCCTGGTGGTTTCGTCATGGATTCGCGCCCGGGCCTGTACGACTCGGTGCTGGTGCTCGACTACAAGAGCCTGTACCCGTCGATCATTCGTACCTTCCTGATCGACCCGGTCGGGCTGGTCGAGGGTTTGCGCCTGCCTGACGACGAGCATTCGGTGGAAGGTTTCCGGGGGGCGCGTTTTTCGCGCAGCCGGCATTGCCTGCCGGCCATCGTCGAGCGGGTATGGCAGGGCCGGGAAGCGGCCAAGCGCGAGGGCAACGCGCCGCTGTCACAAGCGTTGAAAATCATCATGAATGCCTTCTACGGCGTGCTCGGCTCCAGCGGCTGCCGGTTCTTCGACCCGCGCCTGGCCTCGTCGATCACCCTGCGCGGCCATCAGATCATGCGCCAGACCCGGGCGTTGATCGAAGCCCAGGGGTATGAGGTGATCTACGGCGATACCGATTCCACCTTCGTCTGGCTGAAAGGGCCGCATGAGGACCAGGCCGCGGGCCGCATCGGCCGTGAGCTGGTGGGCCTGGTCAACCAGTGGTGGCGCGAACACCTGCGCGAGCAGATGCACCTGGAAAGCGCGCTGGAACTGCAGTACGAAGTGCATTACCGGCGTTTCCTGATGCCCACCATCCGCGGCGCCGACGAAGGCAGCAAGAAGCGTTATGCGGGCCTGGTGCAGCGCGCCGATGGCAGCGAAGAAATGGTCTACAAGGGCCTGGAGTCGGTGCGCACCGACTGGTCGCCGCTGGCCCGGCAGTTCCAGCAGGAGCTGTACGGGCGGATATTCCGTGGCGAGCCGTTTCGCGAGTACCTGCGCCAGTACGTGCAACGGACCCTGGCTGGCGAACTCGACAGCCTGCTGGTGTACCGCAAGCGCCTGCGCAGGCCGCTGGCCGATTACCAGCGCAACGTGCCGCCGCATGTGCGGGCCGCACGCCTGGCCGATGACTATAACCGCCGCCTGGGCCGCCCGCTGCAATACCAGCGCGGTGGCTGGATCAGCTATGTCATGACCACTGCCGGCCCGGAACCGCTGGAGAACCTGCAAGCACCGGTCGACTATGAGCATTATCTGTCACGCCAGCTGCAACCGGTGGCCGACGCCATCCTGCCGTTCGTGGGAGAAGGCTTCGGAGCCCTTGTGGATCAGCAATTGCCGCTGTTCTGAGCCGGGGTGGCAGCCAGGTATTAAATATCTAGGCGCCGGCTTGGCTGCCAGCTGCTTAGGCTGGGGTCTTCATTCAATGGAGACACGCATGATGCCTGGCAGCCCCGAGCAACCGCTATACCCACCCATGACCGCAGAGCAGGCCTTCCAGGACGCAATCATCGCGGAGCGCTTGCCGGGCTGGCTGGGTTCGGCCACCCCGGCGCAAGTGCAGGCGCTGTCGCAGGCCATGACCCTAAGCCTGTACTTCCGCCAGCGCGTCAGTGCCGTGCTGGGGCAGATCCAGGGCATCGACCGGTTTGCCAGGCCCTTGCTGCAGGCGGCGTTGAACCTGCCCGCGACGATCGACCTCGGGACCTTGCAGTTTCGCCAGGGCCGCCGTGAGCCGGTGATCAACTATCAGCCGGTGGGCAGCCACCTGACCACGGTGGTCTATGAACAGATCCCCCTGCTTGAAGCCGCATTGCGCAATTTCACGGCTGACCAGGCGGTGGAGGGCGGGCAACCCATCGGTAATGGCCTGTTGGGGGCGGCAGCGGGGCACACCTTGCCAACGGCCTGCGATTTCGCGGCGCTGTGTCGCGGCCTCGACCTGGGTGGGCAATATCAGGCTCACCTGAGGTCGATCCTGCAGCCACCTGCTAGCGATGACGCGGGGCCAAAGGTAAAGTCGCTGATTGCCCGGGCGCAGCGCTATGCGATGCTGGTCGATGCGCATGTCGCCTGGATCAGCGGCCACATCAGCGAAGCGGAGCACCAGCTGCTGCTGGACTTCTGCGGGTTGTACACGCCCTTGCAGCTTGACGGGCGACCGGTGCAGGCCAAGCGTCTGAAACTGCTGGGTACCTGGCTTGAACAGGTCGTCGTGCTCGACGTGCGCGATGAAACCTTCAGCCCGCTTTACAGCAGCACGACGCGGGTTCTGGTGCATATTCCGGGTGACCCGCAGGGCGCCTGGCGGGCATTCCCCGACTTGCGGCATTTCGCCAACGCCTTGGGCAAGCGCTTGCGAACCCCGCAGTACCAGCGCTTTTTCAGCCGTTTCGTTCGCCGACGCGACAGCCAGACGTTCTTCGCTGCGGTGATTGCCGGCTACCAGGGTGTCTCCGACCTTGCCAACATCAGCCTCGGGGAACACATGCAAGCCCTCCCTCAGCCAGTGTTCGAGGCCTTGGCCCAGGCGCGCATCGAACAATTGTTGGATGACGCTGCGATGCTCGCGGTGCCGACCCGCAGCGTCGATGCCGAGCAACAGAAGGCTCATGACCAGCGCTTGGCTGCCGAAGGCTGGGCCTTGCTCAACCTGGCGGCATTGTTCGTACCGGTGATCGGTGTCGGCCTGCTGGCGGTGACGGCGTGGGAACTGCTGGGAGAGGTGTTCCATGGCATCGAGGCCTGGCACGAGGGCGATACCAGCGAAGCGCTGGACCACGTGCTGAATGTAGCCGGCGACGTGGCGCTGATGGCCGCGACGGTGGCGGGTGCCAGCGCCGTGCGCGGCCTGTGGAACAGGTCGGCAATGGTCGACAGCCTGGTCCCGGTGCGCCTCGAGGATGGTACCAGGCGCTTGTGGCAGCCGGCCCTCGCACCGTTCCGTAGCGTGCTGCCGGCGCAGGCGAGCGCAGGCGACAGCGAGGGTATCCGGCGACTCGGCGAGCAGGCCTGGGTGGAAATGGATGGCCATCACTACGCGGTCGTCGCCGACCGGCTACCGGGGCAGTGGCGCCTGCGGACACAGGCCGGCCATGCACCGCGCCTGCAGCACAACGGCGCCGGTGCCTGGCGGCTGTGGTGCGAACAGCCCGCGCAGTGGGACGGCCAAGGTTATCTGCTGCGCCGCCTGGGGGGCGAATTTGCCAGGCTCGATGACGAGGAGGTGGAGCTGTTCATGGCGACCCATGCCCTCGACAGTGCACAACTTCGCGGCCTGCATGTGCATGGCCATGCCCCCGGGGCAGACATGCGCGACAGCGCCATGCGCTTCAACCTTGACCGGCGCATCCGCCAGGTGGTGAGCCAACTGCGCGGTGGTGCGCAGGTCATCGATGCTGCCGTGCTGGAACATGCCCGCAGGCTGCCGGGCGCGGCGGGGCTCACTGACCAGGCGCTGGCCGAGCTTGCCTGGGCACAGCGACGGGCGTTGTTCGAGCGCGTGTATGTCGCAGAACAGGGCCGCCAAGGGCAGGATGTCGCGACCTTGCGGCGTTTGTTCCCGGGGCTGCATGACCGGCAGGCCGCCGCCTTGCTGCGTGATGCGCGGCCGGCTGACCGGCAACGGCTGCTCGACACCGGGCGGGTGTCGCTGAACCTCGCTGCCGCTGCCCGGGAAGCCGCACTGGAAGCACGGGTGGTACGGGTGTACGAGGGGCTTTTTCTGGACACGCCACAGGGGGCCGACCTGGCGAGGGCCGTGCTGGGCTTGAGCGAGCGACTGCCAGGGCTGGCCAGCGGCGTTCGCTGGCGGTTGTTCGAAGGGGCGCTCGACGGGCCAATGTTGGCGGGCAGCGAGCAATGCGAGGGATGTTTCGACCTGGTCCATCTGCACGGGCAGTTCCAGCTACACGGCGCGCATGGCGTGCTCGGAGAGCCGGGTGAACTGTTTGCGGTGATCGCAGCTGCGTACGGTGAAAGCCATCAGGCCGCATTGGGCGTGGGTGACCCCTTCGCCCACAACCTGCGGGTGCTGGTCGGGCGCCAGGCCCTGCAGCAACGGGCACTGATACGCCGTCTGTTGGGCCACGCCGAACCGGCCGGTTGGTTCCGGCCACCGCGGCGGCTGCCGGACGGGCGCATTGGCTACCCGCTGAGCGGTCGCGGCGACGGCGCCGGGCGGCGTGCCAGGCCGCAGGGGGTGTTCGCCTCGTTGCGTGCCATCTACCCTTCGTATACCGACGCGCAGGTGCTTGCCTGGGTCAACGAGGTGCAGCGTGCTGGGCGCCGCCCGGCGGATGAACTGGCCAGCCTCATGCGTGAACTGGAGACCCTGCAGACGCATTTGCACGCCTGGATACACATGGGCACGAGTACCCTGGAACGCGGCGCACGCCGCTACTTGCGCGATGTGCTGGTCAATTGCTGGCAACGCAGCGCTGTGCGCACGGCCGGGTTGGAAGGCCTGCCCTCGGGGTATCGCCTGAGCCTGTGGGCAGTGACCCTGCAAAGGTTGCCGGATTTGCCGGAACAGGTCAGCTTCGGCCACGTGCACGAGCTGTCGATGATGGGCGTGGGGCTACGCGAAGTCTCCCCGGGGTTCTTGCGTGCTTTCCCCCGCGTGCAGGTGCTGGAACTCTCCGGCAACGAGCTGACCCGGGTTCCGGCAGACCTGCAACGCCTGGCGCATTTGCGCGAGCTGGACCTATTCGGCAACAACATTGTGCTGGATACCGCGCAGGCCATGACGCTTGCCAACTGCGAGGCGCTGGAATACCTCAATCTCTCGTACAACCCGTTGGGCCGCACCTTCCCGCTGTACCGCCTCGGTCGTCTTGCCCGGCTGCACTTGCGCAACACGGGCATCAGCGAATTCCCTCCGGCACTGCTGGACCGCCTGGAACTGATAATCGCCGATCTGCGCGGTAACCAGATCACCGAATTGCCGCAGCGCTTCTATCGCTCACCGTCGGTCAGCGGCTACGTGTTGCTCGACGGTAACCCGCTGACTGCCGAAACTGTCCAGCGGCTGCAGGTGTTCAGGCAGGCGCATGCCATCCCCCTTGAACAGGAGGTGATCGCCCCGGCTGCATCGGTCCGCCTGCGTTGGCTGGATGCCGCCGATAGTGCCTTGCGACCTGAACAGTCTGCCGCGTGGGACGTACTGGTGACCGAGCCAGGCGCCGCGGATTTTTTCAACCTGCTGCGCAGATTGCAGGAAACCGCGGATTTCCGTACGCATCGCCAGGCCTTGGCGAACCGGGTGTTCGACATGCTGATTGCCATGCGTGACTACAGTTCGTTGCGCGAAGAACTGTTCAGGCGCGCGACCGATACACTCACGTGCCAGGACAGCGTCACGTTGTGCTTCAGCAACCTGGAACTGCATATGCTGGTCTGGCGCGCACGGGTGGATGCTGCGGGGGGGAATCAAGAGGCCGCATTGCTGCAACTGGGGCGGCGTTTGTGGCGTCTGGACGAGGTGGACCGCATTGCCCTCGAGGACATCCAGGCGAGGCGGGCCGATGGCGCAGACCCGGACGAAATCGAAGTGGGGCTTGCCTATCGTATTGGCCTGCGCGACAGCCTGGACTTGCCGGCGCAGCCGGGCGACATGCTGTTCGCCGAGGTTGGCGGGGTGACTGCGCAGCGCCTGGAACAGGCGCGGGCGCGGGTAGAGGAGGCCGAAACCACGGAGCACCTTGCCGCATCGCTGGTGGCCCGTGAATTCTGGGAAGAGCATTTGCTCAGGAACCATGCCGAGCGCCTGGAGGCGTTCAATGCGCCTTACCAGGAGCGCTCCAACCGGTTGATGGAGGCTGCCGACAGCATGCCGGAAGCCGAGTACATGGCCCAATACGCGACCTTGCAACGCGAGCGTGATGAAGCACGTCATGCACTGCTGCTGGCGCTTACCCGGGAGGCCCTGGAGGCCGGTCCAGCGTCGCGCTCGGCAGGGCAATGAGGCCCCCGTGGGCTATGCTCAGCTTCGGGCACTGCTGTTTCCCGGGTGGCCGGCGCACGGTCAAGGAAATGCCAGGTTACCTTTGCCGGCGCCGTGATCGTGCTGGTTGGTTTAGGCTCGCACGTAGGATCTTTCTCCATGATCTGTAGTCTTTGGTTAATCGAGAGAATAAGGAGATACACATGCTCGTTCGGTCACTGACCCTCGCCACCTTGCTTGCTGTTGCCGGCCCGCTGTTCGCCGCAGACAGCGATGCGCCATTGGCCAAGGAACTGGGCAAGGCCAGGCCATTGGTGGTTATCGCCCCGAGCAGCGCCGACCCGACCCTGCGCGGGCTGAACGAGGCGTTGAAAGACCCGGCCACCCAGGCCGCGTTCAAGGAACGCGGCCTGGTGCTGTACAGCGTCGCCAGCATGATGGGCAAGCGTGAGGACAAGAACCTCGAACAGCAGACCACCATGGCCCTGATTCGGGAACTGAAACTGGGCGCGAGCAAGGGGACCAAGGTGATCCTGGTGGGCAAGGACGGCGAGCGGCATGTGCTCAAGGACGACGACAGCGGCGAGGCTATCGACCCACAGACGATCTTCAAGGCGGTCGATGAGCTGCCCGCCAGCGAAAAAGCGCTCACGGCGCCCGAGCCTGTAGCCGCAGCGCCGGAAACCAAGGCCAAGGACAGCAAGCCGGCCAAGCCAGCCAAACCGACCGCTCCGCCCAAGCCGCTGGAAGACTGAGTGGCTCGGCCCCGGCGCCCGCCGGGGCCGCTTGCAGCCTGGTTTGTATCTGACTGTATATGGCCACGCTGCTGAGCGGTTTTCATACAAAACCGCGCCCTCCGCGATACATCCCCGACAAACCGCAACGGCCTAATAGCTCCACATCCCAACCACAGTGGAGCATCACCATGACACCTGTACGAAGCACGTTCGGCCTGCTTGGCGCCGCCCTGATCGGCAGCATGGCCCTTGGCAGCAGCGCATTCGCTGTCGAACCCCTGGCCCAGGGTTACCAGCTGGCTTCGGCCAAGGTGGCCGGCGAAGGCAAATGTGGTGAGGGCAAGTGCGGGGCCGGCGCCAAGGCCACCCAGGGCGAAGGCAAGTGCGGTGAAGGCAAGTGTGGCGCCAGTGTCAAGGCCGGCGCCGAGGGCAAATGTGGCGAAGGCAAGTGCGGCGATGCGTCGTTCGCCAGAACCGATACCAACCACGACGGCAAGGTGTCGCGTGACGAGTTCGTTGCAGTGGCCAAGGACCGCGCCGGCGACTTCGACAAGATCGACCGCAACCACGATGGCTACATTTCCGAACAGGAAGCTACCGAGCATCTCAAGGCGATCTACCAGGCCAATGGCAAGCGCATGCCCGAAGGGCTGTTCAGCCACCTGACCGGCAAGCCCTGAGCCGTTAACCCCCTGTAAGCGCAACGCCCCTCCTGCTGGCCAGGCGGGGCGTTGTGCCTGTTGGAGATCTTTCCATGCACCCAACGCAATTACCCGCCGTCCCCCTGCAAGCGGGGCTCGGCCTGCGCCGTGGCCTGATGTCGGAACTGCTCGCCCTGGACGCCGGCGTGGTGGACTTTCTCGAATGCGCCCCGGAAAACTGGATTGCCGTGGGCGGTGCCTACGGCAAGGGGCTGGCGCAACTGGCCGAACGTTTTGCCATTGCCTGCCATGGCTTGTCGTTGTCGCTGGGCGGCAGCGCACCGCTGGACCTGCGGTTGCTCGAGCAGACGCGGCGCTTTCTCGAGCGCTACCAGGTGCGCCTGTACAGCGAACACCTGAGCTACTGCAGCGACGACGGCCACCTGTACGACCTGATGCCCCTGCCATTTACCGATGAAGCCGTGCGCCATGTGGCCGCGCGTATATGCCAGGTCCAGGAGCATCTGGGGCGGCGGATAGCCGTGGAAAACATCAGCTACTATGCCGCGCCTTACCAGGCCATGAGTGAGCTCGACTTCATCCGGGCGGTGCTCGACGAGGCTGACTGCGACCTGCTGCTGGACGTCAACAACGTGTTCGTCAATGCCTGCAACCACGGTTACCAGGCCCACGCGTTTCTTGCAGGCCTGCCCAAGGCCCGGGTGGTCGGCATGCACGTGGCCGGCCACTACGACGAAGCGCCCGACCTCAAGGTCGACACCCATGGCACCGCGGTAAAGGAAGAGGTGTGGGCGCTGTACGCAGTTGCCTGTGCGCGCTTTGGCGTGCAACCGACGGTGCTCGAACGCGACTTCAACTACCCGCCGCTTGCCGAACTGCTGGCCGAGACCGCGCGCATTCGCCAGGTGCAGCACGCCGCGGGAGGGCACGCCAATGGATGAGACCTTGCGTCAGCAGCAATATACCCTGGCCCGCCACCTGCGCGACCCGCAGCGCCATGCACCACCGGCTGGCGTGGAGGCACGCCGGCTCAGGGTGTACCGGGAGTTGTTCTATGGCGCCATCGAAGGCTTGCTGGCCGGCAGCTTCCCGGTCATGCGCCAGGCGCTGGGTGAGCAGCGCTGGCATGCTCGGGTACATGATTTTTACGCCAACTACCGTAGTCAGACACCACTGTTCACCGAAATAGCCGGGGCGTTCGTCGACTACCTGCAGGGCGTGCAGCCGGATGCCCCGTGGCAACTGGAGCTGGCGCACTACGAGTGGATCGAGGCGCAGCTGTACCTGAGCGATGCCGAGGACCCACCGCATGACCCGGGGGGCAATCTGCTGGAAGGGGAGCCGCTGTTGTCTTGTGTGGCGCGGGTATTGGCCTATCGGTGGCCGGTAGAGCGGATCGGGGCGGATTACCAGCCACAGGCCGTACCTGCGACAGCGACCTTGTTGCTGGTTTATCGCGATGCCGGGTTGCAGGTGCGCTTCGCTCGCCTGACGCCGCTGGCGTACCGGTTGCTGGCGCTGGAGCAGGGCACTGGTCGGGCGCGGCTGGAAGCGTTGGACGCCGATGTGATGCAAGGGTTGGCATTGCTGGAGGGGCTGCGCGAGCAGGGCATCATCATCGGTACAGTTTGACGCGTGGTAGTGGGGCTGCTGCGCAGCCCCAAACGTATCTACTTGCGGCAGCGCACCCTGAACCAATGGTCCAGGCTCAAGTGCCCAGCCCCCTTGAGCAGCAGTGGCAGCAGCGCCACCAGGTAGATCAGCGGCAGTTTGAAGTTGCCGAAGCCCTGGTCAGTAATGACATAGCCCCGGGCCAGCTCGGCCAGGCTCGACCAGTGCGCCGGCCAATGCACCGCGACGATCGCCACCACGGTCAGCACCATCAGCCCTGCTGCTGCCAGCCGGGTACCCAGGCCGAGCAACAGCAGCAACGGCAGGATCAGCTCGGCCCACATCGACAGCTGCCAGTTCAACTCCGCCGGCAGCAGGTTGAAGGGGAACGGGAAACTGGCTTGCAAGTCAGCGAACCAGTTGCTGCCATTGAGCTTCTCCCAGCCGGACTCGAAAAACTCCCAAGCCAGGAACAGCCGCAACGGCAGGTCGGCGCTCCAGGCGCCAAAACGGTCAAAGGTGCTCAGGGTACGCGTCAGCGTGCTCATGCTGTTTTCTCTCCTCAGGGATAGGCGCGGGCGTTGCGGCGTTGCTGGCGGGCGAGCTTGGCGGTGAGTTTCATGGCGATGGCGCTGAACATCAGGGCGAATGCCAGCGGGTACCAGCCTCCCATGGGGATGCGTTTGTAGAACGACAGGCAGAACACTGCCGCCAGTACCCACATGCCGGTGCTGTGCAGGGCCCGCCAGGCACGGCCACCCAGCAGGCGCATGGGGGCCTGGAATGAAGTGACGGTGAGAAGCAGCAGGAACAGGTAGCCGAGGGTGCCGGGCAGGCTGGACGTGAGCGTGCGGTTGGCCCAGAACAGCTCGGGGAACTGTTGCGCATAGCGGTAGATCAGCACGCCATGCACGGTGTGGGAAAAGGCGAATGCCAGCCCCAGGTAGCGCCGTTCCTGGAGGATGCGGCGGCTCGGGGTGCCTGGCAGCAAGCTCACCAGGGAAGAGGCGAGGAACGCCAGCAGGAACAGCGCGAACGAGCTGCGCGCGGTGGCGCGGATGGCGCTGCGCAGGCCGTCGGGGTCAGGTTGGCTGGCCAGGACCACGGCGGTCATCGCCAGGGTCAGGCCGGCGAGGACAGCGAACAGCTGCCAGCCGGAGGGTAGAGTCAGGGGTTTCATCAGGGGGCTCCCGCAATGTGGTGGTGAACGGGAGTGTGGTGGAGCGGGGTATCTGCAGTGTGTCGGCGGAAGTTGGGTTGTGTATCTGTTTGTAGAGGCGAGGCCCGCTTTTTGTAGGCGCGGCCTTGCGTCGCGACAGGGCCGCACCGGCAAAAGCGGTCATTGCAGTTCGATCTGCGCGCACAACCCGCCGCTTGTGCGGTTGCTCAGTGTCAACCGGCCGCCCATGGCCTGGATCAGCTGGTGGGCAATCGCCAGCCCCAGTCCGGTACCACCAGTGCTACGGTTGCGCGAACCCTCCACGCGGTAGAACGGCTTGAGCACTTCATCCAGCTCGCCAGCGGGTATTCCCGGCCCGTTGTCGAGTACGCGGATGACTGTCGTGTCGCCCTCCCGGGCTATTTCCAGCTCGGCAGCCCCGGCGAACTTGAGGGCGTTGTCCACCAGGTTCACCAGCACGCGGCGCAGGGCATGCGGCCGGGTCTGCAGCAGGCTGCCGCTGCTGCCGCGGCGCTCCACCCGGGCACCGCTGTCCTGATAGTCGAATACCAGGCTGTCGAGGAAGGCATCGAGGTTGACCCGGCACGGGGCCTCGGTACTGGTGTCCATGCTTCGCGCATAGGCCACGCCTTCACGCACCAGGTGTTCCATTTCGCCCAGGTCATTCCACAGCTTGTCCTTTTCCAGCCCGTCGTCCATCACCTCGACCCGCAGCTTCATGCGTGTGATCGGCGTTTGCAGGTCATGCGATATTGCCGCCAGCAACTGCATGCGTTCTTTCAGGTAGGCGGCGATCCGCGCTTGCAGGGCGTTGAAGGCCACGGCGGCGTAGCGCACCTCGCGCGGGCCGCTTTCGTCCAGCTGCACACCGGGCTTGTCCGGGTCGAGGTTGTCCACCGCTTGGGCCAGGCGGGTCAGCGGGCCGATTGCCAGACGCACGGCCAGCCAGGTGCACAGCAACAGCACGGCCAACTGGATCAGCAACACCACCGGTAGCCAGCGGGCCACCGGCACCGGTGACGGGGTCACGTCGATGGTCAGCGGCGCACCGTCGGCCAGGCTCAGGTGCGCCTGGAAGTGTACGTTCGGCCCGGGTATTTCCTGAAAGGTCAGGCGGTAGTCGCTGCCGATAGCCTTGACGATCGAATCGGCGGCCATGGGCGGGTCGCTGCTGGGCATCGCTTCGCCCGCCAGACCCTGGTCCAGACGGTAGCGGTAGGTGCGCCGCTCCAGGCGCGGCAACCAGGCGGCGCGTTCGGCTGCGGGCAGGCGATCGAGGATGGCTACCGAGGTGGCCACGTCCTGTTCCAGGGTGCTGAGCATCATCGAGCGGCTGCTGATATAGCGTTCGTAGGCCTGCAGGCCGAATGACAGGCCATAGGCCAGGACCAGGCCGGTGAAGAAGATCAGCGCCAGGCGCGAGGCGAGGGTGCGTGGCCACTTCATGACGGCGACTCGAGCAGTTGTACCGGCAGCGAGAATACATAGCCCTCGCTGCGCACGGTCTTGATGCAGCTGGGTTCGCGCGCGTCGTCGCCCAGGCGCTGGCGCAGGCGGCTGACCAGCAGGTCGATGGAGCGGTCGAAAATGTCGGCCTCGCGGCCCTGGGTCAGGTTGAGCAGCTGCTCACGGCTGAGCACCCGCTGCGGGTGGTCGAGAAACACCCGCAGCAGGCGGTATTCGGCGCCGCTCAGGGCCACCAGGGTGCCTTCGCTGTCGAGCAGGTGGCGCGCGGTAGTGTCCAGGCGCCATTGGCCGAAGCCCAGCAGCCGGCTGCTTTCGCTGATGGTCAGGTTGGGCGGCAGCATGCGTGTACGGCGCAGCACGGCATTGATGCGTGCAAGCAGCTCGCGGGCCGAGAACGGCTTGGTCAGGTAATCGTCGGCACCCATTTCCAGGCCGATGATGCGGTCGGTCTCGTCGTTGCGTGCGGTCAGCATCAGCACCGGGGTGTTGCGATGTTTGCCGGCGCGCAGCTCGCGGCACAGCAACAGGCCGTCGTCACCGGGCATCATGATGTCGAGGACGATCAGGTCGACACTGTTGGCTTCGAGAAAGGCGCGCATCTGCCGGCCATCGGCAACGATGCTGGTGCGCAGGCCGTTCTTCTTCAGGTAGTTGCCGACCAGCTCGCGGATTTCGCGGTCGTCGTCGACGATCAGGATGTGATCGACGTGTTCCATGCGCTGCGTTCCTGTGCAAAGGGTATGGGCGCAGTGTACCGAGCGCGTGGGCGCTTGCCTGCGGGGTTTTGTATTGCAGTGTATCTGGCCCGTGGGCCGATACAGGAGGAAGCAGATCACAACGCTGGGTGACACATGCGGGATACCTGGCGGGCGTGAAATGGCTCTCGACCGGGGAGCCGCACTCCCCACCCCCCAGCGTTACACAGGAGAGATGCCATGACCTTCAAGACCTTCGCCAGCGCCAGCCTGTTCGCCGTGCTCAGCTTCGGCACCCTGGCCGCCCACGCTGCCAGCGCACCGATGGACGACGCTGCCGTGATGCAGTACCGCTACGGCGACCACCTGGATGTCGAGAAAGTGTTATCGGTGCAGGATGACCAGAGCAACGCCTGCGGCCTGGTGAACACCCGCATGGACTACCTCGATTCCAAGGGCCGGCAGCAAAGCGTGCAGTACCGCAGCTACGCCACTGGCGGTTGCCATGAAAATTGATCGCCGCCTGATGCTGAAGGTGGGCGGTATCGCCCTGGCCCTGACCGGCCTTGGCCTGGCCGGGCACCTGATGGCCCGTGACAGCTACGGCGCCATGCCGTCGCTGTCGGGGGCCAGCCAATGGCTCAATTCGGCGCCGCTGGATGCACCCGTGCTCAAGGGCAAGGTAGTGCTGGTGGATTTCTGGACCTGGGACTGCAGCAATTGCCAGCGCAGCCTGCCGCATGTGAACGAGTGGGCACGCCGCTATGCCGACCAGGGCTTGGTGGTGGTCGGGGTACACACGCCTGAATATGACTACGAGCACGATATCGGCACCTTGCGTGACAAGGTGGCCCGGCTGGGGATCGGTTACCCGGTGGCGGTGGATAATGACTACAAGGTGTGGAATGCCTGGGGCAACCAGTTCTGGCCGGCGCATTACTTCGTCGACCGCAAGGGCCAGGTGCGCCATGTCCATTTTGGCGAGGGCGATTATGCCGGGCAGGAGCAGGTGATACAGGCGTTGCTGGATGAGAAGGAGTGAGTGGCCAGTATCGGCTGTGACAGCGGCCTTGGGTCACGCAAGGCCGCTGTCACTGGTAGGCGCAGGGACGTGCGGTCAGGTAAGACTGGCGAAATGCGCCTGCATCCGCGCCGCATCCGCCTGCCGTCCGCTGAACAACTCGAACGCTTTCACTGCCTGGAACACCGCCATGTTGCTGCCATCCAGCGTGCGGCAGCCCAAGGCGCGGGCCGCGCGCAGCAGTTCGGTTTCCAGCGGGAAGTAGATGATTTCCGCCACCCACAAGCGTGCGTGCAGCAGCTCTACCGGCAGCGGTGTACCAGGCAGTTTGGCCATGCCCACCGGCGTGGTGTTGACCAGGCCGTCCGCCTCGGCCAGTGCTGTAGCCAGGTCGCTGCCGACCACGGCGCGGCCAGCACCGAAGTGGCTATTCAGGTTGTCCACCAGGGCCTGCCCACGGGCCGCGTCCACCTCGAACAGCACCAGCCGCTCGACGCCTTCTCCCAGCAGGGCATGGGCCACGGCCGAACCTGCGCCACCGGCACCCATCTGCACCACCTGGCGCCGGGCCACATCGGGCAGCCCACGGCGCAAGCCTTCGGCGAAGCCCAGGCAGTCGGTGTTGTGGCCAACCCGCTTGCCATCCTTGAGTACCACTGTGTTCACTGCGCCGATGCCGCGGGCTTCTTCCGACAGTTCGTCGAGCAGCGGCAGGATTGCCTGCTTGAACGGGTAGGTGATGTTGAGCCCGGTGAAGCCTGTGTATTGCGCGGCGTCGAGCAGGCCGGGCAGGGCGCTGTCGTCCAGTTGCAGCTGGTCGGCATCGATCAGTCGGTACAGGTAACGCAGGGCCTGGGCATCGCCTTCGTGCTCGTGCAGGGCCGGGGTGCGTGACAGCTGGATACCACGGCCGATCAGGCCTGCGAGAATGGCTGGCTGGCTCATGCAGTGCGCTCCCGGAGCATTTCGGCGAAGTGGCTGAGGGCCATGCGGTAGCCGTGGCTGCCCAGGCCGCAGATCACCCCGACGGCGACAGAGGATATGAAGGACAGGTGACGGAAGGGTTCGCGTTTGTGCACATTGGACAGATGCACTTCGATGACCGGCAGCTCGGCGGCGACCAAGGCGTCGCGGATGGCTACCGAGGTGTGGGTCCAGGCACCGGGGTTGATCACGATGCCGGCACAGCGACCACGGGCGGCGTGGATCCAGTCGATCAGTTCCCCTTCGTGGTTGGTTTGGCGGAATTCGATTTCCAGGCCATGGGCCTGGGCTGTGTCGGCACAACCCTGCGCCAGGTCGGCAAGGGTTTCGTAACCATACTGGGCAGGCTCTCGGGTGCCCAGCATGTTCAGGTTGGGGCCATTGAGCACGAGAATGACAGGCTTCATGACGAGCATCGCTTTGTTGTTGTTGGATGCATCCAGTTTTGTACCGACTGGTTAGTTTAGTCAATCCAGCCAAGCCCTGGCTCCGCAAATGTGGGCGATTATCGAACCACGCTGTCCGCAATTGATTACAAAATTGTAATTTCCACGCCACCGCCCCGATAAGCAGCGCTTTCTACAGTGCCTCGCCAACGTTCGCCGACGAGGAGCTGTTACGTGCCCATCCCGCGCAAGATCGCCTTGCTTTGCCTGTTGCTGGCGGGCGCCCCCGGCGCCCAGGCCAGCCAGAGCCTGAGCCTGCCCGAGGCGCTGGCCGCCGCCTTTGCCCACAACCCTGAGCTGGCTGCGGCTGGCCGGGAAATCGGCATCGCCGATGGCGAGCGGCGCCAGGCCGGGCTGATCCCCAACCCGGAACTGGCCTGGGAGCGGGAGGACACTCGCCGCGACACCAGCACCACCACTGTCACGCTCAGCCAGCCATTGGAGCTGGGCGGCAAGCGTGGCGCGCGCATTGCCGTGGCCAAGGCCGGCCAGGCCATTGCCCAGCTGGACCTCGAACGCCAGCGTAACGGCCTGCGCGCCGATGTGGTGCAGGCTTTCCACGCTGCCTTGCGCGCGCAAACCGCAGTGGCGCTGGCGCAGCAATCGCAGGCGTTGACCGAGCGTGGGCTACGGGTGGCGCAGGGGCGGGTAGCTGCCGGCCAGGCGTCACCCGTGGAAGTGACCCGCGCCCAGGTGCAGCAGGCGCAAGCCGAGGCCGCAGTGCGCCGCGCGCGCACCCAGCGCAGCGCGGCCTACCAGGCCCTGGCACGGTTGACCGGCAGCCCGCAGGCAAGCTTCGGGCAATTGCAGGCGACCAACCTGTCGCCCGGCGCAGCGCCCAGCGTTGAGGCGTTGCTCGACCAGGTCGAGCAGACCGTCGAGTGGCGCCTGGCTGCTACCCAGGTCGAGCGCGGCGACGCGTCCCTCGGCTCGGAAAAGGCCCTGCGTATTCCCGACCTCACCGTCAGCCTCGGTAGCCAGTACAGCCGCGAAGACCGCGAGCGGGTCAATGTGGTCGGCCTGTCGCTGCCCTTGCCGTTGTTCGACCGTAACCAGGGCAACGTGCTGGCGGCAGCCCGCCGGGCCGACCAGGCGCGGGATCTGCGTAACGGCGTGGCGCTGCGCCTGCGCAGTGAAACGCGCAACGCTGTCGAGCAGTGGGCGACGGCGATGCAGGACGTGCAGGCCTATGACCGCACCATCCTGCCTGCTGCGCAGCAGGCGGTAGACACAGCCACCCGCGGCTTCGAAATGGGCAAGTTCGCCTTTCTCGATGTCCTCGACGCCCAGCGCACGTTGATCGAGGCGCGCGGGCTGTACCTCGAGGCGCTGGCTTCGGCGACCGACGCGCGGGCGCAGGTCGAGCGGATCTATGGCGACCTCGGCGACCTCAGCAAATACCCGCACCGCAGGAGCAACAATGACTAATCCACGCAAGATCGCCGTTCTGGTCGCTGCGCTTGCCGCATTCGGCCTCACGGGCCTGGTCTGGACCAGCAACCTTGGCAAGGCTGCCAGTGCACAAGCCATTCTCGACGACCATGGCGAAGACAGCCACGGCCATGGCGAAGAAGCGGCCGGCGAAAGCCATGCCGAGCAACCAGGCAAGCTGCACCTGAGCCGCGCCCAGATCGAAGCTGCCGGTGTACAGCTGGCCACCGCCGGCCCTGGCGAACTGGGCAATGCCATCAGCTTCCCGGGTGAGATCCGTTTCGACGAAGACCGCACGGCGCATGTCGTGCCGCGTGTGCCAGGCGTGGTCGAGGCGGTGCAGGCCGAACTGGGCCAGGCGGTCAAGCGTGGCCAGGTACTGGCGGTAATTGCCAGCCAGCAGATATCCGACCTGCGCAGCGAACAGCAGGCCGCCCAGCGCCGCCTGGAACTGGCGCGTCTGACCTTCCAGCGCGAGCAACAGCTGTGGCAGGAACGCATCAGCGCCGAGCAGGACTACCTGCAGGCTCGCCAGGCGCTGCAGGAGGCCGAGATCGCCATGGCCAACGCCCGGCAGAAGGTGGCCGCCGTGGGCCCTGCCGGCGCCGGTAATCGCTATGAATTGCGCGCGCCGTTCGATGCGGTGGTGGTGGAAAAGCACCTGAGCGTGGGTGAAGTGGTCGATGCGACCAGTAACGCCTTCACCCTGTCCGACCTGAACCGGGTCTGGGCCACCTTCGCCGTGGCCCCGCGCGACCTGGACAAGGTGGTGACCGGTCGCAGCGTCACGGTCAGCGCGCCGGACCTGGGGGCCCGGGTCGAGGGCCAGGTCAACTACGTTGGCAACCTGCTCGGCGAGCAGAACCGCGCCGCCACTGTCCGCGCGAGCCTGGAAAACCCCAACGGCGCCTGGCGCCCGGGGTTGTTCGTCAATGTTGCCGTCAGCCTCGAGCGCTTCAGGGCTGCCGTGGTGGTGCCGGAAAGCGCACTGCAAACCTGGGAGGAACAGACCGTGGTGTTTGCCCGTAGCGAAGAAGGTTTCGAGGCGCGCCCGGTGCAGACCGGCCGGCGTGACGGCGGCCAGGTGGAAATCACCAGCGGCCTGGTCGCCGGTACCCAGGTAGCTGCCGCCGGCAGTTTTGTCCTGAAGTCCGAGCTGGGCAAAGGCTCGGCTGCACACAGTCATTGACCCGGGAACGCCAGCATGTTCGAACGCCTGATCCAATTTGCCATCGAGCAGCGCCTGGTGGTGATGCTGGCCGTGGTCCTGATGGCCGCGGTGGGTATCCATAGCTACCAGAAACTGCCGATCGATGCTGTCCCGGACATCACCAACGTCCAGGTGCAGATCAATACCGCCGCGCCCGGTTTTTCGCCACTGGAGACCGAACAGCGCATCACCTTTGCCATCGAGACCGCCATGGCCGGCCTGCCCGGGCTCAAGCAGACCCGCTCGCTGTCGCGCTCGGGCCTGTCGCAGGTCACGGTCATTTTCGATGACAGCACCGACCTGTTCTTCGCCCGGCAACTGGTCAATGAGCGCCTGCAAGTGGCCCGCGAGCAGTTGCCCGACGGCATCGAAGCCGGCATGGGGCCGATTTCCACGGGGCTGGGGGAAATCTTCCTGTGGACAGTGGAGGCCGAGCCGGGCGCCCTGAAGGAGGACGGCACGCCCTACACCCTCACCGACCTGCGGGTGATCCAGGACTGGATCATCAAGCCACAGTTGCGCACGGTGCCGGGGGTGGCTGAAGTGAACAGCATCGGTGGCCATGCCAAGCAATACCTGATCGCACCGGAGCCCAAGCGCCTGGCGGCATACAAGCTCACCCTCAACGACCTGGTCGCGGCGCTGGAACGCAACAACGCCAATGTCGGCGCCGGTTACATCGAGCGCAACGGCGAGCAATGGCTGATCCGCGCGCCGGGCCAGGTGGCGTCGGCCGAGGACATCGCCAATATCATCATTTCGACCGCCGACGGCACGCCGATCCGGGTCAGCCATGTCGCCCAGGTAAGCCTGGGTGAGGAGTTGCGCTCGGGTGCGGCCACCGAAAATGGCCGGGAGGTGGTGCTGGGCACCGTGTTCATGCTGATCGGCGAGAACAGCCGTACGGTATCGCGGGCGGTCGCCGCCAAGCTGGTGGAAATCAACCGCAACCTGCCCAAGGGCGTGGTCGCCGTGACAGTGTACGACCGCACCAACCTGGTGGAGAAAGCCATCGCCACGGTGAAGAAGAACCTGGTCGAAGGCGCTATCCTGGTCATCGCCGTGCTGTTCCTGTTCCTGGGCAATGTTCGCGCCGCGCTGATCACTGCCATGGTCATCCCGTTGTCGATGTTATTTACCTTTACCGGCATGTTCGGCAACAAGGTCAGCGCCAACCTGATGAGTCTTGGCGCGCTGGACTTCGGCATCATCGTCGACGGCGCGGTGGTGATCGTGGAGAACGCCATCCGCCGCCTGGCCCATGCCCAGCAACGCCATGGGCGCATGCTGACCCGTGCCGAGCGCTTCCACGAGGTGTTCGCCGCCGCCCGCGAGGCGCGCCGGCCGCTGATCTACGGGCAGCTGATCATCATGGTGGTGTACCTGCCGATCTTTGCCCTGACCGGGGTGGAGGGCAAGATGTTCCACCCCATGGCCTTCACCGTGGTCATGGCCCTGCTCGGTGCGATGCTGCTCTCGGTTACCTTCGTACCGGCGGCCATTGCCCTGTTCGTCACCGGCAAGGTCAAGGAAGAGGAAGGTTTGCTGATGCGTACGGCGCGCCAGCGCTATGCCCCGCTGCTGGCCTGGGTGCTGGGCCGGCGCCGGCTGGCGTTCGCCACCGCCGCCAGCCTGGTGCTGCTGTCCGGGCTGCTGGCCAGCCGCATGGGCAGCGAGTTCATCCCCAGCCTCAGCGAGGGCGATTTCGCCCTGCAGGCCCTGCGTGTGCCGGGTACCAGCCTGTCGCAGTCGGTGGACATGCAGCAGCGACTGGAACAGGCGATCATTGCCCAGGTGCCGGAAGTGCAGCGGGTGTTTGCCCGCACCGGCACCGCCGAGATCGCCTCCGACCCGATGCCGCCGAACATCTCCGATGCCTATGTGATGTTGCGCCCGCGCGAGCAATGGCCGGACCCGGGCAAGCCGCGCGAGGAACTGATTGCCGAGGTACAACGTGCCGCGGCCAGCGTGCCGGGCAGCAACCATGAGCTGTCGCAGCCCATCCAGCTGCGTTTCAACGAGCTGATTTCCGGGGTGCGCAGCGATGTGGCGGTGAAGCTGTACGGGGATGACATGAACGTGCTCAACCGCACCGCCGGGCAGATCGCCAGCAGCCTGCAGGGTGTGCCGGGCGCGTCCGAGGTGAAGGTCGAACAGACCACCGGCCTGCCGGTGCTGACCATCGACATCGACCGTGACAAGGCGGCCCGGCATGGCCTCAACGTCGGTGAGGTGCAGGACGCCATCGCCATCGCCGTGGGCGGCCGCACGGCCGGGACGCTGTACGAAGGCGACCGCCGTTTCGACATGGTCGTGCGCCTGCCGGAAACCCTGCGCACGGATGTCGACGGGCTGGCCAGCCTGTTGATTCCGGTACCGGCCAATGCCGGCGGCGGGCAGATCGGCTTCATTCCGTTGTCGCAAGTGGCCACGCTGAACCTGCAACTGGGCCCGAACCAGGTCAGCCGCGAAGATGGCAAGCGGGTGGTGGTGGTCAGCGCCAACGTGCGTGGGCGGGACCTGGGCTCGTTCGTCGAGGAGGCCGAACAGACCCTGCTCGAGCAAGTGCCGATACCGCCGGGCTACTGGACGCGCTGGGGTGGCCAGTTCGAGCAGTTGCAGTCGGCGGCCGCGCGCCTGCAGGTGGTGGTGCCGGTGGCCTTGCTGCTGGTCATGGCCTTGTTGTTGATGATGTTCAACAACCTCAGGGATGGCCTGCTGGTGTTCACCGGCATTCCCTTCGCCCTCACCGGTGGGGTGCTGGCGTTGTGGTTGCGCGACATTCCGCTGTCGATTTCCGCCGGCGTGGGGTTCATTGCCTTGTCGGGGGTGGCGGTGCTCAACGGGCTGGTGATGATCGCCTTCATCCGCGGCCTGCGTGAGCAAGGGCGCACGCTGCGCGGAGCGGTCGAGGAGGGCGCGCTGACGCGCTTGCGACCGGTGCTGATGACGGCATTGGTGGCGTCGCTGGGGTTCATTCCGATGGCCTTGGCCAGCGGCACCGGGGCCGAGGTGCAGCGGCCATTGGCGACGGTGGTGATTGGCGGGATCCTGTCGTCCACCGCGCTGACCTTGCTGGTGTTGCCGGCGTTGTACCAGTGGGCGTACCGGCGCGAAGAGGCGCAGGAAGATTGAGATCGTCGGGGCCGCAAAGCGGCCCCGACTACTCAGACTGCTCGACGAGCCGCAGCCCTCACCCCGTCGCCTTCCACCTCATCATGCAACGAAATCCGTGAAGTCTCCGGCAACGCCAACCCGCCCAGCAACGCCACCAGCGCGATCACCACCAGGTAGAACGCCGGAGCCAGGTTGCTGCCGGTCTGCCCGATCAGCCAGGTCGCCACCAGTGGCGCGGTACCGCCAAACAGCGTGTAGGCCACGTTGTAGGTAATCGCCGAAGCGGTATAGCGGGTGCGGGTAGGGAAGCTTTCCGAGAGCAACGCCGCGGTCACCACGCCACTGCACAACGCCCCGATCGCCAGCAGGATCACGCCCAGCAGCGCGCCAGCTATCGAACCGGAACTGGCCAGCCAGTAGGCCGGAAACACACACAGCATGACCCACAGGCAGGTGAAGCCGATGGTCCTGCGCCGCCCGACGCGGTCCGAGAACGCCCCGGCCAGCGGGCAGCCGACCGCAGCGAACAGCAAGGCTACCGTGGTGACCAGCAGCGCCTGCGCGCGGGTCAGGTTGCCGACCAGTTGCAGGTAGGTCGCGAAGTAGGTGGTGAACATGTAGAACGACAGCGCAGTGAGCGAAATGAAGGCACCCAGGTTGCGGATTGCCCGGCCATGGCGGCGCAGGGTTTCCTTGAGCGGCGAATGTTCATGCGCCTTGCCTTCGGCGAGGGCTTCGCGGAACGCCGGGGTCTCCTCCATGCGCCAGCGCAGGTACAGGCCAACCAGCCCCAGCGGCGCGGCGATGAGGAACGGGATGCGCCAGCCCCAGGCATTCATGGCCTCGGCCGACAGGCTGGCCTCCAGGCCATAGGCGATCACCGCCGCGCAGGCAAAGGCGGAAAAGGTCGAGACCGGCACGAAGCTGCCATAGAAGGCACGCTTGCCGTTGGGCGCATGTTCCATCAGGTAGGCGCATGCCCCGGCATACTCGCCACCGGCCGAAAAGCCCTGCAGGCAGCGCGCCAGGGTCAGCAGCGCGGGGGCTGCCAGGCCGATGCTGGCATAGGTCGGCAACAGGCCGATCAGGGTCGTCGAGCCGGCCATCAGCAGGATGGTCAGCGACAGGATGCGCTTGCGCCCCAGGCGGTCACCCAGCGCGCCGAACACGATGCCGCCCAGCGGGCGCAGGGCAAAGGCCACGGCAAACACGGCGAAGGTTTTCAGCAAGGCCACGCTGGCGTCTGTGCTGGCAAAGAACTGGCTGGCGATCAGGGTCGCGAGAAACCCATAGACGGCGAAGTCGAACCATTCGACGAAATTGCCGATGGCCGAGGCGGCGATCACCCGGCGCAGGGTGGCGGGGGATACCTCATGCGATGCAGACATACGGAAGCTCTCCGGTTTCCATAGGCAGCCTGGATGAATGTGGCGCACTTCAGCGCGCCATCGTTGTTATCAGGGCCAGTAGACCGAGCCTGGCGGAGGCCCGCTTCGTTCAGGGCGACCTCCGGATGCCTGTTTCGACCGCATCGGCAGACGCTACACCGAAAACACCACCCCGGTGCGTGAAGCCGCATTGCGGATATGCTCCTGCATCGCCTTCTGCGCCGCAGCCTGGGAACGACGGCACAGGGCGCGCAGAATCTTGCGGTGTTCCTGCCAGGTTTCCAGGGCCCGCTCCGGGCGAATGAACGGCAGCTTCTGGCTTTCCAGGAAAATGTCCTGGCCAGCGGTGATCACCTGCAGCATGGCGTGGTTGCCACAGGCCTGCAGCAACAACTGATGGAAGGCGAAGTCCAGCCGGGCGGCTGCTTCGAAGCGGCCGGCCAGCAGTTCCCGGCGCATCGCCTCGACATTCTCCTCAAGGCGGTCGATGTCGTCCGCTGTCAGCGCCAGTGCCGCCTGGCCAGCGGCAAACCCTTCCAGGGCGTAGCGCAGCTGGAAGGTGTCGCTGGCCGATACCTGTTCGGCGTAGGGCCAGGCGAACGCCGCAGGTGGCGGCACCTGCACGAACACCCCCTTGCCTGGCTGCACGCTGACCAGGCCCAGGGCGCTGAGTGATGACAGGGCCTCGCGCAACGACGCCCGGCTAACCCCCAGCTGCTCGGCCAGGTCGCGTTGCGAGGGCAGGGCATCGCCGGGCTGATAGGCGCCTTCATCAATCAACTTGCGGATGCCTTGCAGGGCCTGTTCGGGGACGGCGCGGGGGAGGATGTCGAGCATGCTGTTCAGACCGGTCGGAGGGCGATGACCCTGGCTTTTTACGGCTATTACCCCGCGCTGGCAAGCGTTGCGCCGCGCTGGCGCAAGGTGCTGGCAGGCTGCACAAAAGCGGGGCGTAGCCGTTTGCTCGGCAGTCGCCGTGGCCGGACTGTTCAGACCAGTAAGACCGTCCAATGCCGGCTTTCGCCCCGGTTCGTGGGGGGAGGCGGCAGGTGCTGGCATGCCCTGTGCACTGCCTGGCCAACACCTTCTTTCCGTTGATCTCTGCGAGGCCGTTCGATGAAGACATTCCGCACCCTGTTCCTGGCCAGCCTGTTCTGCAGCGGCACCCTGGCACTGCCTACCGTTCAGGCCGATGCGCTGGCCGACATCAGCGCCCGTGGCGTGCTCAAAGTGGCAGTGCCGCAGGACTTCCCGCCCTTCGGCTCGGTCGGCCCCGATCTCAAGCCGCGCGGCCTGGATATCGATACCGCGCAACTGCTGGCCGACAAGCTGGGGGTGAAGCTGGCCCTGACGCCGGTAAACAGCACCAACCGCATTCCGTTCCTCACCACCGGCAAGGTCGACCTGGTGATCTCGAGCCTGGGCAAGAACCCCGAGCGGGCCGCGGTGATCGACTTCTCGCGCCCCTATGCGCCGTTCTACCTGGCGGTATTCGGCCCGGCAGAAGTCGACATCGCCGGTATCGACGCGGTCGCCGGCAAGACCATCAGCGTCACCCGGGGCTCGATCGAGGACATGGAACTCAGCGCCGTGGCGCCCAAGGGCGCAGTGATCAAGCGCTTCGAGGACAACAACTCGACCATCGCCGCCTACCTTTCCGGCCAGGTCGAACTGATCGCCAGTGGCAGCGTGGTAATGGCGGCCATTGCCGAGAAGAACCCGGCCAAGGTGCCGGTGGTCAAGGTCAAGCTCAAGGACTCGCCGGTCTACGTGGGGCTGGCCAAGAACGAGCCGGCGCTGCTGGAAAAGGTCAACGCCACGCTGGACGCCGCCAAGGCGGACGGCAGCCTGAACCGCAATGCCGAAAAATGGCTGAAGCAGCCGCTGCCGGCGGACCTCTGAGTGTCGCCCGGAGCCTGCCGACATGGCCTATGAATTCGACTTCGCCCCCGTGCTGGCCCAGGTCGACCTGCTGCTCAAGGGCGCCGGCTTCACCTTGCAGCTGACCGCAGTCGGCACGCTGCTGGGCGTTGCCATCGGCGTGCTCGGCGCAGGTGTACGCGCCTGGCGCGTGCGGCCTTTCGATACGCTGTTCGGCCTGTATGTGGAACTGATCCGCAATACGCCGTTCATTGTCCAGTTGTTCTTCATCTTCTTCGGCCTGCCGGCGCTGGGCCTGCGCCTGAGCGAGTGGCAGGCGGCAGTGCTGGCCATGGTGATCAACCTGGGCGCCTATTCCACCGAAATCATCCGTGCCGGCATCCAGGCGATTCCCAAAGGCCAGCTGGAAGCGGCGGCGGCATTGGCCATGAACCGCTTCGAAGCGTTCCGCCACGTGGTGCTGCAACCCGCGCTGGCCAAGGTCTGGCCGGCGCTGTCGAGCCAGATCGTGATCGTCATGCTGGGTTCGGCGGTGTGCTCGCAGATCGCCACCGAAGAGCTGTCATTCGCCGCCAATTTCATCCAGTCGCGCAACTTCCGCGCGTTCGAGACCTACCTGCTGACCACCGCGCTGTACCTGCTCATGGCCATCCTCCTGCGCCAGTTGCTGGCGTGGCTGGGGCAGCGCCTGTTGATGGGGAGACGCTGATGGATTTCACCTTCTGGGACATTCTGCGCAACCTGCTGATCGGCCTGCAATGGACCTTGCTGCTGTCGCTGGTGGCGTTCCTCTGCGGTGGTGCTGCCGGCTTGCTGGTGCTGGTCGCACGGCTGTCCGCGCAGCGGTTGTGGCGCGGCCTGGCGCGCGGCTATATCGAGCTGTTCCAGGGCACGCCGCTGTTGATGCAGCTGTTCATGGTGTTCTTCGGTATTGCCCTGTTCGGCCTCGATGTGTCGGCCTGGATGGCTGCGGCCATTGCCCTGACGCTGTTCACCAGCGCCTTTCTCGCGGAAATCTGGCGCGGTTGCGTCGAAGCGATCCCGCGTGGCCAGTGGGAGGCCTCCGGCAGCCTGGCGCTGAGCCGGCTGGAGCAGCTGCGCCACGTCATCCTGCCGCAGGCATTGCGTATCGCCGTGGCGCCGACCGTGGGTTTTTCGGTGCAGGTGGTCAAGGGCACGGCGGTCACTTCGATCATCGGTTTCACCGAGTTGACCAAGACCGGCGGCATGCTGGCCAATGCCACTTTCGAACCGTTCATGGTCTACGGCCTGGTCGCGCTGGGCTACTTCATTCTCTGCTATCCGCTCTCGCTGAGCGCCCGTTACCTGGAAAGGAGGCTGCATGCCCCTGCTTAGAGTGTCTGCGTTGCACAAGTACTACGGCGACAACCACGTGCTCAAGGGCGTCGACCTCAGCATCGAAGAGGGTGAGGTGGTGGCCATCATCGGCCGCAGCGGCTCGGGCAAGAGCACCTTGCTGCGCACCCTCAATGGCCTGGAGTCGATCAGCGACGGGGTGATCGAGGTGGACGGTGAATACCTCGACGCCAGCCGCGCCGACCTGCGCGCCTTGCGCCAGAAGGTGGGCATGGTATTCCAGCAGTTCAACCTGTTCCCGCATCTGAGCGTGGGCGAGAACGTGATGTTGGCGCCGCAGGTGGTGAAGAAGGCCAGCCGCGCCGAAGCGCGCCGCCTGGCCGAGCAGATGTTGGCGCGGGTGGGGCTGGCGGAGAAGTTCGATGCCTACCCCGACCGGCTCTCCGGTGGCCAGCAACAGCGGGTGGCGATCGCCCGCGCCCTGGCCATGTCGCCAAAGGTGCTGTTGTGCGACGAGATCACCTCGGCACTCGACCCCGAGCTGGTCAACGAAGTGCTCGGCGTGGTGCGCCAGCTGGCCAGCGAGGGCATGACCCTGGTCATGGTCACCCATGAGATGCGCTTCGCCCGTGAGGTGGGCGACAAGCTGGTGTTCATGCACCAGGGCAAGGTGCATGAAATGGGCCACCCGCGCGAGGTGTTCGCCGCGCCGCAGACAGCGGAGCTGGCCAACTTCATCGGTGCGGTGGCCTCGGCCTAGCTGCGTTTCATCGCACGCCGACTTTCCAGCGGGCATACTCCATCTCGCTGTAGCCCTTGGCCAAGCCATCCGTCTCGGCCTGGAAGCCCGGCAGGTTGGGCAGGTTCAACGGCGGCGGTGTCGGCGCCAAGGCCGACACCGCCTCGCGTCAGAATCGCAGGTCCAGCGCCAGTTCGAAGGTGCGCGGTGGCCCCATGTAGTACTGGCTGTTGTAAGCCTGCTTGGCATAGACCTCGTCGGTCAGGTTGCGCACCCGCGCGGTCAGGCTGGTGGAGGCATCCAGCCGGTAGCGGCCGAATGCGCCGAACAGCGTGTAGGCCGGGGCCTTCAGGCTGTTGGCATTGTCGGCATACACCGCGCCCACGTAGCGCCCGTCCGCGCCCACCGACCATGCCGGCGAGAGGTTGTAGGTCAGCCACAGGTTGGCGACACTGGCCGGCACGTTCACCGGTGCATTGCCCTTGCGCGACACCGACACGCCGTTGACTGCCTCGTTGAACTCATCGTACCGGGCATCGACGTAGGCATAGTTGGCCTCGGCCAGCAACTTCGCTGTCACCTGCAGGCGCCCGGACAACTCGATGCCCCGCGAAGTCTGCTGACCGGCCTGAACCGTGAGGTTGGCATCGTTGGCATCACGCACGGCAAAGTCCTTGCGTACGATCTGGTACAGCGCCAGGGTGGCCGCACCGCGCCCGTCGAGGAAGTCGAACTTGCTGCCCAGCTCCCACTGCTGCCCCTTGGACAGGTCGAACAGGCCGACGTTGGAGTAGGTAGCTGCCGCCAGCGAACCGGCCGGCAAGTCGGCGGACGTGCTGTACTGGGCATATACGCTGGCAGAGGGAGTCAGTGCGTAGGTCAGGCCGACACGCCCGGACAGCGGCTCCCAGCGCCGTTCGAAGTAGGCCGGCGAGGTTGGCGTCACCGCGCCGTAGTTGGTCACTTCCATATCCAGGTAGTCGTAGCGCAGTGCCGTCAACAGGGCCAGGCGCTCGGTGAGTTGCAGGCGGTTTTCGGCAAACGCGGCGCGGTTGCTTACCTCGTGACGGCGCTGCTTGGTCAGGCCTGCGTTCACCCCGGGGATGTCATCGAAACTGCCGGGGGCGAAGTGCTCGGCATCGACCACGTCGCTCCAGCTGCTTGATGTGGGGAAGAGGGTCTGGCGCATGCGCGAGTATTCCAGCCCCAGCGACCACTGGCTGGCCAGGCCGAACAGCTGGTGGTCGTGACGCAGCTCGATGCGGTTGCCCAGCAGGTTGTGGTCGTGGCGTTGCAGGTAAGGGCTGCTGCGCCGGACCTTGCCATCGTCGGTGTAGCTGTAGCGCTCGAGGTTGCGATAGTCGCGCTGGGCGCTGTAGTGGTACAGCGTGTTCTGCACGCTGGTGCTGTCGCTGACCTGGTAGTCGAGGATCGAGCGCAACCAGCGTACCCGCTGTTCATAACGGCCGTCGCCGACGTTGTAGTTTTCGAAGCGGCGGCTGTTGTCGATCGTCATCGTGTGGCGCCCGGGCAGGATCGGCGAGCCCCAGTAGGGGCTGTCTTCACGGTCTTGCTGGTATTCCACGGCCAGGGTGTGGGTGAGGTTGGGTGCGAGATCGCTGAGCAGCGAGAAGGCCAGGCTGTCGGTGTGCCGTTCATTGCGGTCGACGTAGCCGTTGGCATGCCCGCGACTGAAATCCAGGCGCGCGAAATGGCGGGCATCGGCAGGGTTGCTGGCCAGTGCCTGGTTGATGCCGAAGGCGATTTCGCTGTCGTCGAAACTGCCGTAGCGGATCCGCCCGTCGAAGGTCTGCTGGTCGCGGCTGGCCAGCTTGCTGATGTAATTGATCGAGCCACCCACCGCACCTGCGCCATGCAGGAACGATGATGGCCCGCCGATCAGCTCGACGCGATCGAGCAGCCAGGCATCCACCGGCCGGGTGGCGCTGCTGTAGCCGAGGTTGATGCCGTTGTACAACTGGGTGACCTGGTTCTGGGTAAAGCCGCGGTAGGCGACGAAACCGCCAAAACCGGGGTTGGCCGAGGCGTTCACGCCGGTCATGGCGTTGATCACCTCCTGGCTGTCGCGGGCACCGCGTTCTTCGATCACACGGCGGTCCGAGACGCTGACCGAGGCGGGCGTTTCCCGCGCGGTGAGGCCGAGGCGGGAGCCGGTGCGGATCGGCTCGTCCAGTTGCACGCCGCTGGCGGCGTCTGGTTCACCATCGATGGTGATGACGCCGAGTTCTACTGGGGCAGTGTCCGCCCAGGCGAGACTGCAGGTGCCCAAGAGGAGCACCAGGGAAGTATTGCGAAGCATGTTGGTCGTTGTTCCACGCAAAGGTCATGGCTGACTGCGGGCGCGCAGGCGGGCGCGCCCGGCTCAGGTCAGGCGAAATGAATATCAGCTGCGGGGAAAATGACGGGGGGCGCGCGAGGGGTGAGGGCAGGGCGTTGATAGCGGGGCGGCGGTTGCGCCCAGCTGCGTATCACGACAGGCGCAGTGGCCACGCCTTGCGCCGGGGTAGATGACCAACCGCCACTGCTGAGCGGCACGGCCAGGCCGAACGAGGAGCACACCGGGCAGTCGAGCTGGGCCATGTGCCGGTCGCTGCCGCTGCCCTCGAAGTCGATGGCCATGCCGTGCTCGCTGCCGAGCGAGCAGAAACTGCCTTGCAGGCCGGCCAGGCGCAGGCCACCCATCTGGCCATGGTGCAAGCCGCACAACGCCAGGCTGAACAGGACACTGGCGTAGAGTGCCCAGGCGGTCAGCATGCGAGTGTGGCGGGTGGTTTTCATGGCGCGAATCTACCACCCGGATGAACGGTCGGGTAGGGCTTTCACCTGCGGTTCCTGCTCGCTGTGTTGCAGCCCGGAGCGATACGAGGCCTCAGGCAATGACAACCCGGTTGCGTCCTTCTTGCTTGGCCTGGTAAAGCGCCCGGTCTGCGGCACTCAATACATACCCCGGCTCGCCACCGGCCTCGCCTTTCCAGTGCGCCACCCCCAGCGAAATCGTCACCGCACCCACCGGCTCGACCGGCGTGTCCTGCACCGTCACCCGCAGCCGCTCGGCCACTACCGCTGCCACGTCCAGGCTGGCCCCAGGCAGCAGCATGAGGAACTCCTCGCCGCCGGTACGGCACAGCAGGTCACCCTCGCGGCAACAGCGGCGCATCAACTCCGCCAGCCGGCGCAGCACCTGATCGCCGACTTGGTGGCCGTGATTGTCATTGACCCGCTTGAAGTGGTCGATATCCAGCACGATGGCGGCAAACGGCCGACCCTCGGCTTCCAGCAAGGACAAGCTGAATTCCAGGCCGCGACGGTTGCCCAGGCCGGTCAGCGGGTCGGTCTGGGCGTCGCGGTTGAGCCGGCCGATGCGCTCATGCAACAAGTTGAGGCCGAACAACAGCGCACGTTTGAGCTGGGCTGCCTCGAAGTACCAGGCCGACACCCGATGCAGGCGCTCGGCAGTGCCGGCACGGTCCATCGAGCGGGCGCCGGCGGCCAGTTGCCACAGTGGCCGGGCAATGATCATGGCCAGCCACCACAGCAACAGGCTGCCGACCAGCGCCAAGGGGACCGAGGTGCCCACCACGTTCAGGATCAGCCGGTTCAACGGCGCGACGGTCTGCGCCAGCGGCTGCTGCGCCACCACGCCCCAGCCGGCGCTGGGCACGGTGGCGAAACCGGCAACCATTGCCACACCGTGGCTGTTGGTCAGCTGGCGGGTGCCGTTGCCCAAGGTCGCCAGCTGGTCGATCAAGGCATTGCCTTCAACCACTTTGCCCACCCGTTGGCCGTCGGGGTGATAGAGCAGGCGACGGTTGCGGTCGACCACGTACAGGTACGAGCCGTCCTTGTAGAAATGTTCACCCAGCAGGCTGTTGAGGATGTTGCGTTCGCGCAGGTACAAGCTGCCGCCAACGTAGCCCCGGTAGCGACCGTTGCTGTCGAAAATCGGGTGCGACAAGGCCACTACCAGGTTGTTGGCCGCCGATATGTAGGGCGTCGACACCAGTGGGCTGCGCGCATTCAGCGCTTCCTCGACCCCGGGCGAGTGCATGCGGCTGCCAACCAGATGCCGCAGTGACGCCGGGGAAATGGCCAGCAGCACCCCGTCAGCATCGAGCACGAAGGTGGAATTGAAGGCCATGCTCTGGTTCAGCACGCGTTCTGTTTCGGCTTGCAGTGCCTGGGCATCAGCCAGCTGCCGCCCTTGCACCCCGGCGCTGAACGACAACTGTTGCTGGGCATTGCTGATGAAGGTCTCGGTGATGCTGGCCAGCTTGGTCGCATACACCCGGTTGGCTTCCAGGGCGTGATCGATCAACAGCTGGCGCTGCACCCGGTAGCTGGCGAAATAGCTCGCGCACAGCATGACCAAGGCGGTGAGGGCGCAGAGCACCAGGATGAGGGTGCGTAGATCCAGGCGCAATCCGTGCTTGCTGTTTGGCAATCCTGACCTCGAATAATGGAATAAGCATCTACGAAACAGGAATAACCTTACGCGTTATGCGCGCGATGGGAAACCGTATTCATGAACCTGCCTTCTCCAGCGCTTCGAGTTCGTCTTCCACTTGCTGCATGCGTTGCTCGGCCAGGGCCTGGACCTTCACGTCGCGGGCCGTTTCGCGCATCAGCGCAGTGAGCTTCTCGCCCAGGCGCTTGCCGGCTTCGGTGTCTTGCAGGGCGCGGGCTTTGGCCGGATCCTGGGTGGCCTCGACGAGGGTGGCGAACTCAGCGTCGCTGAAGTTCTTTTCGCTGTAAAGGCGGAACAGATCCTGGCGCTGGTCTTCGACGGTCAGGTGCTTGCGTAGCACATCCTCGATGGTCGCCTGCGACAGTTGCGGGTGCCGGCGGCCGAGCAGCGCGGCCATGCGCGCGATGTTGTGCGCATAGGCGTCCTGCAGGGGCAGCTGGGCCAGGATCTGTTGTTCACGCGAGGGCTTCTGGTCGCAGGCGGTGAGGGCGGCTGTCAGCAGCAGGGGTAACAGCAACGTGAGAAGGCGCGGCATGGTGTGGCCTGGTCGGGCAGTGATAGCGGGGATTATACCGATGTCGGCCGGGCCACGACGACCCCGTCAGCTGCCTTCGCCTGCGCGGGTGGCGGCGATGGCGGTTCAGAAAATGCCTACAAAACACCTGGTGGGGTAATCGACGCGTTCATTTCAAAACCTGCCTGCCTTGCTTACCTTCCACGGTGCACGGATTGTTCGAATGGAGATTCGCGATGGCACATATGGCCCCGTACAAACTCAAACTGCTGGACGAGTTCGAAGACCGCAATGACCTGTGGACCTTCGCCGATTTCGAGAACCGCCTGACGGCACTCTGGCGTGGCGCGACTTACCACGATGCCAAGCGCATCATCAACGCGGCGCACCAGGAACAGCGCTGGCCCAGGACGGTAAAGCGCTACCTGCTGACCCATTACCAGGCGTTCGGCAATGTCAGTGCGGAACTGGAGCGCACGTTTGCCGAGGTGGTGAAGGCGATGGAGGCCCAGGAGCGGGCGCAGTGGGGGTTGCAGCCTGCTGCCAGTCCGGTGGTCTGACGGGGGCCGGGGCTGCCTGGCAGCCCCGGTTCAGCTGAGGGGGCGATCAGAGCGCACCCGACCATGGCCATTCCACGGCCAAGCGGATCTGGTCCCCGTCCAGCTCCGCCTGGGCGGTATTCCCTCGATGCAGGTTATGCCGCAACGAAAACGCGGTGCCCTTGGCCTTGCCACTCTGGACTACATAGCGCGCTTCCAGGTCGCGCTCCCAATGTCTGCCACCCTTGCCATACCCCAGGTAGGCGTAACCGCCCGCCGGGTCGACATGCGTGCCATCGATATCGAACCCGCGCACGTACAACGCCGTCAGGTTCAGACCGGGCACGCCATAGGCGCCCAGGTTCAGGTCATAGCGTGCCTGCCACGATTTCTCGTTCGGCGCGTTGAAGTCCGACATCTGCACCGCATTGGCCAGGTAGATCGCCCCACGCGTCACGTAATCGAACGGCGTATTGCCATGTACCTGCTGCCAGCCCACGCTGAAACCGTGCGGCCCCTGGTCGTAACGCGAGACCAGGCTCCAGGTGGTGTTGTCGATGCGCCCGGATAACGCCTGGCCGGTGTCGGTGGTGCGATACAGGTTGAGGTCCAGGCTGAGGCTGCGGCGTTCGTCCAAGGCGTGGCTGAAGGTACTGCCGAGATAATGCTGATTCCAGCTGTCCTGGTAGCGTGAGGTGTACAGGCTGCCGCGAAAAGCGGCGCCCGGGTTCCACACCATGCCAGCCAGGTCGAAGCTGTTGCCCTGGCGGCCGTTGGAATAGTTCACCACGAAGCCCTGGTCATGGCTGGACGCATTGCGGTCAGTGTCCTCGGTGAAGTGCCCGGCCACCAGCTTGAGGTGGTCGAGTTCGTTGCTGGTGAGCAACAGGCCGGTCATGGTCTCGGGTAACAGGCGGCTGTCGGAGGCGCTGAACACCGGGGTCTTGACCCTCTGCTCACCGTAGGACAGCACGGTATCGGACCAGCGCAGCTTCAGTGCCGCACCGGCACGGCTGTAGTTGCGCTCGGGGTGCCCGTCGTTATCGACTGCGAGCAGGCGCGCCTTGCCCGCCCGCCCGCCACCACTGTCGAGCTGCACGCCCAGGTAGGCATGCGCATCGACCCCGACGCCGATCAGCCCCTGGGTGAAACCGGACTGCCAGGTTGCCATCAGGCCATAGGCCCATTCCTCGGCCTTGCCGTTACGTTCACCGCGCGGTTTGTAGGCGTTGCGCGCTGCGCTGTTGCGGCCACCGTGCCGGTAGTCGCGCTGGTCGAATACGCTGCGGTTGAGCAGGTTCCAACTGCCATCTTCAAGAAAACCGTTGCTTTGCGATTGCGCGGAATCGGCGAGGGCGATCGGGGCCAGCAGGGTGCTGGCGAGCAGCAGGGCAACAGGGCGCGACATGCGTGGAACTTCCTGTTCAAGGGGCGCGGAAACGCAGGATGCGCGCGCCGTCGAAGGGGTCGGTGAGGTAATGGGCATGCACGCCGAAGGTGCTCAGCAGGCGCTCGGGCGTCAGTACCTCGAGGGGTTTGCCAAGGGCAACCAGGCGGCCCTTGTCGAGCACCGCCAGGCGGTCGCAGGTGAGCGCCTGGTTGAGGTCATGCAGCGCCACCAGGGTGGTGACCGGCAGCGCTTGCACCTGTTGCAGCAGGCTCAGCTGGTGCTGGATATCCAGGTGATTGGTCGGCTCGTCCAGCAGCAATACCTGCGGCCGCTGCGCCAGGGCGCGGGCGATGTGCACGCGCTGGCGTTCGCCACCGGACAGCGAGCCCCACAGGCGCGTGCGCAGGTGCAGCGCGTCGAGGTCGGCCAAGGCCTGCTCGACGATGGCCTGGTCCCCCCGCGAGAATGGCGCCAATGCCGACAGCCAGGGGGTGCGGCCGAGGGCAACGGCGTCGAACACGCTGATTGCATCGAGGGTGTCGGCCTGTTGTTCGACCAGCGCCAGGGCCTGCGCAATACGCCGGCGGGGCAACTGTGCCAGCGGTTCGCCCAGCAACTGCACGCTGCCGCTGCCTGGCTTGCGCAGCCCGGCAAGCACCTTCAACAATGAGGACTTGCCGGAGCCGTTGGGGCCGACGATACCCAGCGTTTCGCCCGTGACGACGTGCAGGTCTATCTCGCGCAACACGGCATTGCCAGCCAGTTGCAGGCCCAGGCCCTGGCAACTCAGGGGCGAAATGGCCACAGTGGTCATGGCGGTCATGGGCGCCCCCGACGACTGACCAGGATCAAGGCGAACACCGGCGCGCCGATCAGTGCGGTAACCACTCCCACGGGAATCACCTGGCCAGGAATCAGGATGCGCGACAGGATGTCGGCGGCAATCAGGAACAATGCGCCACCCAGTGCGCTGGCTGGCAGCAGGCGGCTGTGCCCCGGGCCGAGCAGCAGGCGCAGCGCATGGGGAATCACCAGCCCGACGAAACCGATGGCACCGACGATCGATACCATGACCGCGGTGACCAGGGCTGCGCAGCTGATCAGCAGCAACTGGGTACGCCGTACCGGTATGCCCAGCGATGCCGCGGAGTCGGCACCGAAGGTGAACGCATCCAGTGTGCGGCGGTGCCACAGGCACACCAGCAGCCCGGACAATGCCACTGGCACGGCCAGCCACACCGAAGGCCAGCGCACGCCGCTGAGGTTGCCCAGCAGCCAGAACAGGATGCCGCGTGCCTGCTCGGCAGTGGCCGACATGGTAATCAGCAGCGCGGTGAGGGCGTTGAACAGTTGCGAGCCGGCGATTCCGGCAAGGATCACCTGGGCGTTGCCGCTGCCACCGCCGGCCGTGCGCGCCAGTACCAGCACCAGGGCGAACGCCGCCAGGGCGCCGAGGAAGGCGCCGGCGGACATGCTCAACGCCAGGCTACCGAAGCCCAGCAAGCCGACCAGCACTGCACCGGTCGAGGCGCCGGCGGACAACCCCAGCAGGTAGGGCTCGGCCAACGGGTTGCGCAACAGCGCCTGGAGGACCACGCCGCAGGTGGCCAGGCCGGCGCCGCAGGCCGCGGCAACCAGGGTACGGGTCAGGCGGTAATTCCAGACGATCCCTGCATCGATCGGGTCGACCGGATAGCCGGCCTGCCACAGCTGGTTGGCCAGGACCTGGGCGACCACAACGGGTGCCAGGTCGCTCTCGCCGATGGCGGTACCGGCCAGCACGGCCAGCAGCAGCGCTGCCAGGGCCATTGCGACGGCGCATGACAGGCGCAGCATCACTGGCCTGCGTTGCCGCTGGCGAAGGCGGCGGACAAGGTCTGCACGCCGCTGAACAGGCGAATGCCAGCCTGCATGGCGTCGGCATCGAGGATGATGATGCGGTTGCGCTGCACCGCCTCCATGTTGCGGGTGACCGGGTCGCTGTGCAGGAACGCCAGCTTCTTCTGGTAATCGTCGGCGGGGTAGCGGCGACGGTCCATGCGGGCGATGATCAGCCAGGTGGGGTTGGCCTTGGCCAGGGTTTCCCAGCCTACGGTCGGCCATTCTTCGCTGGACGTCACCACATTGCGCACGCCGAGGGTGCGCAGCATGAAATCGGCAACGCCCTGGCGGCCCGCTACATAGGGTGCGATGCCCAGGTCGGCACTGGAGAACCAGAACAGCGCCGAGGTGGTGGACAGGTCCTTGCCGGCCAGCTGTGCCCTGGCACTGTCCAGGCGGCCTTTCAACTCGGCGTTGAGGGCACTGCCGCGCGCCTGTACGTCGAAGATCTCGGCCAGCTGGCTGATGCTCTTGTAGATACTGTCGACCTGGAACGCCTGCAGGCGGGTGCCGTCGGCACCGACCAGGTTGTCCTTGCCTTCGCAGTCCGATGGCAGCAGGTAGGTGGGGATGTTCAATTCGTCGAACTGTTCGCGGGTGGCCACTGCACCCTGGGCACCGACCATCCATTCGAACTGCACTGTCACCAGTTGCGGGCGCTTGCCGACCACCGCCTCGAAGCTGGGCTCGTTGTCGGCCAGGCGCGGCACCTTGGCGTTCTGTGCCTGGTACTCGGGCAGTACGTTGTTGAACCACAGCGAAGTGCCTGCCAGCCGGTCGCCCAGCCCCAGTGCGTAGAACATTTCAGTGCTGGCCTGGCCGATGGTGACGGCGCGTTGCGGGGCCTGGACGAAAGTCTGCGGCTTGCCGCAGTTATCAATCGTCAGCGGATAATGGGTGGCTGCGGCCTGGGCCAGGCCAGTGAGGCCAAGGCCGGCGAGCAGGGTGGCGAAACGGGGCAGCATGCTGGGCGATCTCCTATCGGACAGTTCGGGTGAGGAACGCACGGACAGGCATCGCCGGGCCCCCGCTGACGGCAGGGGCAACACTGATGGCCAATCCCGGACACCCCGCCGGTTGGTGAATGTAGGCCGGCAGGTCTCCTGACTGATGCGTCATGGCCTGGCTCCGGCCTTCCCGGGTCAGCGACCCAGTGGCATCGGTGGAGCAGGCTCGGCACCTACAGTTGCGGGGGCAGTTCCGTTTGGCCCGTTTGCTTGGGCCTGGGATTCCCTATTGATTCCGTGATGGAAACCGGCGGCCGGCATGGTAGACCATCGTGCCGCCGGGTGAAACGCTTTTCACAAGTACTTCAGCCAGCCGATGTCACGTCGCCGCGCCTTGAGGCGGGCGAACCAGCGCACCGGCAGGTACAGTGAAACCGCCAGCAGCACCGCCCCCAGCCATACGGCACTGATGCCATCGAAACCGAAGTAGTCACTCTGGTTGCGGCCGTACAGCGCCACGCTGGCCAGGTACAGCAGCTTGAGCACATACAGGTGCAGCAGGTAGAAGAACATCGGCGCCGCGCCGAATACCGCCAGGCCATTGAGCCAGCGCGCCTGGCCGGCGCGTTCGAAGGCGCGCAGCAACAGCAGGCCACAACCCAGGGTGAGTGCCAGGAACAGTAGCGAGGGCGGGTACTTGGTGATGTTGAAGAAACTCATGAGGGTTTGCGTAAACGTGGGGTAAACGCCCCACGGTGCCTCGCCGTAGCCGTTGAACAGGCGCAGCACGACAAAGCCCAGCAACGCGGCCAGGCCGGCCAGCAGCAAGCGTTGTTGGCGCTGAGTGTTATTGCTGCCACGGGCGAACCAAGGGCCCAGGCCATAGCCCAGGGCGATCACGCCAATCCACGGCAGTACCGGGTAGGAGGTGCGCAGGCGCAGGCTGTCGGAGACTTCCAGCCAGCCGCGATCATGCAGGATCGCCCAAGGTACATGCAGGGCAGATCCGGCGTCGAAGTGCACTGTGTCGAGCAGGTTATGCCCGGCGACGAGGGTCGCGCCCAGGCCGATCAGCGCGCCACGTGGCAGCCACACCAGCAGCGACAGGGCGATCATGCTGATGCCGATGGCCCAGATCACCTGCAGGTAGATGACACTGGGCGGCAACTGGAAGGTCCAGGCGAAGTTGACCAGGGTGAACTCCAGCGCCACCAGGAACAGCCCGCGCTTGAACAGGAATGCCGAGACATCGCCGCGGCCCTGGTGCTTCTCGCCGTACAGCCAGGCCGACAGGCCGGTCAGCAGGACGAACACCGGGGCGCACAGGTGGGCCAGGGTGCGGCTGAAGAACAGCGCGGGCTCGGTGGTGTCGATGGCCATCGGGTCGCTGACCTGGCGATGCAGGAAAAAGGTCTCGCGCACGTGGTCGAGGAGCATGAACAGGATTACCAGGCCACGCAGGGCATCGATGCTCTGCAGGCGCTGGGTGAGCAGGGTGGGGGTGGCACTGGCGCTGGTCATGGCGGGTCGCTGCTAGGAATGGATGTCAAATGAAACGTTATCTTATAACTAAATTATTCCGGGTTGGTAGCGGTTTTTGCCGGTGCCGGCCCCTTCGCGGGTAGGCCGGCGAACAGGCCGGTTCAGGAAGAAGCGCTTAGCGCCCGCGTCGCCGCGACACCCGCGCCTCGATATTCTTGCGCCCGATCAGCAGCGGCGGTTTTTCCACCACCGGTTCATCAGCGAGCCACTTGTACATCACTAGGCAGTCCACCAGCCCGAGGCTGGCATGGCGGTAGGCCTTGGGCAAACGGCCAACGGTTTCGAAACCGAGCTTGTGCCACAGCGCCACCGCCACCTCGTTGCTGGCAACCACCGAGTTGAACTGCAGGGCCAGAAAGCCCTCCTGGCGTGCCAGTTTCTGCGAGTGTTCACACATCAGCCGCGCCACACCCCGGCCACGGGCGCGCTCGCAGACCATGTAGCCGCAATTGCCCACGTGCGCCCCAGGCCCGGCGGCGTTGGGCTTGAGGTAATAGGAACCAAGCAATTCGCCGTCCGCCTCGGCGACCAGCGTGCGCAACGGCATTTCCAGCCACAGCTGGCGCGCCTGTTCGAAGCTCAGCGCCGGGTCGAATGCATAGGTTTCCCGGGCCTGGACAACAGCCTGGAAGGTGGGCCAGAAGTGCTCGAAGTCTTTGGCCGTCATGGGGCGGATGTGGATCATGCGGGTACCTGAAAGGGCTAGGCTGCCCAGTCTGGTGGGCGCGGCGCCGTCGCGCAAGGGCGGCGACGCCGGTTGCGCTCAGCCGGTGGCCTTGCCCACTGCATCCATGGCCCGCGCCGAGTACACCAGTGCGGCACCGGCATTCATCGCCACGGCCACGCCGAGCGCCTCGGCGATTTCCTCGCGGCTGGCACCGTGCTTGACGGCTTGCTGCGAATGCACGGCAATACAGCCATCGCAGCGGGTGGTCACGGCCACGGCGAGGGAGATCAGCTCGCGGGTCTTGGCATCCAGGTGGTTGGTCTTGGCACCCGCGCCGCTGGCGGTCATGTAGCCGGCAACGGTATCGGGGGAGAGTTGCTTGAGATCGCCGATACCGGCCATCAACTGCTTACGGTAGGCGTCCCAGTCCATCATGCTCATTGTCTTCACCTTGGTAAGGTTGCGAGTGGAGCTTTCAGGCTAGTCGAAGCGCGGGAAGTGAGACTTGTACTTTGGTGCTGGCGGGCTTGAAGCGGCCCAGCAAGGCCGCTTCTGCAATTGCCCGAGGGCCGCTCAGATGTAGATGAACACCAGCACCAGCGCGGCGACGAACGCCCACTTTTCCAGGTAGTAGCGGGTGCGGTTGCGTTTTTTCAGCGCCTTGCCCCGTTCGCGGATCTTGTAGATACGCGTGAACAGCCGGTTGATGCCACCGGTCTTGTCGCCTGCATCGTTGGGCGCGGCGGCGGCCGCCATGACGTTGCGGCTGAACCAGCGGTTGAACGCGGTTGCCCAGCGGTACTTGAGCGGGCGTTCGATGTCGCAGAACAGGATGATGCGGTTGTGCTCGGTGGTGTTGGCCGCGTAGTGGATGTAGGTCTCGTCGAAGACCACACCTTCGCCATCACGCCACGAGTACTTCTCGCCGTCGACGTCGATGTAGCAACCGTCATCGTTGGGCGTGTCGAGGCCCAGGTGATAGCGGTACGAACCGGCATACGGGTCACGGTGACGCACCAGCTTGGCGCCCGGTGGCAGGGTGGCAAACATCGCGGCCTTGACCGTGCCGATGCCTTTGAGCAGCTCGGTGGTGCGCGGGCACAGAGTCATCGCCGAGGGGTGGCTCTCGCCGTACCACTTCAGGTAGAAACGCTTCCAGCCAGTCTTGAAGAAGGAATTGAAACCGACATCATCGTAATTGTCGGACTTCTTGATCTCGCCCACATGCAGCAGCTGGCGCGCCTCTTCGCGGATCTCCTGCCAGTGGTCCTGCAGCGTTTGCAGTTCCGGGAAGGCTTCCACCGGCAGGTAAGGCTTGGCCGGGTGCTTGGAAAACAGGTACAGGAAGCTGTTGACCGGGGCCAGGAAACTGGAGTGGTCGCCCAACTGACGGGTCAGCTTGTGGCGAACCCGACCGCGCAGGTGAACATAGGCGATCGAGAGGGCGAAGAGGAGGACTATGGTGGTTTTCATGGGCGGATACGTCAAGTAATGGCCATGCGTGATGGCTAAGCCCGCCAGCATAAACAATCGAGCCGATGCTTTATAGAAGAATGTTACGCAACGATCGCAGACCATCGTACGAGCACCACGGCTGTACAAGGTCTGCGTCGCGATGCATCAGGTCAAGGTAACGTTGATGCTGCCACCCGTGATGCGATGATCCGTTTTGTAGCTGACGACATAATCGGTGAATGTGCCGGTGAGTGTCCTTGTCTCCCGGTCCCACTGATATTGCAGGCTACCCTCGAACATGTCATAGATCCCGTTGCCGATCCGGAAGAACAGGCGTGCATATTTTTCGCTGAATATCATCAGGATGCCTTGTGACGCTTCCTCCACTTGCTGGGTCGCACGGAGACTGATGCGTCCGTCTTCCAAGTCCTTGTATTCGATGGTTTGAGCGTCAAGGTCACCCAGCGACGGGAATAGCGCCGGATCGAGTTGCGCCTGAACCTGGCCGGTGGCGAAGCTGTTGCGCCTCGTATGGTCGGCCAGCGACATGGACAGGGAGCCATCGACGATTTCAAACTGGCCCATGTCGCTCTCGATGGTGTAGTGGAACGTTGCGGCGAATGCCCCGGACGTCCCATCCATTTTGGTAATGACGATGTTGCCGCCGGTTGCCCAGCCAGAGTGACCAATTTCCGTCGAGCCGAAATAGGCGCAGTTCTCGGCTTCCTCGCCAGGCCCGATAGAGAGGGAGTTGCCTTCGACCAGAGATTTCTCCGGGAGCGTCAGGACGAAGCTATAAGCACTATCCGATCCTTGCTCGTATCGAATGCCGAAAAACGATCGCTTGCCAAAATGGACATCTGTATCCACTTCTTCAATCTTGAACTCGCGCGTATATCCGTTCCGATCCAGTGTTGCCTGCATGTACGATTGGCTGATCTTGGGGGGTTGGTGCTGATTCATATCCGTATCCAGGTGCTTGAATGGAAACCCCAGCGTAGGGTAGGGGCGCTCCCCGTGAAACTGGTAGAAGTGCCAGTTGCTCAACACATCAGCACGCGCTTTGCGCATCTTCAGGAGCTGCACGATGACACCCGTTTGTGGACTTATCGGAAAACCATTCAAGCGCCTGTTTTTCGCTTTACCGCTCAGTGAGCAACAATGTCGAACTGTTGCGCAATGGCGAAAAGGCCTTGGTTTGCGCAGCGGCAAGCCGGTGCCGGCCGCGAATTTCCATGTGACGCTGCTGTTTCTCGGCGACGTGGATGCTGTCCAGGTGCCTGCGATTTGCGCGGCGGTCGACCAATTGGCGCTGCCGGCTGCGGCACCACGGCTGTTACTGGACCGCTTGCAGGTATGGCAGCGGGCCAGTGCCCTGGTGCTGGAGGCTCAGCAAACCCCAGCGGCGCTGTTGCACCTGGTGTACGGCCTGCAGCAGGCGCTGCTGCCGCTAGGGGTGGAAGCGGCCAGCCGCGACTATCGTCCACACCTGACACTGGCCAGGGATTTTCGCGGCCAGCCGCCAGAAGCCAGCAGTACGCCGGATTTCTTCCTCGCTGCCCGCCATTTCACCCTCTACGAGTCGCGCAAGGGCGCCTACTGGCCCTTGGCGCAGTGGCCACTGTCGAACTGACTCAGGCCGTCACTTCGCAAGCGGCGAACAACCGTTCGCCGAGCGCGCGCGCGGTGCGCAGGTGCGGCGCCGGGTCGATACCTTCGCTGTCGTACAGCAGGGTGGAGCTGAGCACCTCGGCGCCGCAATAGTCGAAAATGCCGTGCTCGATCTGCACGCGCATCGCTTCGCCATAACCATGCCGTTCAAAGGTACCGCGGTCGGCGCCGGCGACGCCGACCAGGTGCACCTTCATGCCGCGCAATTTCTTCACGGTGGTGCTGCCGTCATAGTTGAACGCCCAACCGTTGCTGAACACCCGCTCGACCCAGCCCTTGAGCAAGGCCGGCAGCGACCACCAGTAAATCGGGTACACCAGCACCAAGGCATCGGCGCGTTCGATGCGTGCCTGCTCCTTGCGTACATCCGCTGGCGGGGCAGCCAGCCGGCGGTGCACGGCATGGTCGGCCAGGCCGAACCGTGGGTCGAAACCTTCGCTGGCCAGCTCGGCGATTTCGCTGCTGTGGCCTGCCTGGGCGAGGCCATCGGCAACCTGGCGGGCCAAGGTGTGGGTCAGGGACTGCGGGTCGTGATGACCGATGACGATCAGGGCATGCATGGTGAATTCTCCTGGATGAGGATGCAGGGTGACCTTCAGCGCTATATACTCAAGGTAAGTTATGTCCAGTAAGTTACTTTTGGTAGGTAAGGGATGTCAAGCGATGATCCAACCCGCACGCGCAAGCGTCTGAGCCGTGACGAGCGCCGTCGCCAGCTGCTCGACATGGCCTGGCAGCTGGTGCGCGAGGAGGGCACCGATGCCCTCAGCCTGGGCCGTCTGGCCGAGCAGGCGGGGGTGACCAAGCCGGTGGTCTATGACCATTTCGAAACCCGTACCGGGCTGTTGGTGGCGCTGTATCAGGAATACGATGCCCGCCAGTCGCGCATGCTGGAACAGGCCCTGGCGCGCTGTGACGCCAGCCTGGCCAGCCGCGCCTGGGTGATAGCCGAGGCCTACGTCGACTGCGTGGTGAGCCAGGGGGCGGAAATACCTGGCGTCTCGGCCGCGTTGGCCGGGTCGCCGGAGATGGAAGCGCTCAAGCGGGCGTATGAGCAGCCCTTTCTGGACAAGTGTCGGGAGGCGCTGGCCGGCTTTTCGCCCAGTGGTACCGTCGGGGCTGCTGGCATGCGCCTGTTGGTAGGGGCAGCGGACGCCTTGTCGCAGGCGGCTGCGGCGGGAGAACTGGAAGCTGAGGCGGCCAAGGCCGAACTGCAGGCCGCCATCATGGCGATGGTCGAGCGCCAGTGACGGTTCGAGATTGCCCGGCGGCAAAGCCCTTCAGCTCAAACCGGCAAGCTTTGATAGGGTAATTCGTCGCCTGGGCTGCGGTTGAACTGGCGCTTGTATTCGCGGCTGAACTGCGAGGTGCTCTGGTACCCCACCCGGTGGGCCGCCTGGGCCACCCCCAGGCTTTCGCCAATCAGCATCTGCTGGGCCTTGAGCAAGCGCAGGCGCTTGAGGTATTGCATCGGCGCCATGTCAGTGCAGCGCTTGAAATGCTCGTGAAAGGTCGACACGCTCATGTTGGCACGCGCGGCCAGCGCCTCCACGCTCAGCGGCTCGGCGTAGTGCTCGCGCAGGTGGGCGAGGGCGGCGCCAATGCGGGCAAAATGCCCCTGTTGCTCGACCAATGCCCGCAATACGCCCGCCTGGGGGCCACGCAAGGCGGTATACAGCACCTCGCGTACCCGCGCCGGCCCCAGCACCTTGGCATCCAGCGGGTCCTGCAGGCAGTGCAACAGGCGTTCCACGCATTCGCGCATCGGTGCATCAAGCGCCGCCGAAGTCATCGATTGCGGCGTTTGTGCCTGCACCGCTGCATCCGGGGCCAGGTCCATGCTTTGCACCAGCTCCCCGAGCACGCTGCGGTCGATGTGTACCGCCACGCCCAACAGGGGCGCTTGCGGGGTGGCAAATGTTTCGCACATGAACGGCACCGACAATGCCTGCACCAGATAATGCCCGGCGCCGTACTCCAGGGTTCGTAGCCCCAGGCGTGCCAGTTTGCTGCCCTGGGCCAGGATCATCAGGCTGGGTTCGTAGATCTGCGGGCTGCTGGCCACGTAATGGTCCCAACTCAGTACCTGCACCTGGGGCAGGTGTGTCGGCACGAAGCCGGGGCGTGTGGCGAGACGGCGGATCAGCACGCAAAGCGCTGCATTGGCGTCGACGTGGCGGGTCAGTTGCATGGTCAACCAGGGCAGAGAATCAGACAGCCTGATCATCGCAGATTGGACGCTGGGTGCCAGCTGCGGCAGGACAGGTTCGGAGAATCAGGCATGAATGCCGGAGGATCAGCGGTGGGCGGGGCGGTCCATGGCGAGCAAAATGCGCCACCTGAATCGTTTCACTTTACAGCGAGGCCTTGTATGTACACCGCCATCGGTTATGCCGCCCAGACGCCCACCAGCCCCCTGGCGCCCATGACTTTCGAGCGCCGCAGCCCGCGCCCGGACGACGTCGCCATCGAGATCCTGTATTGCGGCGTGTGTCACTCCGACATCCACCAGGCCCGCAACGAATGGGGCATTGCCGTATACCCGCTGATGCCTGGCCACGAAATCATCGGCCGCGTCACCGCGGTGGGCGACAAGGTGACTGCGCACAAGGTCGGTGACCTGGTCGGGGTCGGCTGCATGGTCGACGCCTGTCGCCACTGCGAAGCCTGTGCCAAGGACCTGGAACAGTACTGCCTGGAAGGCCCGACCATGACCTATGCCACCCCCGACCGGGTCGACGGCAGCAATACCATGGGCGGGTACTCCAGCAGCATCGTGGTCAACGAACACTTCGTGCTGCGCATTCCGGCCGGCATGGACCTGCCCAGCGCTGCGCCGATCCTGTGTGCCGGCATTACCACCTATTCGCCGCTGAAGCACCATGGCGTCGGCCCCGGGCACAAGGTCGGCATCCTTGGCATGGGCGGCCTTGGCCACATGGGCATCAAGCTGGCCAAGGCCCTGGGCGCCGAGGTCACGCTATTCACCCGTTCGCAAGCCAAGGCCGAGGAAGCGCGTCGCCAGGGCGCCGACCATGTGATCGTGTCCACCGATGCCGGGCAGATGCGCGCAGCAGCCGGGCGGTTCGACTTCCTGCTCGACACCATCCCGGTGCAGCATGACCTCAATCCCTACCTGGAAACACTGAAGTTCGATGGCGTGCATATTCTGGTAGGCCTGATCGAACCGATCGACCCGGCTGTGCACGCGGCCAATCTGGTGTTGAAGCGTCGGGTGCTGGCGGGGTCCCTGATCGGCGGCATCGCCGAAACCCAGGAAGTGCTGGATTTCTGCGCCGAGCATGACATTCGCTGCGATATCGAATTGCTGGATATTCGCAACATCAACCATGCCTACGAGCGGATGATTGCCGGCGATGTGAAGTACCGCTTCGTCATCGACATGGCCACACTCGAGGGCTGACCGAACGGCTGCTTAGCAGCCGCGTCGCGGTCACACCCGCTTCCGCAGAGCTGTGGTGTTTCAGAAATACCATTGAAAAATCATTTGCCCAGCGCTCGTGCCGCACGAGCGACTGAGGCAAGGATGTCCTCGGCCTTCTTGTGCCCCAAAATGGCTTTGGGTTTTGGGTTGTCGGTTCAAGGTAGTGCTCGATCGACGCCTCCAGATCCTTAACGCAGACTTCTGTCTGGCACTTGATCCACTTCTCGCTCAGCGTTGAAAAAAAACGCTCAACCTTATGGCTTCGATGATGTTGCCGCGTTGGTCGTAGTCATATCGCCATAATCCCCCCTCGGCATCCCGTGTTTTAGGAAAGGCGTGGTGGCTTGATCTCTGTGAGTTGATGCATTGGCGGGCATTGGGGCGGAGCATCAATTGATGCTCCGTTCAATATCATGCAAATATGGCTATCGAAGTACTGCAAAGACTCTGACGAATTCTTCGTTGCATGCGTCGTCGAAAAATCTACTTTCGTAGAAGGAGAATATAGGTTCTAAGTGGCACTCTATAAATATCTCTTTGATCAGATTCAATTCTGGCGAATTCTTTTGTGATCCACTTGAGGTTAAGCGTTTTAAGAAGATTTCTCTTGACTCTCTTGCGTGTATGAAGAAATGAGGTATCGGGGGTTCTTCAGGGTTGGTTGTGGTGAAATCAGTAAAGGTTAACGCGTAGAATCGGGTGTTGGTGCGAATTCTGTTTAGTCGAGCGAAAAGCATGGCTGAGTTTAAAGTGAAAAAAGCAGTGTTTACTAGGAATGCTGTGATGGCTGGAGTTTCGAATTCGCGGGTTAGTTTGAATATTTTTTTGTATCGAGATACAAGAGGGATCTCCTCAAATGATTCGTATTCGTCAAAAAATGTGCTTATTTCGTTCCAAGGTTCGTTTTGAGTTATTTCTTTGAAAGCGCTTTGTATGTTCATCATTTTTCAATTCTCCAGCCATGGGTATTAAGCCATTCTATCGTCTTTTTCGAGAATGTGACTTCTCCTTTTCCTTTGTCGTGAATGGATCCGTCTTGGTTGTACCCCGAGCCGCAGGGGCAATGTGCATGCCATTGGCTTTTGGGTACGTCCTTTTCCGGGGCGTCAATTCTTGTAATTTCCGTGGGGGCTTGTTCTCTTCTTACTTTTTGTTGTGCTTGTTTTGGCGTGCCGCTTGGTTTGACTTTTGCCAGACCTAGTGGATCGATCCACTCAAGTGGATTGGGTGCATAAGTATATGGGTTCAATCCTCCTTTTAATCCAATCGGATCCGTGCTGACGAATCTGCCAATATTCGCGTCGTAATATCTATGCCTGCTGTAATGTAGCCTTGTCTCAATATCAAAGTACTGTCCCTGAAATCGCAACTGATTTCCAATATCCACGAATCGAGCTTTGTCACTTCGCTTTTCTTTAGCAAATCCCCAAGACTTATAAACTCCGCTCCAGTCTATCCGCCCATCTTCGTCAGTCAGCTCCATAGGCGTACCGAGCTTATCGCATTGATACCAAACAAACGCTTCAATCGGCCCTGCTTTGGGCTTGTGCAGCCAGATCGGATCTCTATCGATGCTGTAATGATCTCCATACAGGGGCTGTGGCAGGAGGTCCAAGACAGTATTGGTCGCAGCTTGGGCTACAGGTATGAACGTCCCTGGCTCAAACACGTAGTGAGTGGTGCTGCCACCCCGTTCCTTCTGATCACGGCACTCCGTGGCAAGCGTGTCGCCGTCCCAGGTAAACCAGGTGAATCCGCAGCCCAGTTCCTCATCCCGCTGCCGTCGAGCGTTCTCGTTCCACAATGGCCCTGCCTGAGGCCGATCCCGGTACTTGGCGCGTGAGTTCTTGTATAGACGACGGCCCAACGCGTCATAGGCGAAACTGACGATCAGCCGATCATCTTCATAACGCCGCAGCCGGTTGTAGAGGTCCCACGTGAAATGACCTGTCTTGCCGTTCTCGATCCGCTCCAGCAGGTTACCCCGTTCGTCGTATCGATACTGAGTGCCGCAGTAGCTGCGGAGCACGTTGTCGTTGATTTTGCGCGGTGAGTGCGGGTTCGGTCCAGGCGGCGCGTCGGGATCCAGCAGGTTGCTCGCCGGGTCGAAGGCGAATGTCTCCTTGCTGTAGTTGTGGGTGGCTTCGAGCAGTCGGCCCACTGGGTCGTAACGGTAGTACGTGTCACCCCGGTTCAGGTCGTTGACATGGGTAAGCTGGCCGCTTTCGTCGTATCGATAACTGCGAGCCGCGATGCGTCTGGTGGCACCATGGTGCGCCAAGGTTTGTTCGAGCAATTGACCATTCGCAGTCCAGGTTTGACGCTGAATCAGGCCATTGCCTTGTTCGCGGCCAATCTCCCGGTGCAGGTCATCGCGCTGGTAGCTGAGCAGTTCGCGATCATCAAACTTGAGGCCAAGCAGGTGCCCGCTGCCATAGGTAAGCCAACTGACCCTGTGGCCATCAGGCCGCGTGGTGGCAACCCGCAGATTCAGGGCGTCGTATTCGTGGGTGAAGACGGCGACCTTCGGCTGCTGCATGTACTTGAAGTGCTGGTGCTCACGGGTATTGTTGCCCGCAAGATCGTAGAACCACTGCAGCTTGCAGTCCTTGTTCTCGGCGAGCAGCAGTCTGCCGTTGCCGTCGTAAGCGAAGGTTTCGGTTTCCCACTCCTTGCCGCCACGCTGCCCAGCGTTGCTTTCGACCAAACGGCCCATGGGGTCGTAGTCGAAGTGCGTGATGCGGTCGCCGTCGAGGCGACGGGTAGGCAAGTCACTGCCGTTGTCGTAGAGGTAGTCGGTGGCCTGCTTGTCGAAGCCTGTCTCCTTGAGCAAGCGGCCTACGGGGTCGTAGGCGAAGGTGGCTTCGCTGTTGTTCTCGTTGCGCAGGCGCACCAGTTGGCCGAGCTTGTCCCAGTGGTAGGTGAGGGTGGTGTCGTTGGGGTTGTGGCGCTGATGAATCAGCCCGGCTTCGTTATAGTCCCAGCGGGTACGGCGGTGCAGAGCGTCGGTGAAGCTGAGCAGCCGGCCTTCAGCATCATATTCGAAGCGATCTCGGGTCTGGTCCGGATGGACGACACTGGTGAGGTGCCCTGCGTCGTAGTGATACTCGGTTACCTCACCGGCAGCGTTGATAAGCTTGGTGAGCTGGCCGAGTGCGTCGTATTTCCACTGAGTCGTTTTGCCAGAGCAGTCGATGTAGCTAGCCAGCTGACCGTCGTGGTTGTACGTGAGCTTTTTCTCGCCCCCGTTGGCATCGGTGATGGCAATGGGCAGGTTGTCGCTGTTGTAGGTGTACTGGGTCTTGTTCTCCAGTGGGTCTGTGGTTTCGATGATGTTGCCGCGTTGGTCGTAGTCATATCGCCATAATCCCCCCTCGGCATCCCGTGTTTTAAAACGTTGGTCGAGGTCATCGTAGGCGTGGTGGACCGAGGTGCCATCTGGACGAGTGTGCTGCAACAGGTTACTGCGCTCATCGTAGGCATAGTGGTCAACGCTGCCGTCGCGGTGCACATGTTGGACCACGTTCATGGCATCGTCGCGGAAGAACCATTCCTCGTTGCCGTCGGGGTGGACGATGCGATAGGTGTAGCCCTGAATGTTGTAGTAGTGCTTGGTTTCGTTGCCCAGGGCGTCCATGACGTAGGTAAGGCGGATGTGCTTGTCCCACTCCAGGCGCACCTCATAGCTGCCATCGTCTGCCCATTCGTGGATGGCTTTGGCATCCGGCCCTTCACCCAGCCATGCCAGGTTCATTGCCCGGCCAGTCCTGTCGGTGTACCGGGTGATCAAGTGATGCCGATACTCGTAGTTCCACTGCCTGCCATGCTCATCCAGGGCAGTTATCAGGTCTCCATCGTCGCTATAGCGATAGGCGGCCAGCTGTCGAACCGGCTCTCCAGCCTTCATCAACCACAAGCTCTCGATGCGTCCGGTACGATCAAGTTGAGTTTGGACGTGTTGATGGGGCTGGTCGTTCTGATAGGTCAGCAGATCAGAGAGGACTTGGGTTCCTTCATGAAAATGCTCGTAGTGGAGGGCGATGCTGGCTCCGCCGCGCTGGCGTATGCAGATGAGCCTGAAAATGTCGCCGACCCGCTCATACTGCTCTTCGAGCGCATGTCCTCTGGCGAGTGAAAGCGTTCGCTCGCCCGTCCGAACGAGTACGACCTCTTCGACGGGGTCATGATGGAATTTTCCGACTTTGGGCAGTGGGTAGCTGTGGGAACGACCATCAGCAGCCTGGTAGCACAGTGCTTCATCGGTGACTTCAAAGTAGACAGTGTAGGGAGATATCCATCGTGCACCCAATGGGCCGCCGTCAAGGGCGGACTGACTGGATCGGTAGTTGCGTGCCCAAGAAACTGTGAAGGATCCAAGAAGCGTAAAATCAGTGTGAATCAACTGTTCAGAGCCGCGCGCGAAAGTGATGTTGTGGCATGTACTAGCGCAGGCGCCATTCTTCTCGGGCTTTGCATCCTGCCTCGGGCCAGGCTGCCTGTTGATCGCGCCCAGTTCGTTCTGGCGGCTAACCCCTCTGGCTTGCCTTATGCCGGTTGGAGGAACACTAGTATTGAGCTGAGCACGTTTGCGCCCAGCGGCGTTTCGCAGCATTAACAGGATGTGGCCAATGCTGTTGGCTAGTTGAGCGTTGCCAAGGTCCTTGAGACTTTGCTCCACCTCGGTAGCAAGGTGTCGAAGTAATGCAACGTATTTGAAGCCAATGGCTTTTATGTAAGGGGGGATCAGTCGCGATAAGCTATTGAGCGCCGCAACGGTAGCGACTTCCAGGGGAAGCGTCGCATATTTTGCAATCTCCTCCAGCCACGAAAGTTCGTCGCTTTTGGTTGCGGGCGCATGCTTTAGTTGTCCTTTCAGGAAGTCGTCGATACCCTTGGCGATCGTAAGCATCAATGCCTTCGCAGACGCGCCGCTTTTCGCAAGCATTTGCGACAGTTCGGCTTCTGCGAAGGTGACGAAGTTCTCCAACTCGCCGAGGATCGTTGCGTTCAGGTGCCCGGTCAGGACGGTTACTATGGTTTCGCCGATCGCTGCTTTCGGATTTGCTTTGACCTGCTGCTTGGCTAGGTGCAGGGCCGGTCTAAGGCTCTTTCTTGCAAAGGCCATAACGGGAGGGACTGGAATTACACCGATCAGGTTTATGCCGAGGCTGACCCAGTCGAGCAGCGTTCTGTTCTTGTTCTCTGCGAGTGTGATCATATCGCTGACGGCGTCAACAGCCGCCATGATGTTGTTAGCGATGGGAATGAACTCAGCAGCCATCTTCAGATCGGCGAGGGTCAGCCTGTTTTCGCTGAGTTGCCTGAGCCAGAGGTCAATATTGTTTGCACTTTCTGCAATGTCTTCCGGGGGGATCTCTCTGATAGGCGCGACGGCCGTCTCGTGTGGACGTGCGGAAGGTGCGGTCATCGTCTTGTTTTCCCCACGGCGGCGGTGACTAACATCTCCAGTTCTTCGGAGGCGCGGTTCATCAGAGGCTGATTGAGCAGTCCCTTGGCTACCGAGGCATTTGGGGGGGCGGCATTCGAGAGAACTGCAGTTGCAACCTGCTCCGCCGCCTTGGCTGCGAGCTCGGCGGTTTTCGAGCTAATGGCGGCATCGCCAGACTGTTTGATCTCGCTCGCTGGCGACCATGTATCAGTCGGATCCTTGCCCAATGTCACCTTGGCGGGTCCGGCGGCGAGCCCTGCCACGCTGGCGAAGCCCTCGCTATCCAGCTTTCCTGTGAACACCCGACCCAATGCGTCTTCGACGCGGTAGTCCGCCATCTCGTAGGCATGGCGGCTCGCATAGTGCTGAAACAGTTCCAGATTACCCTGGCCCGCCTTGATCTCGTCGGGAAACGCTGCTGCTTCGCTCTTCGAGCCTTTGTAGATGAAGTCAGTCGCGTGCGCGGTGTACTGACCCGCCGTGGCATGCACGATGCCGCCCGCGTTGTAGGTCGTGCTGCTGCCACCGGCCTGGATCACCAGTTCCTCCTTGGCACTGAGGGTGATGCGTTCGGCGGTGACGCTGACCTTGAGCTTGGCCAGCAAGTTGATGTTGTCCTTCAGGGCACGCAGGTCGATGTCGCCGGAAGCGGCCACCAAACGCCAGCCCATGCTCTGCACGAACTGCCGCACGCCACGGCTGGCACTGATCAGCAGGCGCTTGCCGATGGCCATGCTGGTGTGGCCGCCCGTGCTCAAACCCAGGTGTTCACCGCTGGCGATATGGGTGGATTCCGGGGTGCTGGCGGCGATACCGGTTGGGCTGGCGAGTACCAGTTGCGGATCGGCCAGTTCAGGGAAACGATTGGCTTCAGGGTTGCCGCGGCTGCCGCGAATGGCGTCGTGTTGTGCCTTGAGGGCATCGCCCACTTCATCCTGATCGCCGCCTTCCTGGGCAAGGTGGTCGCGGGCTTCACTGGCGAAGGTGGTGTGGTATT